>JADMIO010789798.1_pt1 | contig 21601 bp, 14 predicted proteins | sample 8958161 | NCBI WGS metagenome assembly JADMIO01 (sample SAMN16585339, study PRJNA669376) | soil metagenome | isolation source: Crop rotation soil | place: USA: Cullars Rotation, Alabama | collected 2011
CTTTCCCGGCGCTGCTCCGGGCCGACCCGCGCGGCGCGCGCGCGCAGCTCACGCGTGCCATCGACGGCTACCGCCGCAGCGAGCGGGCGGTCTTCCTCCCCGAGTCGTATCTGCTGCGCGCCCGCGCGGCGCGAGCCCTCGGCGATCTGGCCGGCGCCGCGGACGACCTCGAGCGCGGCATCGCCGAGCTCGAACGCCACCGCATCCGCTATTCCGGCACGGTCATCGGCACGGGCGTGTTCGACGCCGGACGCTCGCTGTTTCACGACGCGATCCGCATCTCGCTGCAGAGCGGCGACCTCGCGCGGGCGCTCACCTACGCCGAGCGCTCACGGCCACAGATTGCCCCTCACCCGCCCTTCGGGCACCCTCTCCCCGCTGCCGCGGGGCGAGGGGCGATCGATTGCCCTTCTCCCTGCGTGCGGGGAGAAGGTGGCGCGAAGCGCCGGATGAGGGGCACCGTCGCGGAGCTGCAGTCGCGGTTGCGCAATAGCGGCACGACCGTGCTGGAGCTCGTCGCGCTGCCCGATGAGACGATCGCCTTTTGCGTGACCGCGGATGCCGTGCGCGTGTCGCGCACTCCCGTCGCACGGCAGGCGCTCGCCGATCTTGCCGCGCGCTCGGTGCAGGGCGACGAAGATGCGCTGTCGCGTCTCTACGCGATCCTCGTGCGGCCGTCGGAGCCTGCGATCGACTCCGCGCAACGCCTGATCGTCGTCGCGGATCCCGCGCTCGACGCGGTGCCGTTCGGCGCGCTGGTCGACGTGCGGTCGCGGCGGCGTCTCATCGAGCGCATGCCGGTCGCGCTCTCGCTGAGCGCCCTTGCATTGCACAACGGCGAGGGCACGCGGTCCGCGCGGTCGCTCATGACCGTCTCGCTCCCCGAGGGAGAACGCGGAGGCTCGCAAGCGTTGCCGCACGTGCGCGACGAGCTGGACGACGTGCGCCGCCTCTACGCGCAGACCGTCGAGCGCGCGACGTTCGCCGAGATCACCGCGGCGCGAACGGACGTCCTTCACATCGCCGGACATACGCAAGTGCGCAGCGGCTCGGACGAGCCGATGCTCGGGTTCGCGGCGGCGCACGGCGACACGCGCGAATGGATGTCGTGGCGGCGCATCGCGGGCCGGCGTTTCCTTCCCGGCACCACCGTCGTGCTCGCGGCATGCGAGACGCTCCGCCGCCCCGAGACCTCGCAGACATTCGCGCTGAGCCTGGGCGGAGGCTTTCTCGCCGCAGGTGCCGACGACGTCATCGGCACGCTCGCCGCGATCGGCGACCAGGACGCGCACCGCGTCTTCCAGGCCATCCATCGCGAGCTGGCCGCGGGTGCCGATCCCGCCGAAGCCGTGCGCCGCGCCCAGATCGACGCGCTGTCCCGCCATCCCTCGGACCGCACCGCCTGGTTCGCCGTCAGCGTGCTGACGAATCGCATCCGCAACTTCACACCAGTGGGAGGATCGTGAACATGGGAATCACCGTCTATTTCGCCGGCATCTGCACGCACGTCGGGTGGGACGAGAACCGGCCGCGGGTCGTGCTGGCCAACGGCACGGAAGGCGACAACATCGACAACCAGAAGATCGACGCGCACGTGCCGACGCTCCGGATCGCGGCAAGCGACCTCGTGGACATGGCTTCCCTGAACCTGCCGGGAACCAGCGATGCGATCGTCGAATGGAAGCTCGACGGCAGCCGCATCCGGATCGAGAACGGCACGGGCTCTCCGCAGCGTCACCAGTCGTTCTTCAACTGCATGCCCTCGCTCCGGGAGCGCACACCGGAGATCGGAGCACTCTCGGAAGAAGCCATCGAAGGGCGGGACGCGCGCCGGGCCTCGTGCGTCTTCGACGTCACGAGCGGCTCGATCTCGGCCGGTGCGCTCGAGGTGAACGGCGCGGTGTTCAGCATGCTGCGCGCGGACACCGACGGCGCGCCGCGGTTGAGCATTGCTCCGTTCGGGTCCGGAGATCCGCGGGTGCTCTCTCTGCGCGACGGCGCGGAGATCACGATCGCGAACCTCGGCGCGACCGAACGGCACGACGGCAGGTACGACTTTTATCTCCACTACAAGCTGGCGGCGGAGATGCCGTCCTCGCCCCGCGTTCCGACCGAGACGGCCGCCGGCTGCATCCTCAACCCGATCACCAGGACCCTGCCGCCGGGACTCGCCACGGTCAACGTGGCCTGCTCGAACTCCGGGTATCCGTGAGGTAGTATCGCGGCACCTTCGCCGCGAGAATCTCTCGCGCACGGCAACCGTTAGGAACAACCATGTCATCTGCCGCATTCGGCGCAAACATCGCATTCATTGAAGAGCTGTACGAGAAATACCGCACCGATCCCAATTCGGTGAGCACGAGCTGGCGCGAGTTCTTCCAGGACTACGAGCCGCAGGCCGGGGAAGAAGACGCGCAGGAACAGGTGGAGCAGCGCGTGGCCGCGGTCGCGAACGCCGCGCCTGTCGTCGCGCCCGCCGCCCCCACCCCGCCACCTGCTCCCCGCCCCACGCCCGTCCCCGCTCCCGCCGCCCCGCAACCCGGCACGAAGGCCGTAGCGCTGCGCGGCGCCGCCTCGAAGATCGTGACGAACATGGAGGCGTCGCTGGCCGTCCCGACCGCGACGTCGATCCGCAACATCCCGGTCAAGGTCCTCGAAGAGAACCGCCGCGTCATCAACAACCACTTCGCGCTGACCGGCCAGTCGAAGGCCTCGTTCACGCACATCATCGCGTGGGCGATCGTGAAGGCGATCAAGGATCATCCGCGCCTCAACTCCGCGTACGCGATGCAGGAAGGCACGCCCACCCGCATCGACCGCGAGGACGTGAACCTCGGCATCGCCATCGACATCGAGAAGAAAGACGGCACGCGCTCGCTGCTCGTGCCGAACATCAAGCGCGCGCAGGCCGGCGACTTCGCGCAGTTCCTCAAGGGCTACAACGACGTCGTCCGCAAGGCGCGCAACAACCAGCTCGAAGTCTCCGACTTCGAAGGCACGACCATCTCGCTGACGAACCCCGGCACCATCGGCACCGTCGCCTCCGTGCCGCGCCTCATGCCCTCGCAGGGCACGATCATCGCGACGGGGCAGATCGACTTCGCGGCCGAATACTCCGCCAGCGATCCGTCCGTCCTCGCCGACCTCGGCATCTCGAAAGTGATGACGATGACGTCGACGTACGACCATCGCATCATTCAGGGCGCGGAGTCCGGCGCGTTCCTCGCGCGCGTGCACGAGCTGCTCATGGGCGCGGACGCGTTCTACGACGAGATCTACCGCGACCTGCGCCTCCCGTACGAGCCGGTGCGCTGGGCGAAGGACCGCCATCGCCTGTACCTCGGCACGACGAATCCGGACGACATCATCGCCCGTGAGGCCTCGGCGCTGCAGCTGATCAATGCCTATCGAGTCCGCGGCCACCTGCTCGCCGATCTCGATCCGCTCGAGTACAAAGTGGCCAGCCATCCCGAGCTCGATCCGTCGTTCTACGGCTTCACGCTGTGGGACTTCGATCGCGACTTCGTGTGCGGCGGCCTGTGCGGCAGGCAGCAGGCGAAGCTGCGCGACATCCTCGACACGCTGCGCGAGACGTACTGCGGCAAGCTCGCGCCGGAGTACATGTTCATCCAGGAGACGGTGCAGAAGCGCTGGCTGCAGGACCGCATGGAGCCGTCGCGCAACAAGCAGCCGCTCGACGGCGCGACGAAGCGCCGCATCCTGCAGAAGCTCAACGACGCCGAGGCGTTCGAGAAGTTTCTGCACACGAAGTACGTCGGGCACAAGCGCTTCTCGATGGAGGGCGCGGAGTCGGTCATCCCGATGCTCGACTTCCTCTTCAACGAGGCCGCATCGGACGGCGTCGTCGAAGGCGTGATCGGCATGGCGCATCGCGGACGTCTCAACGTCCTCGCGAACACGCTCGGCAAATCGTACGAGCAGATCTTCCGCGAGTTCGAAGGCGACATCGACCCGAACTCCCGCGAAGGCTCCGGCGACGTGAAGTATCACCTCGGCGCGGAAGGCGTGCACCAGACGCCGGGTGGCGCGCACATGCAGCTCACGCTGGCGTCGAATCCGTCGCACCTCGAGGCGGTCGATCCGATCGTCGAAGGCATGGCGCGCGCGAAGCAGCTGCTGATCAACGACAAGAACCGCTCGCTGGTCATCCCCGTGCTGCTGCACGGCGATGCGGCGTTCGCGGGCCAGGGCGTCGTCGCCGAGACGCTGAACCTCTCGCAGCTCAAGGGCTATCGCACGGGCGGCACCGTGCACCTCGTCATCAACAACCAGATCGGCTTCACGACCGGCCCCGAGGCCGCGCGCTCGTCGGTGTATGCGACGGACGTCGCGAAGATGGTGCAGGCGCCGATCTTCCACGTGAACGGCGACGATCCCGAGGCATGCATCCGCGCGGTCAAGCTCGCGTACGACTTCCGCCAGCAGTTCCACAAGGACGTCGTCATCGACCTGATCTGCTACCGCCGCCACGGCCACAACGAAGGCGACGAGCCCTCGCTCACGCAGCCGAAGATGTACAAGCTGATCAAAGAGCATCGCTCCGTGCGCAAGATCTACACGGAACAGCTGCTGCGCAAAGGCGACATCGATCCGAAGGAAGCCGAGGAGTGGCTCAATCACTACCAGTCGAAGCTGCAGGAGGCGTTCGATCGCACGCAGGAGGCGGAAGCGCCGCACTCGCAGCGCGATCCGCTGTGGACCGACGAGGAAGTGACCGGCTATCAGAACCAGCCGTCCCCTGATACGTCCGTGAGCGCTGAGGTCCTGGAGAAGGTGCGGCGCGCGATGACGTCCGTCCCCGAGACGTTCACGCCGCATCCGAAGCTCAAGCCCGTGCTCGCGAAACGCGCGGCGATGGTGGAAGGGCGGGAGCCGATGGACTGGGGCACCGCGGAGCAGGTGGCGTTCGGCTCACTGCTCGCCGACGGATTCCGCGTGCGCCTCTCCGGCCAGGACGTCGGCCGCGGCACGTTCTCGCATCGCCATGCGGTCATCCATGACTACGTGACCGGCGATCCGTACGTGCCGCTCAACGCGCTCGCGAGCGACTCGAAGCCCGCGCCGGTCGCGGATCCGGTGGTCGTCGACAACGCGCTCTCGCAGACGGTGAACGCGCCGGACGCGGAAGTGAGTCTCGCCGTGTACGACTCGCTGCTCTCGGAGTACGGCGTGCTCGGATTCGAGTACGGCTACTCCGTCGCCGATCCGGGCGCGCTCGTGTTGTGGGAAGCGCAGTTCGGCGACTTCATGAACGGCGCGCAGATCGTCATCGATCAGTTCATCTCCTCGGCCGAGGAGAAGTGGGGCCAGCACAGCGGCCTGGTGATGCTGCTGCCGCACGGCTACGAAGGCCAGGGGCCGGAGCATTCGTCTGCGCGCCTCGAGCGGTTCCTCACGCTCTGCGCCGAGGGCAACATGCAGGTCATCTATCCGAGCACGCCCGCGCAGTACGCGCACGCGCTGCGCCGGCAGATGAAGAACAACCCGCGCAAGCCGATGATCGTCATCTCGCCGAAGTCGCTGCTGCGCCATCCGATGGCCGTGTCGCCCGTCGAGGAGATCCTGCACGGCCGCTTCGAGCCGGTCCTGCTCGACGTCGCGGTGAGCGCGGAAGTGAAGCGCGTGATCATCACCTCCGGCAAGGTCTACTACGACCTCAAACAGGCCCGCGACAAAGCCAGCGCGAACGTGGCGATCCTCCGCCTCGAACAGTTCTATCCGTTCCCGCAGGCGATGCTCGCCGATGCGCTCAGGCAATACTCGGGCGCGACGGAGATCGTGTGGGTCCAGGAGGAGCCGCGCAACATGGGCGCGTGGCCGTTCCTCCACGAGCGGCTCCTGCCGCTCCTGCAGAGCGGACAGACGCTCCAGTACGTCGGCCGCCCGCTCGCCGCAGCCCCCGCGACGGGTTCGCATCACCGCCACGACGATCAGCAGAAGGCGCTGGTGGGTCGGGCTTTGGGAATCTAGCGCCGGAACGCTGGCGTCCTCGCCGGCTGAGCGGGGAGCGTCTCGCTCCGGGCGGGCGGCGAGGACGCCGCCTGCTCAGCCGCCGTGACGGCAGCGTTCCGCTGCGCAAAACGATGTCTAGCGCTGCCCTTCCAACTCCAGTAACGGCAGCACGCGCGCCGGTGCCCCGGGCATCGGCGCCGCCACCTCCCCCACCCGGCGGGCGCCGAGGTGCAGGTAGAAATCCTCGGCGTGCGGGTCGGCCACGATCGCGATCACGCCGGCTGCGCGGGCTCGCGCGTGCTCGACGAGCGCGCGGCCGACGCCGCGTCCGTGCACGCTCGGGTCGACCCAGACGTGCTCGAGCTGCGCGTGGCCTTCGGATTCCTGCAGCTGGCACATGCCCACGATCTGGTCATCGATCGAGGCGAGGAACGTCTCGTGGCGCACGATGTCTTCGGCCGTGATGTGCAGGTCGCCGTCCCAGATGTTCAGCCATTCGGACGGGTAGCCCCAGTGGGACTTGGCGAGGCGCGCGAGCTGCGTCGCGCGTTCAGAGTCGGAAGGAACCGCGCGACGAATCTCGATCCGCATGAACCATTATGCGCTCGCCAGCAGCTGCCGGTGCCACGAGTCGCCCGCGCGCCGCTCCCACGATCCGTTGCGCACCTCGCCGAGGCGCTGGGCGGTGATGTCGAAGACGGGCGTGTCGGCGTTCGCGGTGTCGCGGAACATGCCGCGCGGAACGGCGCGCACCACGCGATCGTCGCGGAGGAACACACGGTTCGCGTCGAGGATCTGCACGTTGAGGTCGCGCTCCAGCTGCTTGAGCGTGCCGAACATGCGATCGATGCTGCAGCCCGACTTCTCGCTCTCCTCGTCGGCGGCGACGATGAGGAAGCTTCCCTCGCGCAGGTCGCGCGCGCCGCGGATCGGCGTCCCGTGCGACGTCCAGTTGTCGAGGAAGGCGTCGACGTGCCGGAGCACGAGGTCGCTCTGCGCCGCGTCGAGGGAGGGAGAGATTCCGAAAATCCAGATCGGGGCGTCGTCGCTGAGCTGATCGATGTTCACGCGCATGGCACAGCCTAGTTTATTAAACTCCGCGCGTGAGCATTGCAACGATCCTCGACAGGCTGGCGGGCCGTGCCGCACAGCAACCGCAACATCGATCCCATCACGATCCCCTTCGCCTCGCCACCGCCGCCGTGCTGCTCGAGATCGCGTACGCGGACGGCACGTTCAGTCCCGCCGAGGACGGCAACGTCGCGTCGTTCCTCTCGCAGCGCTTCGGACTCGACGAAGGCGAGACCGCGGAGCTCATCGCGGCCGCGAGCGAGATCCGCAAGAAGACCGTCGATCACTTCGCGCTGACGCACTACATCCGCAAGAACACGCCGCTCGAAGAGCGCATCGGGATCGTGAAGGCGATGTGGCACCTCGTCTACAGCGACGGCACGCTCACCGACTACGAAGGCTATCTCGTCCGCAAGCTCGCCGACCTCCTCGGGCTCGAGCATCACGTGATGATCGAGGCCAAGAGCGCGGTCCTGCGCGAGCTCGGACGATGACCACGGCCATCATCGGCGCCGGTCCGATCGGACTGGAGCTTGCCGTCGCGCTGAAACGCGCGGGACTCGACTACATCCAGTTCGACGCCGGCCAGATCGGCGCGACCATGCAGTGGTATCCGCTGCAGATGCTGTTTCACTCCAACTCCGAGCGCCTCGCCATCGCCGGCGTGCCGATCCAGACGCCCGATCAGCAGAAGGTGAATCGCGAGGAGTTCCTCGCCTACCTGCGCGGCGTCGTGCAGCAATTCGATCTCGCCGTACGCACCTACGAGCGCGTGAACGAGATCAGGAAGGCGGGCGAACAATTCGAGCTGCTCACGATGGCCGTCGACGGCGCGCACCGCTACGTAGTCGATGAAGTCGTCCTCGCCATCGGCGCGATGCACATGCCGAAGCTCCTCGGCATCCCGGGCGAAGAGCTCCCGCACGTCACGCACTACTTCCACGAGCCGCACATGTACTTCCACCGCAAGCTGCTCATCGTAGGCGGACGCAATTCCGCGATCGAGGCGGCGGTGCGCTGCCAGCGCGCGGGCGCCGACGTCACGGTCGCCTATCGTCGCGACGACTTCGATCCCACCAGCGTCAAGTTCTGGCTGCTGCCGGAGATCCGCTCGATGATCCGCGATCACCGCGTGCGCTTCCTGCCGCGCACGTGGCCGGTCGAGATCCGCGGCGGCAGCGTGCTGCTGAACACGGGCAGCGAGATCGAAGCGGACTTCGTGCTCGCGCTCACAGGCTATCGCCAGGACACGAGGCTCTTCGAGATGCTCGGCGTCGATCTGCAGGGCGGCGATCACAAGCCTCGGCTCGACGAAGAGACGCAGGAGACGAACGTGCCGGGCGTGTTCGTGGCCGGCACCGCGATCGCGGGGTCGCCGCAGGAGCGCGTGCGGATCATCGTCGAGGACTGCCACGTCCACGTGCCGCGCATCGTCGCGGCCATCGAACGCCGCCATGCGCATTGACCTGCCGCGCGACTTCCGCGCCGACCTCGTCCTCCGCTACCTCGGCCGCGACAGCGACTCGCTCTGCGAGCGCGTCGACGGCAACGTGATCACCACCGCGAACGTGCGCATCGAGCTGCAGAAACGCCACGCGCTCGTCGATGGCGACGAACGAGTCGCCCATCGCCTCCTCGGCCTGCACATCGATCCGCGCCCGTTCGAGCGCGCGCATCCGGAGCTCGTGCGCGGCCACGAAGGCGCGCGCCTTCCGCAGACGGCGACGGTGTGGGAGAGCCTCATGTGGGCGATCGTCGGTCAACAAGTGAACCTTGCCTTTGCGTATCGATTGCGCCGCGTGCTCGTGGAGCTCTGCGGCCGCAAGGCGGGAACGCTGCGCGCCCATCCCACGCCGAAGGCCGTGGCCAAGCTCGAATACGAAGACCTCACGTCGCGCCAGTTCTCGCAGTCGAAGGCGCGCTACGTGATCGACACGGCGCGCCTCATCGCGGACGGAGCGTTGAAGCTCGAAACGTTTCCCGCGCGCGAGCCCGCGGACGTCGAGGCCGCGCTCATCGCCACGCGCGGCATCGGCACGTGGACCGCGAACTACGTGATGATGCGCGGCTGCGGCTTTCCCGATTGCGTGCCCGCGGGAGACAGCGCGCTCAGCGCGTCACTGCGCGCGCACTTTGCGATAGATCACCGCGTCGACACCAGGGAGACACTGGCGTTGATGGAGCGCTTCGCGCCGTGGCGTACGCTCGCCACGTATCACTTGTGGCTGCGGAGTTAAACCCCTCGCCCGGCGCTTCGCGCCGCCCTCTCCCCGATCACGCGGGGCGAGGGGCTACGTCGCCCTGCCGAAGGCGGACGCGCGGTCTGCGTGAGCAACGCGAAGCCGATCATCTTGTAGAGCAGCCGCGCGCCGACGTTCGCGTCCCACTCCGTTTCGCCGGGGGAGACCTCGCACAGGTCGAGGCCCACGATGCGCTTGCCCGCGCGCTTGATCGCGCGCAGCAATCCGATGGCCTCGTTCCACGACAAACCGCCGGGAACGGGCGTGCCGGTGCCGGGGCAGAGCGTGGGATCGAGGCCGTCGATGTCCCACGACAGATAGACGTCGTCCGGCAGCGCGGCCACGATCTCATCCGCGAGGCGCGCGAATGGAACGCCGTCTTCTTTTTTCGCCGCGAGGTCGGCGTCGTAGAACGTGACGATGCGGCCGTTCGAGGCATCGATCATCGCGCGCTCGGCCTGGCCGAGGTCGCGGACACCGACCTGCACGAGGCGGCCGACGTCGTCGAGATTCGTCATCACGTTGTTGAAGATCGACGCGTGCGACCACTGGAAGCCTTCGTACGCGTCGCGGAGATCCGCGTGCGCATCGAGATGGAGAATGCCGAGACCGGGATGCTTCTCCGCGTGCGCCTGAATCGCGCCGTAAGGCACAGAGTGATCGCCGCCGAGCGTCACCGCGATCTTGCCCGCTTCGAGCAGCGATGCCACCTGCTCGTAGACCCACGCATTCATCCGCTCGCCGTACTCGTTCACCTTCGCGGCGGCCGCGCGCGTTCTGCGATCGACGGCGCCCCCTTTTTCGATCACCGGCACCGCGAGCTTCTTCGCCTCCGCGTTCCAGCGCGCGACTTTCTTCGGGATGTCGAGCATCGCGATGCCCTCGGCATACGGACGCCCTGTTTCCTGATCGAAGAGATCGACCTGCTTCGAGGCTTCGAACACCGCGGCGGGTCCGTTCGACGTGCCGCCGCCGTACGACGTCGTGGCCTCGAACGGCACTGGCACGATCACCACGCGCGATTCCTCGGGCGTGAAGGGAAGGCCGTAGATGCCGGTCTCGCCGACGGCCGCAGCATCGGGATCGAAGGGACGCGCGGTCATCAATCCATGTCCATCGGATTCACGTACTTCTCATCCGACTTCTCGGCGCGCTCGAGCGCTTCCTTGAACTTCTCGTCGAGGAGACGCGAGCGGTCTTTCTGGCTCTCCAGCTGCCGCTCGAAGCGCTTCTCCGCCTCGCTCTTCTGCGACTCGAGTCCCGCGACCATCGACTCCAGCGAGCCCTTGACCTTGATCTCCTTCTGCTTGTGCAGCAGCACCTCGCCGCTGAGCCGGTCGACGACGAGCGTCGCCTCGCAGCAGGGGCAGGTGATCTCGAAATTCTTCGACATGGCTCGATTCTATGACAACGCCTGCGCGAGGTCCGCGACGAGATCCCCGGCATGCTCGAGCCCGACGGAAACGCGCAGGAGGTTCTCGGCCGTACGGCTTCCCGGCCCCTCGCTGGAGTTGCGATGCTCGATCAGACTCTCGACGCCGCCCAGCGACGTCGCGGGCGTGAACACCTTCACCTTCGCCGTGATGCCGAGGGCGTCCGCGCGGCTTCCGCGCACGAGGAAGGAGAGCATCCCGCCGAACGCCGACATCTGTTTGCGCGCGATCTCGTGGCGCGGATGCGATTCGAGTCCCGGATAGAACACCGCCTCCACGCGCGGATGCGTGGCCAGGAAGCGCGCGACCGCCATCGCGTTCTCGCTGTGCACGCGCATGCGTGCGGACAACGTGCGGATGCCGCGCAGGATCAGCCACGAGTTGAACGGCGACGCCACGCCACCGATCACCTTGCGCAAGTGCGACGCGTCCTCGTACCAGTGCTCGTGCTTGCGGAAGATCACTGCCCCGCCCTGCACGTCCGTGTGGCCGCCCAGATATTTCGTGGATGAGTGCAGCACGACGTCGGCGCCGAGCTCGATCGGCCGCTGCAACGCGGGCGAGGCGAACGTGCCGTCGACGGCGAACTGAGCGCCGCGCTCGTGCGCGAGATCCGCCAACGCCGCGAGATCGACGACCTTCAGCAACGGATTCGACGGCGACTCCGCCCACACCAGTCGCGTCTCCGCGCGCATCGCGTTGCGCACGACGTCGAGATCCTCCATCGGCACGACGTCGTACGTCAGACCCCAGCGCTCGAACAGCTCGTGCGCGAGCGCGATGTTGCCGTAGTAGCAATCATCGGGAAGCAGCACGTGCGAGCCGCGCGGCAATGACTGGAAGAGTGCCGACGCCGCGGCCATGCCCGAGGCGAATGCGAGCGCTGCTTCGCCGCCGTCGATCGCGGCCAGCGCCTCTTCGAGATGCGACTGCGTCGGATTGCCGTCGCGCACGTAACTGTAGCCGTGCGAGGGCTCGCCGTCCGCGGTGCGCGCGAATGTAGTCGAAAGATGAATGGGGAGCGCAAGAGCGCCGGTTTCATCGTCGATGTGCATCCCGGCGTGGATTGCTTTGGTCTCGAAATGCATGGCTCGCGGTAGGATACGCCCCGCAGGTCTATGGTCCGTGGAAGACAGTCGCTGATTCTCATCCTGGATGACGATCCCGCCGTCGGCGCGTTCGTCAAATCGGCGCTTGCCGGGTCGCGGTACCGCACGCAGTGGTGCTCGGACCTCGCCTCCGCGTTGCAGGCGGCGAAAGACGAGACGCCCGACCTGGTGATGGCGGACATCGATCTGCACGCCAACGAGAGCGGCCTCGATTTCGTGAAAGCGCTGCGGCAGGAGACCGCCACCGCCAGCGTGCCGATCGTCATGCTCACCGGCTCCGCGGACACGCTGAACCGCGAGCGCTCCCTGCGCGTCGGCGCGGATCGCTATCTCGTGAAGCCGGCCAGCGCGGAGACGATTCGCCGCGTCGCGGACGAGATGCTCGCCGCGCACGATGAGATGTGGTGGACGCTCACGCTGCGCAGCGATCAGGCCGCGCGCCTGCGCGAGCTGTTCTTCGACACGACGACGGAAGTGCCGACGCTGGCCCTCGTCGTCGACGAGCTGCGCACGCTGGTCGAGCAGGGCGCGGACATGGTGGTCTTCTGCATCGAGCTCGAGCCGCTGTTCCGCGTCGACGAGCGCGATCTGTGGGAATCGTTCGACGCCTTGCGCCGCGAGTTCGTCCGCGGACTGCGCGTGATGGTCGGCCCCATCCTCGGCAACGACGTCATCATCGCCACGAGCCACGCCGGCGCGAACGACTTCTACTGCTTCGCGCGCAACTCCAACATCGCCGGCAACGTGCCGCAGACGACGCGCGATCTCGAGCGCGTGGCGCGCGTCTCGCTCAAGGCGCTGCCGATCGAGGCCGCGCTGCGCGAGGAAGTGGTCGTCTTCGCCGGCGGCGCCTCCCTCCAGCAGCAACCCTTGTTCGCGCCGCGCATCCTCTACAACGCCGTGCGCGAGGCAAAGGACAACGCCGAGCGCCGCGAGACGCGCTATTACAACGCCATGCGCGAGCGCGTCAGCCGCGTCGTGCAGGAAGGCACACTGACGACGGTGTTCCAGCCCGTCGTGAATCTCGAGACCGGCAAGATCGTCGGCTACGAAGCGCTCTCCCGCGGCCCGAAGAACACGGAGCTCGAGAATCCCGAGGTGCTCTTCGAGCTGGCGCGCGATTTCGATCTGGTGTGGGACCTCGAGGCACTCTGCATCGAGAACGTCACGCCGAACCTGATGGACGTCTGTTCACGCGGCCTGCTCTTCTTCAACCTCGAGTCGCACTTCATCCAGCAGATCCAGCACCGCGGCACGGAAGTGTTCGAGCCGTTCTTCAAGTGGAACCGGCAGATCGTGATCGAGGTGACGGAGCGCAGCGCGATCCGCGACTACCGCACGTTCCGCCGCACGCTCTCCGACCTCAAGAAGGTGGGCTTCAAGATCGCCATCGACGATTGCGGCTCCGGCTACGCGACGCTCGAAGCCATCGCCGAGCTGCAGCCGGATTACCTGAAAGTCGGCCACTCGCTGTTCCACGGAGTGGACGTCGATCCCATCCGCCGCAGACTCGTGGAGCTCGTCGCGCGCTGCGCGGACACGATCGGCGCGCGCACGATCGCCGAGGCGATCGAGACCGAGGAGCAGCTCACCGTCTGCCGCGACCTCGGCATCCACGAAGGGCAGGGCTACCTGCTGGCCCGCCCTGCGCCGTGGGAAACGTTCATGTTACCGGCGTAAGGCACGGCCCCTCACCCGCCGCTGCGCGGCACCCTCTCCCCGCACGCGGGGCGAGGGGCGAGGGGTGGCCCTTCTCCCCGCCACGCGGGGAGAAGGTGGCCGAAGGCCGGATGAGGGGCGGTGAATGTCACCGCCCGTTGTTGCACCCCGCCGGATTCGTTGCGCAGTCCGCGGTGATAACCCGGATCGTCGCCAGCGCGGTGTCCACCGTGAGGCCGCTCTGCACCTGGAACTGGAACGACGTGTCGCCCGCAAATCCCGTGTCCGGCTGGAAGAGTACCTGCGACGACGACAGCACGTACGGTGCGCTCGTGATCGGCGTGGTGTTGTCGTACAGCGTGCCGTGCGCGGGCAGCGACAGCACCGTGTACTCCAGCGGCACCGCGACGCCCGGCGTCGTGAGACTCAGCTTCGGATCGAGATCGAGCGTCTGATTCGTCGTCACGCTCGTGCGCACCTCGAGTCCGCGCGCGGGACCCGCGGTCCCTTCATCGACGCGGCCCTGCACGGTGAAGAAACTCAGTCCCTGCTCGATCGCCGCCTTCAACTCGCCGAAGACGGAGAACTGGAATGTGCCCTCGTCGCCGACGGCCATCGAAGCCGGCACGTCCATCAACGCGCCGCGGATGCGCTCACCCGGTCCCGCGTAGTCAGCATCCGTGAGCAGGCCGTCGTTCGTCGACTGCATGTGGAAAAAGTTGGTATTCAAGGAATCGACCGTGCCGCGGTGCGTGTGCAGCAGCACAGACGCCGAGCGGAGATTTCCGGCCGAGCCGCCGAAGCCCGTCACGTCCCACTCGAATTCCATGCGCACCGTGCCGTTCGAGCCCGGGCCGCCGCTCTGGCCGACGCCCGCGCTCATGAACACCGGCACCGACGCCGGCAGGACCATGTGGTTGTCGCCGATGCCGTCGCTGTTCGAGTCCGCAACGAGGCCCGCCACTTCGACGGGATCGAGGAACGCCGCGTTCGGACGGATGATGAACGTGCGCAGCGATTCCACCGAGTCGAGTCCGAGCGCGATCAGGATCTGCTGATCGACGAACGTCGACACCGTCACGTCGTGCGCGAGGTCCGGCAGCTCGATGCGGTACTCGAGCACGTTGAGGTGATACGTCGCGGTGTCGCAGACCGTGGTGCTGGAGACGACGCCGCAGGCCTTGAAGTCGAACGAGTCCGGGCCGGTGTAGTCGAGATCGGGCGTGTAGACGACGGTGTCCTGCGTGCCGTGCACGATCGATCCGAGGCTGCCGTGGAACGGACCGGTGCCGGGCTCGATCGTGAACGTCAGCGTGACACCGAACGGCGCGAACCCGGAGAGCACGAGCGTCTCCGGATCGTTCTGCGTGACCGGCGCCTCGAGGTCTTCCGCGATGACGGTCGACGGGTCGGGCGGCGGCGGCTCTTCGCGCGGCGGATTGATCGACACCACCGCGGTGCCGCTGTTCCCCGCGGGATCGGTCACGCGGAACGTGAACGCATCCTCGAGGTTCGCGCCAGTGGCCGGGGTGTACGTCGTGAGATTGCCGGCCAGCGGCGAGAGCGATCCCTGCGCCGGTCCCGACACGATGGCGAACGTGAGCGCGCCACCCTCGGGATCCGATCCGCTGAGCGCGATCGCCACCGGCGTCGCGCCGTCCGTGAACACGCTCTGCGCGTCCGCCCGCGGCGGGCGATCCGTCGCGCTGGCGAGCGTGAGGTGCGCGTTGCGTCCGATGTGAATGTCGTGCGCGAAGAACGCCCCCGTCGCCGCGGCGTCGCGATCGAGTGAGATCTGTCCGTTCGGCGCGTAGATGTTCGCGCCGATGTTCGCGGCGCGGCCGATCGTCACGTTCCCCACGACCTCGAGCAGAACGCGCGAGGGATCCACGCCCGCGATCGTGAAGTTGACGCCGGACGTCACCTGCGTGCGCACGTGGACGTCGCAGTCGGTGACGCATCGCAGCGTCGCGCCGTCCGAGGCATTGATCGACGTGAACGTGTAGCCCTCGCCGAGCAATCGCGCGGTTCCATTGACGCCGATGCTGAGCAGCGTGTAGTCGCCCGGCTCGACGTCCACGGTCGTATTCGCCGGCACGGACACGATGTCGTGTCCCGGCGAGAGCGCCGCCACCTCGGGCAGCCGCGCGAACACGGGCAGCGCGAGCGGATTGTGAGTCGTGCCGGTGATCGTGCCGGCGTTGACGAGCGTGTTCGAGTAGACGTCGCCGCCGATGACGGCCAGCTGGTCGATGTCGATGCCGTTCGCCATCAGCCGGCTTCCGGCCGGCGTGGTGACGCCGCGGTCGAGCGCGAGCTGCGCCTCGCCGAGATACGGACCGGGCGATGCGTCGTTGACGATGAGATCGCCCGACACGACCGCGGTGTCGCGATCGACCTGAATGCTGCGCGTCGCCAACAGCACGGCACGGCCGACTCCGGGCGAGATCGGATCGCGGGTTTGCGCGGCAGCGGCCGCAGTGAGGATCCATGCACCTACGACGACGAACGCGAGACGCGCGCATCTGGCCATCCGATACCTCCGATTCGATTGTGGGATCTGTGCGCCCAACATAGGTCCGTTTGTTGACGGATGCACGCGCGTTCGCCGCTCTGTGACGTGATACTTTCCTATCTCGATGCTCCACCTCGGCTCCATTCGCGGCACGTCCATCGACGTCGACTTCAATTTCTTCTTCCTCGTCCTCCTGTTCGTGGTGATCAACTACGACCAGCAGTTGGGCGTGCAATACGCGCTGATCTGGATCCCGGTCATCTTTGTCAGCGTCCTCGTACACGAGCTCGCGCACGCCGGGATGATCGGGTTGCTGGGCTTCGGCTCGAGCCACATCGTGCTCACGGGCATGGGCGGCGTGACGATGAATCAGCGTCGCGCGAAGCCGTGGCAGGACCTGCTCATCAGCCTGGCCGGGCCGGTATCCAGCCTGTTGCTGTGGATCCTCTGCGGCTGGGCGGCGTACAACATCGCGTTCTTCAGGGCCGACAAGATGTTCCGCGTGCTCATGCCGCTGCTGTCGGCGATGAACCTCCTGTGGGCCAAGTTCAACCTCATCCCGGTGCCGCCGCTGGACGGAGGACACGCCACGCGCGAGTTCTTCAGCATGTTCCTCAGCCCGCGCCTGGCCTTCATCATCTCGATCTGGATCGCCTTCATCGTGGGCGGCGCCATCGCGCTGTGGCTCGCGATCGGGGGGCAGTACTTCATCGCGATGTACATCGCCTTCTTCATCTACATGGCCTGGCAGCAGTGGGTTTACTTCAAACGGCACGGCGTTCCTGGAGACTGATCCGCTAGAATTCCCTCCATCGTTACCGCCCGTATCCCGGTCCTCAAATGACGTTTCCGACGGACGCCGCCGCCAGGCCAGTTGAGTCTTTTCGTTCGCGATTGCAGCGTGCCCGCGGTCTGCTCGCGCGAATGGTGCGCCGCCGCGGAAGTCTCGCCGCGGAGACGCGCACGACGATCGCCATCCTCCGCGCGCAGCAGGAGGCCACCGTCGACGGCATCCTGGTCGTCGACAACGAGGGGCGCATCCTCTCGTACAACCGGCGCTTCCTGGAGATCTGGAACATCCCGCCGCACGTGGCCCAGCACGCCGACGACAACACGCTCCTCGGCTATGCCGCTGAGGCGGTGGCGGACTGGTCGTCCTTCATCGAGCTGGTGAACTATCTCTACGAGCATCCGTCCGAAGTGCGGGCCAGCGATCCCGTCCCGCTCAAGGACGGACGCGTGCTCACGCGCGCGACCATGCCGATCGCGGTCGGCAACGAAGTCCGCGGCCGCTGCTGGTACTTCCGCGACATCACCGAGAGCGCGAAAGCGGAGCGCATGCAGAAGGCGCTCTTCCGCATCTCGCAGCTCAGCCGCGAGGCGCAGAGTCTGGAGTCGCTCTACGCGTCGATCCACGAGGTGATCGGCGAGCTGATGAGCGCCAGGAACTTCTACATCGCCACGTACGACCCGGCGACCGAGCAGCTGATCTTCCCCTATTTCGTCGACGAGCTCGACGCCACGCCGCCGAAGTCGAACAACCGCGGCCTCACCGCATACCTCATTCGCACCGGCCAGCCGATGCTGGCCACGCCCGCGATCTTCGAGCGCCTCGTGCAGAGCGGCGACGTCGAGGCCATCGGCGCGCCCAGCATCGACTGGCTCGGCGTGCCGCTGACCAAGGGCGGGACGACGTGGGGCGCGATCGTCGTGCAGTCGTATGCCGAGGACACGCGGTACACCGAGCGCGACAAGGAAGTGCTGGTCTTCGTCGCCCAGCACGTGGCCTCGGCCATCGAACAGAAGCTCACCGACGACGCGTTGCGCGACAGCGAGCGACGCTACCGGCAGATGTTCGAGAACACGCGCGCCGTGCAGCTCATCATCGATCCGGAGAACGGCTCCATCGTCGACGCGAACACCGCCGCGTGCGACTACTACGGCTACACGCGCGAAGAGATCCGCGCCATGCGCATCTGGGACATCAACGTGCGCGGCGAGGAAGGCGTGCGCCCCGATCTGGCGCGCGCGCGCACGCAGGAGGTCAGCCACTTCCACTTCCGCCACATGCGCGCCAACGGCGAGATCCGGGACGTGGAAGTGCACTCCGGCCCCATCGAAGTCGGAGGACGCAGGCTGCTGTACTCGATCGTCAACGACGTCACGGAGCGCAAGCGCGCCGAACAGGCGCTGCAGCAGTCGGAGGAAAAGTACCGTGTCATCTTCGACTACGCGCCGGTGGGCATCTACCAGTCGCGGCGCGACGGCACGATCGTCACGGCCAACCTCGCGCTCGCGCGCATGCTCGGCTACGACTCGGCCGAGGACCTGCTGACCCGCAATCTCGAGCGCGACATCTACAACACGCCCAGCCAGCGCGAGGAGGTGATCCGCCGCTTCGAGCCCTTCGGCTACGCGAACAACGTGGAGCTGCAGTGGCGGCGCAAGGACGGCTCGCCGATCTGGGTGCAGCTCAACGCGCACGCCATCCGCTCGCCGCACGGCCGCGTGTTCTTCGAGGGATTCGTCTACGACGTCACGGAGCGCAAGCGTGCCGAGGAGTCGGTGTCGGCGGCGAACACGCAGCGCAAGGCGGTGCTCGACGGCGCCACGCGCGTGGCCATCATCGCCACCGACGCGCAAGGCACGATCACCGTGTTCAATGCCGGCGCGGAGCACATGCTCGGCTACACCGCCGCGGAGATGACGGGACACCGCTCGATCACGGACGTCGTGCGCGGCGCGGATCCGCTGCACGATCCGGTGGGCGAGCACGAGTGGACGTACGAGCGCAACAACGGCGAGCTGCTCATCGTGGCCGTCTCCGTAACGGCACTGCACGGTGAGGATGGAGCGCTCACCGGCTACGTGCAGGTCGGCACGGACATCACGGCGCGCAAGAAGGCCGAGGAGATCCTGCGGCAGCAGTCGGCGGCCATGACGGCGTCGATGGACGGCATCGGCATCCTCAACGAACGCCTCGAGTTCATGTACGCCAACGACGCGCTGGCGAAGCTGTTCGGCTACGCGTCGCCGGAGTCGATGATCGGCCGCTCGTTCTGCGATCTGTACGAGCCGCACGAGCAGATCCGCGTGATCACGTCCATCGTCCCCACCGTGCAGCAGCGCGGGCGGTGGCGCGGGGAGGCCACCGGCCTCCGCGTCGACGGCATCAACTTCCCGCAGGAGGTCTCGCTCACTTCCATCGCCGGCAACGGCATGGTGTGCGTGGTGCGCGACATCACGGAGCGCACGTACGCCGAGGAGCAGATCAAGCACCTCGCCTATCACGACGCGCTGACGAATCTTCCGAACCGCCTGCTGTTCAAAGATCGATTGACCGTGGCGTTGTCGCACGCCCATCGCGAGACTTCGCGCCTGGCCGTGCTCTTCCTCGACCTCGATCGCTTCAAGGTCATCAACGACTCCCTCGGCCACAACATCGGCGACCAGCTCCTGCAGGCCGTCGCCGCGCGCGTGCAGGCCTGCGTGCGCGACAGCGACACCGTCGCGCGCCTCGGCGGCGACGAATTCACGATCCTCTTGCCGCGCCTCATGCGCTCCGAGGACGTGGCGCCGGTCGCGGGAAAACTGATCGAGGCCGTGCGCTATCCCTTCCACATCGAAGGCCGCGAATTCTTCATCACCACGAGCATCGGCATCAGCGTCTATCCCGAGGACGGCGCCGACGCGGAGACGCTCATCAAGAACGCGGACACGGCGATGTATCAGGCCAAGGAGCTCGGCCGCGACAACTACCAGCTCTTCAACGCGCACGTGAATGCGAAAGCGTTGCAGCGCATCGCCGTCGAGCATGGCCTGCGCAAGGCGCTGGCGAACGACGAGATGCAGGTCTACTACCAGCCGATCTACGACCTGCGCACGGATCGCATCACGGGGATGGAGGCGCTGCTGCGCTGGCACCATCCGCAGATGGGCACCATCCCTCCCGCGACGTTCATCCCCATCGCGGAATCGACGGGCGCGATGGTGCCGATCGGATCGTGGGCTCTGCGTCAGGCTTGCAAACAGGCGAAGGAGTGGCACGACGCGGGACATCGCTCGCTCTCGCTGGCGGTGAATCTCTCGGTGACGCAGCTGCAGCAGACGGATCTCGTCGACACCGTGCGCACCGTGCTCGAAGACACCGGCTATCCCCCGCGCCTGCTGGAGCTGGAGATCACGGAGAGCAGCGCGATGCACAGTCCGGAGACGAGCATCCGCGTGCTGTACGAGCTGAAGAAGCTCGGCTTGCGCATCTCGCTCGACGACTTCGGCACGGGCCATTCATCGCTGAGCTACCTGAAACGCTTCCCCGTCGACACGCTGAAGATCGACCAGTCGTTCGTGCAGGACACGACGTCCGATCCCGACGCCGCGGCGATCGTGCAGGCCATCATTGCGATGGCCCACAGTCTTCGCCTCAAGGTGATCGCGGAGGGCGTGGAGTTCACCGAGCAGGCGAACTTCCTGCGGCGTCACAACTGCGATCAGCTGCAGGGTTTCCTCATCACGCCCCCCGTTCCCGCCCCTCAGTTCGCCGCGTTCGTCCAGGCCGCGCGCGACGTCAGTGAATCAGCGTCGTCTTGAGCTTCACCGTCGGTGACGCCGTGCCGTTCGGCGGCACGTTGAACGCCGCGCTCTCGCCGTTCACGAAGTCGAACGCCGTGGTCCATGCGCCGGTGTACGACGCCGAGGCCTTCGTGCCGTTGTACGCGGGCACGTCGTTGAACGTGAACGCCCACGGGCCATTGAGATTGCTCGCGTCCACGGTGATGGTCTTCGTGGCGAGCGGCTCGCCCCATGCGCTCGTGAGCCCGACCGTGATCTTGCCGCCGGGACTCTTCGGCTTGCCGTCGCCGGAGAGCACGACCTGCCCTTTCACCGTGCCGTGACTCGTGAGCGTCGCGGCATTCGTGACCTCGGGGCCCGACTTCTGCCCGGCCTTCGCGGCCTCGCGGCGGATCCACTGTCCCGCGCGCGGAACGCCGACCGGTACGTACTTCCAGCTCTGACCGTTGTTCGTCGAGACCGAATAGTTGCGGAACGCGACCGGCACGGACTCGAACGGTTTGTACGCATCGCGATCGGGGCGCGTGGTCACGCAGAAGTGGAGATGGAACGCGCCCGCGTTCGCGCCGGTGTCGCCGACCTCGGCGAGCACTTTGCCGGTGGACGGGAATGGCCGGCTGCCCCACGGCAGCGCCTGCGGCAGGAAGTTGATGCCGTTGTTCGGCGGAACCATCTTCTTCGTGTACGAGCCCTGCCTGATATGCAGGTACGAGCCGAAACGCCCTTCGCCAAAACGCTGGATGACGATGTTGCCGGAGTTGCCCGAGCCGGTGAAGCTCTCATCGACGTGCACGATGCGCGCGCTCGCCGCGGCGGCGATGGACCGTCCCTCGGATTTCGACTGCGGCTGTCCCGCGAGCGTGAGATCCCAGCAGTACACCCACGGTCCGCGATGCGAGTCGGAGTCCGTCTGGGCATTGGCCTGGATGATCTGCCACGCCTCGCCGACGGGGAACGGCACGTCCACGACGAGACTTTCCAGCACAGTGGGATCCGAAGCTTGGAATTCACGTGACTTGAAGTCGCGGC
>JADMIO011135841.1_pt1 | contig 21601 bp, 16 predicted proteins | sample 8958161 | NCBI WGS metagenome assembly JADMIO01 (sample SAMN16585339, study PRJNA669376) | soil metagenome | isolation source: Crop rotation soil | place: USA: Cullars Rotation, Alabama | collected 2011
CTCCTCAAAAAGAGAGAGGCATCATAGTAAAAAATTAGGTTTTAGTACAGTCTCTAAGGATTTGTATTACCTGTTTGGAAAGAAATAGTTTATTTGAAAGCTGTTTGATTTTGGCCATAATGGCCTGTTTGGGTGAAATAAATGCACTACCAGCTTGGAAACAAATAATGGAATAAAAAGGAATACTATAAATTGTCCTCATCATTTTTTCAAAATGATCCGAGGTAAAAAATTCGTTTTTGGGAATGTTTACCCATAGCATCTCCAAGGGCATATTGGGAAACGTCTGTTGAACCTTCATAATAGTGCTTTGTATTGCGTCCATTTTCTCTGTGTCGCTTTGCAAGGCGGAACTGATGACATAAACTTTATTTCTCGATAAAGATTCAGGCCTCAAAAAAAACCATTGCACACATAAAGACTCCAAAAAATTCTTACGAGCAATATCTTGGCCGATCATCCCTTCGGTTGCAGATAATGCTTTGTCGTGCGTTTCTTCGGCTTCTAAGCGTCTTTTTTTTAAAGGACGAGATAAATGGTCTCCATTGGTACCGAAAGGATTAACTGGATGTGTTCTTGATACAATCGACAAAATAACCTCCGACAAAAAATAAAGTAAAATATCTAACCAGTCTTTTATTTTTCAGCTTTAATCTCTGCATTTTGACTTTTCATTCATTATGTGGTATTTTTTCTATACTTTTTTCATGAACGTTGGATATGTACTATGCTTTCTCAAGAGATCCGTGGCAATTTCCTTAAATATTTTAAAGAACGGGGCCATGCCATCGTCGCCTCTTCTTCTGTTGTCCCGCACGAAGATCCAACTCTGCTTTTCATCAATGCAGGAATGAATCAATTTAAAGATGTTTTTTTAGGAAAAAGCCATCGAGAATATACGCGGGCAGCAACCGCGCAAAAATGCATCCGCGTCGGCGGAAAGCACAACGATCTAGACAATGTCGGCCACACAACGCGTCATCTTACCTTTTTCGAGATGCTAGGCAATTTTTCTTTTGGAGATTATTTTAAAGAGCAAGCCATACACTATGCTTGGGAAATGTCTACACGAGTTTTTTCTTTTGACCCCGAACGCATCTGGATCACGATCTTCCAAGAGGATGAAGAAGCATTTGAATTGTGGAAAAAAATCGTTCCGGAAAAAAAGATCGTGCGCATGGGAGAAAAAGACAATTTTTGGCAGATGGGTGATACCGGACCTTGCGGACCTTGTTCTGAGTTATATTATGACAAAGGAGACAAATACGGCTCTGCGCGTTCTCCTAAAGAGGATGAAGCTGGAAATCGCTACCTCGAATTCTGGAATCTGGTTTTCATGCAATTCAACCGAGACAAAAGCGGCACTCTGCTTCCCTTGCCCAAACAATCGATTGATACGGGGGCGGGATTAGAACGCATCGTCTCTTTAAAACTCGGCGTAGAATCTCTCTTTGGAACCGATATTTTGCGCAGCTTAATTGCTCAGGTCGAGCAGGTCGCAGGTAAAAAATATGAGGAAACAGATGCCCACTTTGCCCCAGCATTCCATGTGATTGCAGACCACATCCGATCGCTTAGCTTTGCTATTGCAGATGGAGCTCAGCCGAGCAATGTTGAAAGAGGCTATGTCTTGCGTAAATTGCTGCGCCGCGCTGTGCGCTATGGACGCACTTTGGGAATGCAGGAGCCATTTCTGGCAGACATTCTACCACGGCTCGTCGAGGAAATGGGACAGGATTATCACGAGCTGAGAGCTTCGCAAAAAAGGATTGCAGAAGTATTGACGACCGAAGAAGAAGCGTTTATCCGCACACTGAAACGCGGAGGAAATATTTTAAATACAATTATAGACAAAGCGCAAAAGAGCGACCAAAAAAACATTTCGGGCGAAGATGCGTTCAAGCTCAAAGATACATATGGATTTCCTTTGGAGGAAATTTTACTCATCGCCAAAGATACAGGGCTCAGCGTCAATCTAGAATCCTATTCGCTCCTTGAAAACCAAGCAAAAGAGCGCTCTCGCAGCGCCCACGCAGTACAAGCTCAAAATGTCGAAGAAAATGTATTTAAAGAATATATCCAGGTGCATGGCCCAACTATTTTTGTAGGCTACACGGAAAAAATTGCAGAAGGCAAGATCCTGGCCCTCATTGTGAACGGAACTTTTGCAGAAGAGATACAAGAAGGGCAAGAAGCGATTGTCCTACTCGATCGCTCTCCATTCTACGCAGAAAAAGGCGGACAGGTCGGAGATACAGGAACCATTTCCCATCAAACAGCGCATTTTATCGTCGCAGACTGCCTTTCTCCTTATCCTGGCCTCATCGCTCATATTGGGACATTGGCCAAAGGCTGCCTTAAATGCGGACAAACCGTTACCGCCCAGATCGATGCTGCACGACGGCAACTGATCGCGAACAATCATACAGCTACTCATCTTCTGCATTGGGCGCTGCAGCAAGTGCTGGGCCTGCACATTCAACAAGCAGGATCCATCGTCGATCCCAATCGCCTGCGCTTTGATTTTAACCACCATAAGGCACTATCTAAAGAAGAAGTGCGTCACGTCGAAAGACTCGTGAATGAAAAAGTGCGCGAAAATAAATCTGTCAAAGTATATGAGATCTCTTATGAAGAAGCGCAAAAACACAAGGAGATCAAACAGTTTTTTGGAGAAAAATACGGTGCTAAGGTCCGCGTCATTGACATGGATTACTCTAAAGAATTATGTGGAGGAACACATACAGCCTCTGTTGGAACCATTGGTTTTTTCCGCATCGCCAAAGAAGGTAGTATATCGGCTGGCGTGCGGCGCATCGAAGCTGTGACCGGTGCTATGGCGGAAACACTCGCTTATGAAAATGAAGATCTTCTTGAACATTCCGCCGCTTTGCTAAAGACAACCCCTGCTAAATTGATGGAGCGCATCGGAGTTCTTTCCGAGGAAAATAAATCGCTTTCCCACCAATTGAAGACATTTAAACGCGAAAATCTCAAACAGATGGCGCGCGAACTGATACGCCAGGTGCAAAAAGCAGGTCATACTACTCTTTTAGCCGCTATTGTGGATATTGAAGCCGAACTCGTACGCGATCTGATAGAAGATCTTTCCGCGCTCATGCATTCCGGCGTCATCGTTCTCGGCGTCAAAGGAGAAGACCGCTGTCAACTGGTCGCAAAAATTTCTTCCGATTTAGTGCAAAAGGGCGTCCACGCTGTGGAGCTCATTAAAGAAATCGCTCCACACATTGAAGGAAGCGGAGGCGGTAAAGAAGGCCATGCGCAAGCAGGCGGGAAAAATCCAGAAGGACTGCGGCAAGCATTAGAACAAGCAAGACGATGGTTGGAGACAAAAATATAGAAAAATTGCTGGCGACGAGTCCTTCCCTTAATCAGTTCTCCTCGCTGATTCTTCAGGAACCCTCGCTTCTCATCGAACAGCTTTGGGATGCTGCAAAAGCGGCTCTTGTTTGGCTTATCGCGCATACTTGCCACAAACACGTTCTTATCATCAGCAGCGGAAGTGATGATAGGCTATATGACGATTTAAGTTTTTTTTCACTTCCTTTTGTAGTCGATTTTCCTTCTTGGGAAACACTTCCCGGCGAGGATATTGCTCCAAGCCCCGATCTTGTTGGAAAGCGATTTGAAGTGCTCCATAGTCTGCTTACTCAAAAAAAACCGCACGTCATTCTCGCATCGCTACAAGCCGTATTGCAAAAAATCCCTGCCCCACCTTCTCTCGAGCAGCATTGCCGCCGTTTAAAGAAGGGAGATAATCTTACGTTTTCTACATTGGAAGAAGAGTTACGCGTATTAGGTTTTGTACAACGCCCGATCGTCTCTGATAAAGGCGAATTTGCAATCAGGGGCGGCATTGTAGATCTCTTCCCTCTCTCTTCTACAGATCCTTACCGCTTGGAATTTTTCGGAGACTTTCTCGATGAGATCCGCACATTTGATCCCATTTCTCAAAAATCCACTGGGAAAGTAGGCGAAATTTTTATTTCTCCTGCTTCAGAAATGTCTCTTTTGCGCAAAGAAAAAACCTTAAGCTCTTTATTAGACTATCTCGGACCTCAAACCCTTGTCATTTTCAACGATCTTCTCTCGTTAGAAGATCGCTATGTCGCTTTGCAATCCCTTCCCGGATCCAAATCTATTTTTTTTGATTCCCTGGAAACATTTTTTAACAGGACCCAATCTCTACCATGCCAATTTTGGACTAAAGAAAAGATGGAAGAGCTCTCCGATGTGACTATCGTTAAAAAGATCGGACGCGCCTTCTACACCGGAAAAACTCCTTTGCAGCCGCTAATTTTCAGCTGCGCTAACCGCACTTTTGAAAGCAAACGCTGGATGCATCCCTTTCATACCGTGAGCGATATTTTCTCGCTATCAGAAAATAATGCAGCCTCAGCCGTCGATGAAATCTTACACGCTATCAAACGCTTTTCTCAATCCGCTCTCGAGCTGCATTTCTTATGCGCGACGGAATCAGAGGAAGTATGGATAAAAGAAAAATTGCGCGCTGAAGAAATTTCTCTCCCTGAAAAGACTTTTTTCTCCCGGGGATATCTTTCAGGAGGGTTTTACATCGAGGATGCGAAGCTGGCCTGCATTCCGATGACAGAACTGACGCGGCGTTTCAAACCGCGCAGACAAAAATGGCGCAGCGCAGCGCATACCCCAGCTTCGGAATTCCACGCTCTTGTTCCCGGGGACATCGTCGTCCATTTTCATAACGGCATTGCCAAATTCCTCGGAACAGAAAAACGGCCCGACCACCTCGGCACATTGACCGAATTCATGGTTTTAGAATACGCGAAAGAGAGCAAACTCTACGTTCCTGTCTCGCAATCCCATCTGGTGTCCCGCTACATTGGCGTGAAAGAAGAAATCCCCATATTGAACCAGCTGGGATCCGCGCGCTGGCAGCGCACTCGATTAAATGCACAACAAGCGATTATCGGCTACGCAGACCAGCTTCTGCGAATGAATGCAGAGCGCGTTGTGCAAGGCGGGTTTATTTTTCCCTCTGACTCGGAAGAAATGCAGCTGTTCTCCGAAGAATTTCCTTTTGTTGAAACCGATGACCAAATCCAAGCTATTCATGCAATCTCTCAAGATATGCAATCCACAAAAGCCATGGACCGCCTGATCTGCGGCGATGTGGGATATGGCAAAACAGAAGTGGCCATGCGCGCTGCCTTCAAAGCAGTCGCCGATGGCAAAAAACAAGTCGCTGTTCTGGTCCCGACAACTATTTTGGCCATGCAGCATTATGAGACATTCTGCGCGCGCATGGCAAATTTCCCCCTAACGATCGGCGTCCTTTCGCGCTTCCGCCCAAGACAAGAGATTCAAGAGACATTAAAGAAAACCAAGGAGGGAAAGGTTGATATCCTCATCGGCACCCACCGCATCATTAGCAAAGATGTGCAATTCAAAGATCTGGGATTGATCATTATCGATGAAGAACAGCGTTTTGGTGTGCGGGCCAAAGAACATCTCAAACGCATCAAAGTCGGCGTCGACTGCTTGACTCTTTCCGCCACTCCCATCCCTCGCACGCTTTATCTTTCTTTAGTTGGTGCTAAAGAAATTTCCGTCATTAACACTCCTCCTCAAGACAGGCTTCCCATCAAATCTATCATTGCTGAAAAAGACCCTGCGATAATCCATAATGCCCTACTCCGCGAATTGTCCCGCGATGGGCAAGCTTTCTTCATTCATAATCGCGTGGAGACCATATTTCTTGTCGCAGAAGAACTGCAAAAGCTCCTTCCCGAAGCGCGTATCGTCACCGGCCATGGACAGATGTCACCCGATGAAATCGATGCCGTTTTTCACGCCTTCAAATCAGGTCAAGCGGATATCCTTGTCGCCACTACGATCATCGAAAATGGCATTGATATTCCCAACGCAAATACCATCCTGATCGACAGGTCTGACACCTTTGGTCTTGCCGATCTCTATCAAATGCGCGGCCGGGTGGGAAGGTGGAACCGCCCAGCTTATGCCTATTTTCTGATTCCAAAAAATGCCTCTCTTCCCGAATTGACCCGCCGCCGTCTCTATGCGCTTGTTGAAGCATCAGGCTATGGAGCAGGAATGAAAATCGCCATGCGCGATTTAGAGATTCGCGGCGCTGGAGACATTTTAGGAACACAGCAATCTGGACAAGTCTCTTCCATTGGGTTTCATCTCTATTGCAAACTATTAAAAAAGGCCATCGATGCACTCAAAAGAAATACCTCGCCCTCATTTACTGAAACTAAGATCGAATTTCCCTTCGACGCGTCATTGCCCGATCATTACATCAACGAACCAACTCTACGCATGGAACTCTACCATCGCTTCGGAGAGGCTGGCAGCTTAGAAGAGCTCGAATCGCTCCTCTTTGAGCTAAAAGACCGTTTCGGCCCCTATCCCGAACAGGTATTATGGCTCTATCATCTCACGCGCTTTCGCCTCTTTGCTTCTGCTCATCATTTCACTCTTATCAAATGCGAGCCCCGTTCTCTTTTTGCTGAACGACAAGTCGGCAAGCAGACCGTTAAGAACACACTGCTCATGCCTAAAGTGAAAAATCCTGCTGAGTGGGAAAAAGAAGCGACCGCCGTTCTTAAGACGGCTTTTAAAATATAACTACCTCTTCAGCTCGCCCATGCCGATATTGCGATGGTAGGCTCCCTTGATGTGCTGCTCTTGCATACGCCTTGCGTGCTTGAGGATGGCGACCCCTTTTTCGACATGGTCGGCCATGTAGCGATCGTAGATAGATTCCGAGCTTTTTTTCGTTTTGATGCCATCGTTGTTCAAAGGCAGATCAGAGATTAAAAGAAGCGCGCCCAAAGTGAATTTGCGCTTATAACTGGCTGCGAATAATGTGGCGCATTCCATTTCGATGGCTTGAGCCTTGGTCGCTTTTAGCCGAGTTTTAAATTCTTCGTTGAATTCCCAAAACCGCATGTTGGTCGTATAAGTGATACCGATGTGATAAATCGCTTTTTGCTGCTCGAGAATCTCCGTGACTGCCTTTTGCATCAAAAAATTTGAAAGCGCTGGTACATCTGGAGGAAAATAAAAATCACTTGTCCCTTCTCCGCGAATACTAGCGACGGGCACTAGATAATCACCTGGCTGATAACGGCGTCTCAATCCCCCGCACATACCCAGCAATAGGCTGGTTTTAATCGGCATATACGAGCAGAGGTCCACGACAAGGGCCGCCGCAGGCGATCCAATTTTAAAATCGAGAATACTTACTTCTTCTTTTTCCGAATGCGCGACTTTGAACATCGAACCTTCGACAACTTTGACACCGCGCGTTTTTGCAAAATAATCTACATAGCGCGGGAAATTGGTGAGCAAAAGGTTAGACTGAAATTCTGAAACAGCACAACCGGCATAACGCTCTAAAGTTTCTTTAGCAAACTGATCTTCTGTGATCTCAGCCATTTATTACCTATTCTTTTTTGAGTTCATTTTAAAGGGAAAGAGCTGGAAATGCAACTGATATAGATTGCTCGCCGCCATATAAAAATATTTAATATTAACACTGTCTTAATATTTCTTTTATAAACTTTCCAGTGATTCTATAAACAGAGACTTTTAACGGATTTTAAGGAGATTGCTATGGAAATGTTACGAGTACAAGCTGCACATGTTCCGGTATTTACTTGGCGGGACCTTCTCTCTACATGTAAAGAGCATGCAACAAGCCCTCTGGTCAAGCGCGTCATCACTAGCCATTGGCAAGAATTACTCCTGATAGGGGGAATGATTTTAGCGGTCGTCAGCGCTGCGGCAGCTTTTTTTTATGGATCTCCTCTCCTAGCTATTTCTTTTATAGCTTTGGGAGCCCTCAATGGGACAGCCTCGTTCTATATGCATCAATTTTCCGCCCTAAAAGATCTGGAGAAAACGGCCGAGACGCTCAAAAATGAGACACAGCGCCTATCTTCCATTGCCAGTACGTTTGAAAGAGAAAATAGAACTTTGGCCCAGACCAATCAAAGTCTTCTGCAAACCAATGAAAGATTAAAGCACATCACATTGCGATTGAATCGGACAAATAGACAATTATTTCAGACCAATTTGGATCTCAAAGGAACAAATGCCGCTTTCCAGAGGACAAATGCACAGCTGCAAGACACGAATGCTTCTCTTTCCCATCAAGTGACATTGCTTACGACACAAGTTTCTCAATTACAAGAAAGCGCTACGCGCATCCGAGATGAAGTAAAGCTTTTCGCCCAGGGGAACTTACAGTTCGACAATCATTTACGGCACTTGAACGCCAGCATACGCGTGCTCGATGATCAAATCTCCTCTTCACGCCATTTATCCGAACTAATTACAAATAGACTCGATGGGCAAACCCAAGGGCTCGGAGAACAGATCCAAGCATTAAGACAATATTTCCGCGAACTGTCCGATCAAAATGCCATCACGCAGCGCATTAAACAATTTACTATACTACAGACGCAAATCCATCAGGCCACTCAGGAACTAAACCAGATGCACACCCAATACGCTGAAGAGCGCGCGCGGCTTTTAGAAATCCAAAACATCCTTCTCCGCCTGCGCGAAGCGTTTGAAGTCGTTTTACGCGACATCAATATCGCAAATATAGACCATCGCACCCAAAACCATCAATTGCGCCAAAATGTCGACCGACTCTCCGAGCTGATCGACAGGATTCCCGTTCTTGCAAATTAAATCCCCGCCCTGCCACAATTGATGCTTGTCCTTTTAAAAAAATAAGGTGGAATACATGGCGCAATACAGCACGGGCGATCTCAGAGGAGGATATAAGGTAGAAGTAGAGGGAGAACCTTATACCGTCATCAGCAATGAATTTATCAAGCCCGGCAAAGGGCAGCCATTTAATCGCATCAAATTAAAACATTTAATGACAGGCCGCGTAGTAGAAAAAACGTTTAAATCGGGTGAAAAAGTCGATGCCGCCGATGTCGAAGAAGCAAAAATGCGCATGGTCTACAAAGAGGCCGACGCCGTGGTCTTTATGGACGACAAGACCTATGAACAAGTCTCCATCCCTCTATCCATCATTAAAGATACTGAACAGTGGCTCTTAGAAGAAATCCTCTACGATATCGTCATCTACAAGGGACAGCCCATCGAAGTGGTCCCCCCGACGTTTTTGGAAATGAAAATTACCGAAACCTCTACGGGACTCCGAGGAGATACTTCTGGCCGCGTCTTAAAGCCTGCAGTCACAGAGAGCGGAGCCAAAGTACAGGTGCCGCTATTTATCGATGAAGGCGATAAAATTAAAATCGATACACGCACTGGCGAATACGTTTCTCGGGTATGACAGCGGAGAAATTGCATTTCCTACGCGAGCGCGCTCACATGCTGCGCAAAACGCGCGACTTCTTCGCTGAGAGAAATGTTATTGAAGTCGACTGTCCAGCGCTTGGCCTTTCTGCACCTGTCGATCTGCATATTGAGGTGATGAAGGTCCAGCTTAAAGATCAACAGATCGGATATCTGCACACATCGCCCGAATACGGAATGAAACGCCTTCTTGCCATGGGAATAGGCGATATCTATCAAATCAGCCATGTCTTTCGCGATGGAGAAATCGGTCCTCTGCATAATCCCGAATTCACCATGGCCGAATGGTATCGAATTGGATTTTCTTTTGATCAGATGATTGAAGAAACACTGGACTTTATCTGTCTCTTTTTAAAAGAGCTCCCTTCCGTTCGCCTCTTCTATGCAGACGCATTTTTTCATTACCTCGGAATCAATTACACGACGCAAACAGCGGAAGATCTCTTAGCGCTTGCAAAAGCCAAAGATATATCCTTATCCCAGGATGCCGCCAGCTGGGACAAAGACACTCTTCTACAAGCGCTCATGAGCATTGTCATTGAACCCCATTTAGGACAAGACCACCTGCTCGTTTTGCAGCATTTTCCTACAACGCAATCCGCTTTAGCCAAAACGATGCGTTTGCCCCACGGCGAAGAAGTTGCTTGTCGATTCGAGGTCTACTACCGCGGTATGGAACTTGCCAATGGCTATTATGAACTCACGGATCCCATGGAACAACGCCGGCGTTTCGAACAAACCAATCAGCAACGCTTAAAAGCCGGAAAGAACCCTCTCACAATCGATGAAAAATTTCTCACTGCTTTAGAGCTCGGGATTCCCGATTGTTGCGGAGTGGCCGTGGGATTCGACAGACTCATGCTTCTTAAGACAGCCCAATCTTCATTAGAACGCGTCCTTCCCTTCAGCTGGCAAGACATATAAAAGCTGCATGTTGCCCATTACTTTTTGCATTGAATAGACTTAAGAGGGTGTTTTACTTCTAAAGTTATCAAAGACTAATTGGCCAAGAGCCTCGGAATTTGATATACCTTAGTAAGTTTTTCTTAAATTACATCCAGCCCTGGACGATGGGATAACGCCTGCCGACGCGAAAGGCCTTTTTGCTCACGCGGATTCCAGGCGGTGCTTGACGCCTTTTATATTCCGCGCGATGGATGCGGTGGATGAGATCATTGACCTGCTCTATAGGCAGTTGATGCATTTGTGCGATTTCTTCCGGGGTGCGAAACTCTTCGACATAGCTTTTCAGTACTGCATCGAGAATTTTATAATCGGGAAGAGTATCCGTGTCTTTCTGATTGGCTTTGAGCTCTGCAGAAGGGTCTTTATCGATTGTGGCTTGAGGAATAATTTCTTGATGGCGATTGATCCAGCGCGCTAAAGCATATACTTGCTGTTTGGTCACATCAGAGATTACACTGAGCCCTCCGGCCATATCGCCATAGAGGGTACAGTATCCCATCGCCATCTCGCTTTTATTTCCTGTGCTTAAAAGAATATAGCCCAGTTTGTTCGATACCGCCATGAGAGTAATCCCCCGCAGTCGGGCTTGCAAATTCTCCTCAGTCACATCTTCCGGCATGCCTGAAAAGAGCGGCTCTAAACAACTTAACGCAGCTTGAAACATCTTTTCGATGGAAATGCACAAAAGCTCTATTCCGAGATTGTGAGCGAGTTTTTCTGCATCGGTAATGCTTCCTCTCGAGCTGTAGCGCGACGGCATGCTGAGTCCCAAAACATTTTCCTTTCCCAAAGCTTCGACAGCAATGCATGCCACTAGGGCTGAATCAACGCCTCCCGACAATCCCAAGCATCCTTTGGTAAATCCCAATTTATGCATATAGTCGCGCACGCCTAAAACCAGCGCGCGATAGAGATCTTCAATATCATCGTGTACAAAAGAGCAAACCGTTCCTTTTACAGAGAGATCCACGAGCATCTCCTCTTCTTCAAACCCTTGAGCAATTTGCTTCAAATGCCCCTGAGCATCCATATATAAGCTATATCCATCGAAAACAAGCTGATCGTTGCCTCCCACTTGGCAACACAGAATGACGGGGCAATGCAACGTCTTGCAACTTTCTGAACAGACTTTAACGCGCATATTAGGCTTTTGAAATTGATAAGGAGAAGAAGAAAGATTGAACAATAGATCTATTTTTTCCTCTTTAAGGTCTTCTATGGGATCACGGGCATACTGCGTGTATCCTATATATTCGTATCCTGCATGCTGCCACATATCCTCGCAGATGAGGATCGCAATCCTTTTTCCCTTGTATTCCCAGACTTGCGTGCGCTCTCCGGGCTCGAAATAGCGTCTCTCATCGAATACATCATAGGTCGGCAAAAGCTGCTTGTCTTCAAATCCTAAAATGCGCCCGTCGCAAATCACCGCTGCGCTGTTAAAAATCGGTTTTTCCCCTTTTGCCGTATTACGCCTCACCGTGCCTACTACGATAAATAACCCCTTAGAGGCATTTACCACTTTTTGTAAATATTTTTCCTGCGCGTCGATAAAAGCTGGATGCAAGAGCAGATCTTCGGGAGGATATCCGCATAATGCCAGCTCAGAAAAAAGCACGATATCCGCTTTTTTCGCTCGCGCAGCATCAATGCTCTCTAAAATCATTTTCGTATTGCCTTCCATATCCCCTACGGTGGGATTTTTTTGGGCGACTAGGACACGCATATTTTGACTCCTTAAAAGAAAGATTAACATGCGTTCTATTTCTTGACAGCTAATCGCTAGAAAACCATAATTTTGTTAGCATTCACAGGAGAAAACCCATGTCAGGAAAAACTTTAAAGATTCATACAGAAAACATTCTTCCGATCATTAAACAATGGCTCTATTCCGACAAAGAAATTTTTATACGCGAACTCATCTCTAACGCCTGCGATGCCCTCCATAAATGCAAAGTTTTAAGCGAATGCAAAGAAGCCTCCATATCCGATGAAGAACTCCGCATCGATCTGACCATTGACAAACAAGCCAAAACGCTGACTTTTGCAGATACAGGAATCGGCATGACAGCGGAAGAGGTAGAAAAGTACATCGCTCAGATCGCCTTTTCCGGTGCGGAAGACTTTTTAGGAAAATACAAATCCAACTCAGAAAAAGATCAGATCATCGGCCATTTCGGACTCGGCTTCTATTCCGCTTACATGGTGGCGCATAAAGTGACCATCGACACCCTCTCTTATCTTTCCCAAGTAGAACCCGCATTTTGGGTCTGTGACGGATCTTCGGAATATACTCTCGAAAAAGGAACTCGCTCTACGCGAGGCACGGAGATCACTCTGCACATCGATGCGGACAACACGGACTTTCTGGAGGAAAACCGGATTAGATCCGTCATTCAGCGATACTGTGCCTTTTTACCTTATCCCATTTTTTTAAACGGCACCCGCATCAATGACAAAGAACCTTTATGGCTGAAAAATGCATCCGAATGCACAGAAAAGGACTATCTCAATTTCTATCATGCCCTTTATCCCAATGAGCCCGATCCGATATTCTGGATCCACTTAAGCGTCGATTACCCCTTCCATCTCAAAGGCATCCTCTATTTTCCAAAAATTACCCGCCGGTTCGATTGGGGACAAAATACGATCAAACTCTTTTGCAACCGCGTCTTTGTCGCAGATAATTGCAAAGATCTCATTCCTGACTATCTCATGATCCTAAGGGGCGCTATCGACAGCCCTGACATTCCACTCAATGTCTCTAGAAGCGCTTTGCAAATGGATAAGACCGTACGCCAACTCTCTGGACATATCTCCAAAAAAGTCTCAGACCGCCTTTCTTCTCTGTATACATCCGAGCGCGACACGTTTCTCCAGACGTGGCCTGATATCGAAATGATCATTAAACTCGGCATTCTCCAAGATGAAAAATTCTATGAACGCGCCAAGTCCTTCCTCATTTGGAAAAACATCAATAACGAATGGACGACCATCGAAGAATACAAAGAACGCCACAAAGAAACTTACAAAAACAAAGTTTTCTATACTGTGGAAGAACATCACAACTCCCATTTTCTCGATCTCTATAAAAACAAGGGCATAGAAGTGCTCTGCACATCCTCTCTTGTCGACTCACCGCTACTCAATTTCCTCGAAGGAAAACTCGACGACGTGGAATTCCAGCGCATTGACGGCGCCATCGATAACGCCATTCTCGATTCTTCAAGAGAAAAGACGCTACTCGATGCCGATGGAAAAACAGAGGCCGTTAAAATCGCCGATTTCGTCCGCTCAAAAATCAACCTCCAGAATGTCGACGTCGAAGCCAAGAGCCTCTCTAGCGATACCGTGCCTGCCTTCATCGTTCTCGATGAGTCCATGCGCCGTATGCGAGAAACACTTGCCCTTTCCCAACAATCCCTGCCGCCGACTTTTGCGCTCAAACGCACTTTCGTGGTCAATACCAACAATAAACTCATAAACAAGATCTACGCCTTGCGCCACAAAGACCCTGACCTCGCTAAAGAAGTATTACTCTATCTTTACGATCTTTCTCTGCTCTCTCAAAAAGAGCTCGATCCCTCGCAATTATCCCCCTTCATTTCACGCGCCAATGGAGTTCTAGAGAAAATGACACATTTATTAACCTGAGTTTTGGGTTGATTTTATAGAGAATTGCTGTAGGTTTCGAGGCAATTTTTGCATGTTTTGGCACATTCAATAGCTGAAAGCATCTATGGATGTGCCAAAACATGCAAAAATTGGCCGAAAGATGCAGCAATTCTCTATGAAAGCAACCCAAAAATCGGGTTATTATCGCTCTAGGATTTTTGTTTCCTCAAAAGCAGTATAGGCATGGGTCGGTAAAAGATTCATGCCGTCGATCTTTTCTCCATCGATCCTAAACGTTTCCATTTCTCCTGTCTTTTCAGACAATGTCACGACACATACCGCATTGGCCTTCTCGCGTTGTGATAAATACCACATGTTCTTGGGTTCGCGAGGAGAAATACCCCAAGAACCATCCCCAATATAAACAACCCCGTCAGGATCTATCTTTTCGGATTTTAATGGGAAGGTACGCTTATAGGCATGGTTGTGATGCTCAAAAGCAGCAGTTAAATGATATCTCTCAAATAAATAAGACCATTCCTTGCGAATGGCTTTCGCTGTATCATTGGAAAAAGGATAAAAAGAGGGATAAGCGCCCACATGATACGCAGCGATCTTATATTCCTGATTTTCTTTTAAAGCTAAGGTTCTCTTCAACCATTCCGCTTGCATTCCTCCCACGTGACAGCTATGACCTGAATCCAATAAGAACAGGCTCAAGTAATTTCCCGCATCGATTGCGCGGAATGCAATGCCCTGCTTAGGAAAGGCAAATAGTGCATAGAATAAATATTCAGATTGGGAATTACCCAATGAACTCGCTTTGACGTCATGATTGCCAATCACTGGGATCAAAGGGATCATTCTCCCATCTCGCGTCACAAGTGTCTTTTTCCATTCGCTTAAAAAAACACGCCATCGTTTTAGCGCAGTTTTTCTGTTAGTCATCCAAAAGGGCACACCGCACGTATAAGCGATATCACCGCCTACCACAACAAAATCAGGATTCTGCTGTGCAATGAGAGCATTCATCTTTTTAAAAACATTGAGATGATAATAGGCATCCCCCCCTATCACAAATCGCACAGAACGCGTTAAAGCAGAAGGCAGAGTCCGAAATCGATAAATACCTTCCTTCACGCAGAATTCATACTCTGTGTCTGCATTCAGATCTAACAGCTCTACAGTATGCACGAGCTTTTTACTATAAGGTAATGTTTCAGCTATTCCCTCTTGAATTTTCCATACTTCATCCCCTTTGCGGCGATAGGGAACGCGCGTCTGGTTTTCCTCACCATGCCAATGAATCATCATAGTGTTCGTAGGATCATGCTGCCATGTCAAATACAGTACAGAAGGGGATATATCTCCCCATAAAGGAGACATAAGAGTTCCAATAAAACAAAACCCTGCAAATAATTTCCCAACTAGGCGCACTAGTAACTCACTTTTTGCATATCTGGCAGCATTCTATTCGACACTTTTAAAATGCTCAAGAAACGTCTCCTGAAATTATTTTTTATTTAAAACACCCTCTTACATTACCGTTAAATTAAAATTTAGTATTATTTTCATATTCTTTAATTTAGTTGAATTACAACATTAATTAACATATAATTAAATAAGTTAATTATTAACAAACAGGAATAAAATGAGCCAAATAGTAAAAGAAGTTAATTCCATTCATCTTAATAGTTTTGAGCCCGGACATAAACAGATCCCAGTGAATCTAAGCAGTGCCGAATCCGACCAGCTCAAACTGGATTTGAAACCCCACTTCAATGCCCTCATTCAAAACACTGTTTTCAAAAAAAAATTTACCACGACGCTTAGCCCCAGCTCTTCTGAAATCCCTATTAACATCACTATCTCGGGCAACAGTATTATCGTGATTAATAAAACCACGAATAAAACCTCTACACTTGCCCTCGCTCAGGATAGCGAAAACGCCTCCTTAAATGCGATTATCGCGCGCATTTTCAAAATAGCGAAAAATGCTCTGCCCAAAAAAGAAGAACCCAAAAGCCCTGTAGCTGAACAAAGCAGTATCGAATCTCGCGTTACTCCCCCATCTAGCAAACCTTTAGAAGAACCAGATCTCCTCGATGTTTCTCAATTGTCGAGCCCTAACGATGAAGATAATCAATGGATTCCCGCATCGAGCAATACATCTGCCCTTAAAGCTCCTAAAAACTCCTCATTGCAATCCATTTTAAACCTTTACGATACTCCAACAGCATCTGCGAATACCGTTACCTTTTCTGCTCAAAAAGACCCCATAAAACCTAAATTCCACTTAAGAGAAGACGGGGTTCCTAAGTCAGAAAGACCTTACTTAGAAGACATATTCTATGATCTACCAAAAAAAGAAAAAGCAGTGCCTGTTAAAAACGCAGAAAAACACAACGCATTATCAGATATTAACGCGTTTAATTATCTCCAGGAATTGGAACACTCAGAAAAGCAAAAACAAATAGCTATACAAGCTGATCTCACCGTTACTTCTTAAATCTCTAAATAAAAAAAAGCAGTCCATTTCTGGACCGCCTTTAAACTAATTGTAAACTTAATAAATAAATCTTATCGCGCGTCTTTGATCTCAACAGGCTCTGCTTTTTCGTCAGTAGCAGGCTTAACATCAGTGATTGCCGCTTTGAGAACTTCTACCTTTGCTCCTTCGTACATAGCAAGGATCACAGAGGCATCTTGCACTTTGACAACTGTTCCTACTAACCCCATTGCAGTCACGCGGTCGCCTTTCTTCAAAGAGCTGCGCACCTGTTCCATTTGCTTACGGCGTTTTTGCTCTGGGCGCCACAGGATGAAATAGAAAAAAACGACAGCCACCCCGATCATGATGATTGTCTGAATCATGTTTCCCCCTTGTCGAGCAGGCTCAGCGCCTTCCGCCATCAAAGGAAGTGCTGTGGATAGAGCACCCAAAGAGAGTAAAGAAAATAGTTTATACATGCCAAAAACCTCAAAAAAAGTTAAAACATAATACCAATAAGGATGCCTAAGATCCCAAGAGAAATCAAGAAAAAAGACTTTTATATATCCTTATTTCTTGAGTAAAGCAATCGTCTCAACATGAATAGTATGGGGAAATTGATCCACCGGCTGAACGGCCTCCACTCGATATCCCGCTTTAACCAGCTCTTCACAATTAGCCGCCTGCGTGGCAGGATTACAGGAAATGTAAATAATTTCTTTAGGCCCTAGCCCTATTAAATGCCCGATAGCAGCCCCATCTAGTCCCGTCCTAGGAGGATCTACAATCACCAGATCAGGAATCACAAAATCCTCTTTCTGCTGCATTGACTCGAGCACCGTGCCCACATCACCTCGGACCATTGCGCAATGATCAATGCCATTGATCTCTGTATTGACCTCCCCGTCATAAACTGCATAGGGATTCAACTCTATTGCAGTAACGCGCTTGGCTTTTTGTGCGCAAATAAGACCCAGCGTGCCAATTCCCGCATAAAGATCCATGATATGCGCTTTAGTCCCTTGAATCATCTTCAAAGCTTCTGCATAGAGCTTTTCAGCTTGATATGTATTGGGTTGAAAAAAGGAAGAAGGACTGATCTTAAAAATATACTCTTTCCCCTCAACAACGCATTTTTCCATTAAATGATCCGGACCGCTTAAGTGCATCTCAAAAAACTGCGTGGGAAAACCTTTGCACGCCTGCTGCACGCGCAAAAAGAGAGCCACCCTCTCTTTGCCTACAACTGAATTTACAGCTTCCACAAAGTCGTTCATTTGGGTTTTTGTCATCGCAAAAGCCGGATTGCCCGATACCGTCAGCATCACCAGCTTATCTCCTGTCCGCTTGCCTTCACGTCCAATTAATGTTCTTAAAGTCCCCGAGTCGTTCATCCGGTACGCATCCAGCCCCGACGCTTCCCACCATTTTCGCACCGCTCTCAAAACCTCGGTAAACCAACCCGAGACCAAATAGCATTCTTCCAGATTAAGCACATGCCCCTTGCTTCCGGCAATCATAAGCCCTAAAAACCGTTCTCCAGCTTTATTTTGAGAAAAGCTAAACTCCATCTTGTTGCGGTACTCCCAAGGCATATCGCAGGAAATAATAGATCGAAGAACAGCATCACCAAACAACGCTCTCAATTGTTCCTCTTTTATCCGCAACTGCGCCGCGTAGTCCATCTGCTGCCAGCTACATCCACCGCACTGCGCCGCATGTCCACATTTAAGCTCTATCCTACTCTTAGAAGGCTGCACCACTCTACGAAGCCTGCCTTGGCATTTTCCCCTTCTCCAGCGCCCTAATTCCACCTCCACCTCTTCGGTAGGCAAAGCGCCAAAAACCTCGATTGCCCCCCTTTCCGAGTGGCCTAGGCCCCAGCCTTTTTTATTTAATGCTGTAATGTAGATAGATTGTTGCGATTCCATGCAAAAAGCATAGAATGCAACTCTTTAATAGTAAAGATAGGCTTTTAATGATTATTTTTTTGAACTAGCTCTCAGAGAAATTTTGCAAATTTTAACACCTTTTCTCATTTGATTCCATTTAACCTTTCCTATCTCCTCATCGTTTATGCTCAATTTCTCTCGTCGCAGCAGCAACCCTGAGGAAGGTTGTGGAAGTGAAGGTGCTGGGACTTTTTGAGGCGGAGTACTATCTGGTATAAGCAGCAACCCTGAGGAAGGTTGTGGAAGTGAAGGTGCTGGGACTTTTTGAGGCGGAGTACTATCTGGTATAAGCAGCAACCCTGAGGAAGGTTGTGGAAGTGAAGGTGCTGGGACTTTTTGAGGCGGAGTACTATCTGGTATAAGCAGCAACCCTGAGGAAGGTTGTGGAAGTGAAGGTGCTGGGACTTTTTGAGGCGGAGTACTATCTGGTATAATTTGTCTATAAGAACTTGGCAAAACTTTTTGAACAGGTCTTGGAATTCCTTTGTATCTTTCTCCTTTCTCATACTTAGGGGTCCCAAAACATATACTAAAAAAACCCCGACAGCTTTTAGGGGGAGCGACACTTGTAGAGCAGTGACTGCTTTTGCCTATTTGACGGGCAAATGGCTTCTTGGGTTCTACTTTTCTATGATCAGAATGAATCTCTTGTTCAACGAAAACAGTGGGTTTATCAATCTGGCGAGATTTTTTTCGACCTGAACTATCTGCTGTTTTTCTCATTTTTGTAGGGCGCATTGTCATTAAAGCATTTGGCTTTAAAAAATAGACCACACTTAATAAATCGGCTTTTAAATTGCGCAATTCATCAATTTTATTATTAGCCCTCTCTAAACTGCCTTCATTTAGTTCTAGTATCTCGTTATCCCTAAAAAGCCATTCTCCTCTTTCTTCTTTGATGGCACGTTCAGCGTTAGTTTTCTTTCCTTTCCAAAATTGAAGCTGTTTATCTATAGTTTTAAGCTGTTTATCTATAGTTTTTATTAATTTGTCAAAGTCTAAGTTGTCAAAGTCTTCGCATAGAGTATTAATGTCTTTTGGCAATCCATTCTTACTAATCGTTTCTCTAAATTTAATCAAATCGGAATTATCATTTCCTATTTTCTCAATGACGCGATCCAGAGCCTTAAGCAATGCTTTCTTTGCATTTTCGTTTTGGAGTCCCTTTTCTACTGCACTGGGAAAATTCATTCTCGTCTTAGGCTTATTTTTATCAGAAGGAGCCTCAGATAATCTTACAAATGAGGTTTTAGAAGACTCTACACTTTTAGACGTTTGCGCATCGCAGGCACTCCTTTCTTCAGATTGCTGCCCATTGGAGGAGGTGGTGCGGATTGGCTTGATATCATGTTGCGAAAGAGTTTTCGGAGCAGAATTCTTTGTTCCAAAAAGACAACGAGCAATTAAATGAAACAAACTTGCAATAGATTGCATAGATTGTACTAATAAATTAGGAACAAATATCTCATATGGATTTTGAGTAACTCTATATACCATAAATTCACATCTCCTGCTTCTTTTATAATTTAATTATATCATGTTAAACATTATAAAAAAAATAAATTTATTAATTAATTAAGTATATAATAATCAGTAAATTGCGCTGGTTTTATAAGTTAGTTAAGTATTTAATAATCAGCAAATTACACTTGTTTTATAAGTTATTGACAGACAAAGACTTGTTTAAAGAAAAGAATTTAACGCTTTTTTCTAAGGGACTTTTTAATTTTTTTAAGCTTGCTACCCATAGAAACAGATTCTTTACGAAAATCTTTAGCTAATTTTGAGAATTTAACCGAAGAGGTGCGTACCCTCTGTGCCGCTGCTCTATTGCCGCGAATAGTTTTATCTAAATCCTTACACATCAAATGCATAAGATCTAACATTGCGCTAACATTCTCTTTAAGACCCATTTAAAAGTCGTCTCCCCTTTAATAAACAATTAAAATGATCAATTTTTTTTTACAAGCTATTTTTTTGAACTTCAGTTCCTTGCATGTTATTTAATAATATTTGTTGAATAAAAATGCTTATTATCTTAAAATTAAATTATTGTTTTAAAATTAAATAAATAACAAAGAGGAAAAAATGTCTTATACACATACATATCATACAAGGGAACATTCTACTCTTTTTTTAGAAGCAAGCACCCAGGTAGCTGAAGTGCATGAGCCGCCCAAACAAGGTTTTTTTGGAAGACTTTGGAGTTTGTTTGAAAAAAAACCTTCTGAATCTGAACCTATTCTAGCAGAACAACAACCCCATACATCTATACTTGATAGAATTCGTTCTGTATTTGCACAAGGAATTAATTCTATATTGGCACAAATTACAGCCTTTTTTAGTTCTTCTAATTCATCTAGCGAAACTACAGAAGAGGTAGAAGACAACGACCCAGGCCATGAGCAGTATAATAGAAGGAACGAAGACGAAGATACCATTTACAAATATTCTACTTATTTGTCCCAATACTCTAATAGGCCCCAAAACACATAAAAAAACCCCGACAGCTTTAACAGCTGACGGGGTATGAATAAAAGCTTGGCGGCGACCTACTCTCCCATACTCTTGCGTATAGTACCATCGGCGATGAAGGGCTTGACTTCTGAGTTCGGGATGGGATCAGGTATTTCCCCTTCTCTATTGCCACCAAGACAAAAATCAGTCGATATATCTTAAGAAATCTGCTTTCACTTATGTAAATTGGCACTTGAGAACTTTTATATGATTCTGGCGAATCTTTGCGCCATCACTAGCATGTCCCTTAATTTCATAAGGGTAATGCCAGTGATGAAAAATAAAAGATCAAGTCAATGGACCCATTAGTATTGGTTAGCTCAACATATTACTATGCTTACACATCCAACCTATCAACCCTGTCATCTTCAGGGGGTCTCATAGGGATACCTTATCTTGAAGGAGGCTTGGCGTTTAGATGCTTTCAACGCTTATCCTTTCCGAACTTAGCTACCCGGCTATGCACTTGGCAGTACAACCGGCACACCATTGGTTCGTCCACTTCGGTCCTCTCGTACTAGAAGCAGCTCTTCTCAAGTATCCTGCGCCCACAACAGATAGGGACCAAACTGTCTCACGACGTTTTGAACCCAACTCGCGTACCGCTTTAATTGGCGAACAGCCAAACCCTTGGGACCTTCTCCAGCCCCAGGATGCGATGAGTCGACATCGAGGTGCCAAACCGCCACGT
>JADMIO010607187.1_pt1 | contig 21593 bp, 22 predicted proteins | sample 8958161 | NCBI WGS metagenome assembly JADMIO01 (sample SAMN16585339, study PRJNA669376) | soil metagenome | isolation source: Crop rotation soil | place: USA: Cullars Rotation, Alabama | collected 2011
CGCGACAACTTGTCCACGTGGAATTCTAAGCTTAGGATCCCAATGTGCTGGAAAGTCACTCGCAAAAAGAAGAGCGCCGCAAAGGCTATCGTCGCATAGGTGATGATTTGCGACACTATAAAGAGAGCTTGCACTATCAAATTCAATATCTGATACCTCTATTTTCAGAAGGCCGACTACAGTTTTTCCCGCTTGCCGAAGATGGCCGTGCCGACGCGCACCATCGTTGCGCCTTCTTCTATTGCAACCTCAAAATCGTGGCTCATGCCCATAGACAATTCTGTCAACTGGCGTTCCACTGAGCGGCTGCGGTTCAACTCGTCAAGTATTTCGCGCAGGCGGCGAAAGTACGGTCGAGTCTGCTCCGGCGAATCAAAAAACGGTGGCATCGTCATCAATCCTTTGAAGTCAAGATGCCGCGCCTCGTCCAATGCTGCTACGATGCCAGCCAGTTCCGTCTCATCAGCGCCCGATTTCGTCGGCTCGTTAGCCAGATCAGCCTGCGCGAGCACCGTGAGTCTTCGATTTTCTTCGCCTGCTATGCGGTCGAGGCGCTCGGCAAGCTCGCGGCTATCAATCGTGTGAATCACATCGAAGGCGCGGACAGCAAGCCGCGCTTTGTTCGATTGCAGATGGCCTATCAGATGCCAGCGTAAACGGTCGCCTTTTACAGCCTCGACTTTGCTGGCAGCTTCCTGGACGCGATTTTCGCCCAGATCGAGCGCGCCCGCATCTACCGCCTGCTGGACTATTGATGAATCGAATGTCTTGGAGACGGCGATGAGGGTAATCTCTTCGGGTCTTCTACCGGCGCGTTCGGCTGCTCGCGCTATCTGCTCTTGAACTTGCGCGAGCCGGTCTCGTATGTCTTCGGCCATTGCGAAGAAATTTTATCAGTGGCGCGCTGCGAAGGCAAAAGGCAAAAGGAAAAAGGAAAAAGTGTAGAGTTGCTAAAACGGGGTAACAAAATCTCGTTCTTACTTTTGCTTTTTGTCTTTTGCTTTTTGCCTTCCAAATCCGCCGCCGCCGGGCGACTCTATGCGAATGCAGTCGCCAGTGCGCGCGTCGGTTGAATCTTTTCCATTTAAGACCCGCTCGCCATCTTTAGTAACTAAAAGTGTGCGGCCTGCGGCTCCAGGCTCGCCGCCATCAAGCCCATAAGGGCGCGTCTTGCGTCGGTCGGAAAGAATCGTCACGCGAGCATCGGTCAGCAATTCAATCTCGCGCACGACACCGTCGCCGCCTCGAAACTGGCCACTGCCGCCGCTTTCACGGCGAATCGAGTACCTGCGCACGCGCATCGGATAAGCGTATTCCATCGCTTCGGCAGGCGTGTTGAGCGAGTTCGTCATGTGCGTATGAATTGCATCAATCCCATCAAGCCCCGGTCGCGCGCCCATCCCGCCCGCGACCGTTTCGTAATAAGCGAACTGCCGATTTGTGCGAGCGTCCACCCCGCCGATGGTCAGGTTGTTCATAGTGCCCTGGCTTGCTGCTGGAACTGCTGCGCCTGCGCGCGAAAGCGCCAGCAAAAGAGTGTCAACGATTCGCTGAGATGTTTCGACATTGCCACCGGCAACAGGCGCGGGCGGCAGAGCATTAACGACAGTTCCTGCTGGCGCAATGACACTGATTGGTTCAAGTATGCCCCAGCTTGCTGGAACGCTTCCCGGTATGAGGCAGCGAAATGCGTAATAGACAGCCGAAACGCTTATGGCTTCGACTGCGTTGATGGGGCCGCGAACCTGTGGCGCGCTCCCTGTGAAATCAACCGTCGCGCGGTCGCCCTTAATCTCTATGCGAACCGCTATGCGTACGGGATCATCTGAATATCCATCATCGTCAAGATAGTCTTCCGCTTCGTATGCGCCGTCGGGCAATTGACGAATCACACGGCGCATCATCTCAGCCGTATAACTTATGAGGTGCGAAGCATAGAGGTCGGCTTCTTTGAAGCCGTATCGCTCGACTATTTCGATGAGCCGTGTTTGTCCGGTCCGAATCGCGCCGAGTTGAGCCGTGAGATCGCCTTCGCGCTCTTCGGGGAGTCGAACGTTGGCGGAGATCAATCGCATCACATCTTCGTTGACCTCGCCCCCAATCATCAACCGTACGGGCGGAATCCTTAGACCCTCTTGATAGATTTCATCCGCGCGCCCCATCGAGCCGGGCGTCGCGCCGCCTATGTCGGCGTGATGCGCACGATTCGCCACGTAAAAAAGCGGACGATCATGCGGCTTTCGCTTTTTGCCTTTTGCCTTCTGCTTTTTGCTTTCGGCGTAAACCGCCGCCACCATCGTCACATCAGGCAGATGAGTGCCGCCTGCGTAAGGATCGTTGAGAACGGCTATGTCGCCCGGCCCAAGTTCGACGGTCTCAAGCGCTGCGCGAACTGACATCGGCATCGAGCCGAGATGCACGGGCATATGATCGCCCTGAGCGATTAATACGCCTTCGCGATTGAAAACAGCGCACGAATAATCACGCCGCTCTTTGATGTTTGGAGAGAAGGCCGACCGCCGCAGACTTACGCCCATCTCTTCAGCGACGGATGAATAAAGCGATTTGAATATCTCAAGCTTGATCGGGTCTGCTCTCATCAGTTTATTTTAGTTCGCACCCATTGGCGGAATGCCGCAAGCGCGGCGGATTGTCCTTCGGTTTTGCTCTGCTCGATGAAATCGGTCAACGCTTGCGCAGTTAAACAAGTGAAGGCGAGACTTCGAGCGGCTTCGATGTAGCTTTGATTAACAAGATGATAAATCTGCGCGTGCTCTCCGTTGTAGCGCCATATTTCAGGCACTCCAAACGCAGCATAGATCGGGAACTTGCCGAGTGATTCGCTTGTTATATCAATTTCGACTACAACATCCGGCGGAGGGTCAACGCTCAAATCAATCTGGCGCTTGCCGATTATCGCGCGAGCATGCTGTACGTAGAAACTCTCGTCTGGCTCTGAGCCTTTCATTAATTGCTTGCTTTTATAAGTTGTCGCGCCAGCGGTTTCTACCGGAACGCCCAGTTCTTTTGACAAAATGCGCGCCATGCTAGTGCAAAACCCTTTATACATTTCATGCTCGTAAGTCGGACTTATAATCTCCACTCTTCCTTTGTCATAGCTGATGCGCAGGCCGGGATGCTCTATCAACTCTTCAAGCAGTTGCTCGTACTCATTCCAGGTGATGCGCTCAAGCCGCAGCATTGCGCCGTCCGGGAGATGCTCTATGGCTTCAAGATAATCTGCTGTGTGCGTGCTCATACTGATTTCTTTGTGTTTTCTTACTGGCCGAATTATACCTTATTCCGTGTTCTCACAAACAAAGCGGAGTGACTTTGCAGTATGATTTTTCAATAGCTATCTTTAACTCAAATGATGAAGACAACTGCTCCGATTATAGGCGTGCACACTTCGATAGCTGGCGGATTGGCGAACGCGATTCATTCGGCTGTGGCTAAAGGCTGTGATTGCTTTCAAATCTTCGCGCGAAATCCGAGAGGCTGGCTCGCGCGCGAGCTTTCGCGCGATGAAGTGCGCCAGTTCCGACAATCTCGCGAGCAAGCCGCGCTTTGGCCTTTTGCGATTCACTCGGTCTACTTAATTAACCTCGCCGCGCAAGACCCTATCGTGCTCGAACGCTCGCGCGCAGCGTTTCGCCAGGAGATCGAGCGCGGCATCGAATTAGGCGCAGATTATCTGGTCGTTCATCCGGGCAATCCCAAGACAGCGCCTGCCGAAGTTGGAATAGCAACGGCAGTCGAATCCATACGCGAAGCTGCACGAGGCTTGAACATGAATGGGCTGACGATACTGATCGAAAATACGGCAGGGCAAGGTTCTTCGATAGGCTGTGATTTTGAGCAGGTCGCGGACCTATTGGCGGCGCTCGATGATCTGCCCGTCGGCGTCTGCCTGGACACAGCGCACACGTTCGCGTCAGGCTATGACATTTCGACCGAAGCAGGATTTAAGAAAACGATACGCGCAATCAATCGTTCATTCGGGTTTGATCGAATCAGGCTGATTCATTGCAATGATTCAAAAGCGCCGCTCGGTTCGCGTGTTGATCGTCACGAACACCTCGGGCTTGGCCACATCGGAGCGAGCGCATTTCGCCGTTTGACCAAAAACTTGAAGTTTCGCCGCATACCTTTTATCTTGGAAACTCCGGTTGATCAGGAGCGCGACGACATATGGAACATCAATCGCCTGCGCGAGTTGAGTGCTAATTGCTAGGGAATTGAATGGCAAACGATAATAGGAGCATACATCCTAATGCTTTACTGAATTATCAGAATGCTATAATACTCCGCGAAAAACTGGAAGGATATGCGCTGAACCCAACTCATGAGGCCGCTCATCCAAGTGTTTCGAGTGGAAAGAATAAGGCAAGAGTTTTTAAGAGCGCACTAGGATTTGATCAATCAAATTGGGAATTGCTAGAGCAACGAATTCGTGACGAGTTACCCTACTGTGAAGCGGTACTCAAGGAAGAGGATCAACACGGCAAGCGATATAATGTGATTCTACCCATAACTGGACTTAATGGAAGAACTGTTGATGTACTGACGGGCTGGATAATAAAGGTCGGAACAGTCTATCCTGCTTTAGCTACGACTTATGTCATCAGTGATTAACAAGGTGAGTTATGAGCAAGACAAGAAAAGCCCAAGAGCTTGATATTGTAGAACTAACTGAAGACTTACCGAAATATGATGTTAAAAAAGGTGAGCGAGCAGTTGTTATCACAGCATTTGACGAACCAGATGAGGCATATGACCTAGAATTTGTAGATGAGTCAGGCACATCATCAAGTTTTGCCTATTCAGTGAAACCAAGTCAGATAGCAACGATTGATGAACTTGCAAAAGAAGCATTTGAGCGCGGTATAGCGTTGTTTAATCAGGGAGATTCTTCTGAAGGCGAGAAAGCGATTGGAGAAGCCATCCAATTATGCCCCCACTATATAGCTTTACTGCATAACTTAGTAGTAGAGAGGTTTGAAAATACCAGAGATTGGCTACAGTTAATCGCAGGTTTGCGTTTAGTATTGAGACTTGATCCGAACTATGAGGAACAGGGCAATAAGCTTGCGACTTTTGCGAAGGATAACTTAGCAGTAGCATATCAAAACTATGGAGTCGAGCTTGCCAAAGGCGGGAATCACCAAGAATCCCTTTTGCTTTTCAGTATAGCTCTTGGAGTTGGGCCAATAGAAGAAGTTGCCGGTCTTATTAAGAGAAACATTGCAAAAGCCTATACTTGGCTCGGTATTGAAGCCTATCGAGAAGGGGATCACGAAAAATCGTTTGAATATATGAGGCGTGCCTGTGAAGTCGATCTGAGCAAACAGACAAGACACAATCTTGGAGTGGCGTTAATATACTTGGCTGTGCATTACAAGAAGAACGGAGATTCTGAGAATGCAGCGGCGGCATTTGAATATGCCCTAGATACGGGTTTGTTTACCTCAAGTTTAGAAAACGAAAGAGATTGGTCATCCATCAACCTGGAGCAAATTGATGAAGCTATTATAACTCGGAATGTTAAGCCTGAGTTTTTTCCAGCACCACCAATGCAACAGCGGGATTTTATAGCTACATAGATACTTTCAAGTTGCCCTGATCCTGGAGGCAGTTTATTATACAAACTATGAGTTTCGCTAAGACAAAGAATTTAAGGTTCAGTTTTCTCATCCTTACTTTCCCCCTCTCGTGAGGGGGTAACTACCTTATTGTCGCTCACACAATTCATTAAACCGGATTTTCGCAAACTGAAAGGTTTCGACAGGCAAGAGCTATGAAAGAAAAATACTTTCCGCAAGAGATAGAACAAAAATGGCAGAAGCGTTGGGCTGATGAAAAGACTTTTGAGGTCACAGAAGACCCTTCGCGCGAGAAGTTCTACTGCCTGGAAATGCTGGCCTACACTTCGGGCCGCGCGCACATCGGGCATGTCTCCAACTTCACAATCGGTGACGCGCTTTCGTGGTACAAGCGCATGCGCGGATTCAATGTGCTGCACCCGTTCGGCTGGGATGCTTTCGGCCAGCCTGCCGAGACTGCGGCCATCAAAGACGGCACAGACCCTGAGAAATTTACGCGCGATGCAATTGCCTACATGAAATGGCAGTTTCAGAAGATGGGCATCAGCTACGACTGGTCACGCGAAGTAGCTACGAGCGACCCCGCATACTACAAATGGAACCAGTGGTTCTTCATCCGAATGTTTGAACGAGGAATGCTCTATCGCAAGAACGCGCCCGTCAACTGGTGCCCTAAGGAAGATATTTCGCTGTCAAATGAGCAGGCATCAGGCGGAGTCTGCTGGCGATGCGGTTCGCCCGTTATTCAAAAAGAGTTGATGCAATGGTTCGCGCGCATCACCGATTATGCCGACCAGTTGCTAGATGATCTGGAGAAACTGGAAGGCGGGTGGCCTGAGCGCGTCATCACACAACAGCGCAACTGGATCGGTCGCAGTCGCGGCGCTGAAGTCCGATTCGAGATTGCCGATACGATAGACACTGTCACGGTCTTTACCACGCGCATAGACACTATATTCGGCGCAAACGCGATAGTGCTCGCGCCTGAGCACCCGTTGCTGGCGAAAATAGTCGAAGGCAAACCGCAGCGCGATGAAGTGCTGGCCTTTGCCGAGCAGTTGAAGCAGGAGAAGCGCGCTCAAACGACTCTTGAAGAGGTTGAAAAGAAGGGCATCTTCACTGGCGGATGGGCAGTCAATCCTTTCAACCGCGAACGATTGCCTATATGGATTGCGAACTTTGTGCTGATCGAATACGGCACGGGCGCAATCATGGCTGTGCCTGCGGGCGACCAACGTGACTTCGAGTTCTCGCGCAAATACAATCTGCCGTTTCGCCAGATCAAGCTCACGCCGGACGGGCAGGAGATACCGCCCGACGAGATGTCCGACCCAGACGAATCATGGACTGTGACCGTAAATACTGGACAGTGGAGCGGGCTAAGTTCCGAAGAAGCAAACCGCTTGATGACCGAATACGCCGAAGCCAATGGATTCGGCAAAGGCGCGATTACTTACAAGTTGCGCGATTGGGGCATCTCTCGCCAGCGATACTGGGGAACGCCCGTTCCTATGATTCATTGCGAGCGTGACGGCATAGTACCTGTGCCTGACGATCAATTGCCTGTTGTGTTGCCAAAGGGAGTGAACCTCAAGGTCGAAGGCGGCTCGCCACTGGATCACGTGCCGGAGTATGTCAACGTTACCTGTCCTAAGTGCGGAGGCCCGGCAAGGCGCGACACTGACACGATGGACACATTTGTTGATTCAAACTGGTATTACTTTCGTTATTGCGACCCGCATAACGACAGCGCGCCGTTCGATGCTGAAAAGGTTCATTACTGGCTGCCTGTTGACCAGTACATCGGCGGCATCGAACATGCCGTGCTGCACTTGATCTACACACGTTACTGGACGAAGGTAATGCGTGATCTGGGATTGATCAAATTCGATGAGCCTGTGAAGCGATTGCTCACGCAGGGGATGATTAACAAAGAGACCTACAGATGCCCTGAGCACGAATGGCTGTTTCCAGAAGAAGTCACCGAAGAGAAAACGTGTAAGGTCTGCGGCAAGCCAGTCGAAATCGGGCGCATCGAGAAGATGTCGAAATCCAAGAAGAATGCCGTTGACCCGATTGAGATGATCGAGATTCACGGCGCGGACTCGCTGCGCATGTTCGTTTTGTTTGCGGGGCCGCCCGAAAAAGATAAAGAGTGGTCTGATTCGGGATTCGAAGGCGCAGCCCGTTATTTGCAGCGCGTCTGGCGCATAGCTTACAAGTGGCAGCCGCGCATTGTCGATCACTCTGTTGCTCCATTAGAGCAAAGCAAGTTGAGCGATTATCAGCGACGCTTGCGCCGTCGCACGCATCAGATCGTTCGCACGATAACGGAAAACTTTGAAGAGCGATTGCATCTGAACACGTGCATCTCGTCGCTGATGGAATTGACTAACGAGATTTCCACATTCGATCAAGCGGTCGAAAAAAGCGGCAGCATCAGCGAGTCGGACATTCAGGTCGCGCGCGAAGCGTTTGAAGCATTGATACCAATGCTAGGCCCGTTCGCGCCTCACGTCTCTGAAGAGTTGTGGGAGAATTTTGGACATACAAAGAGCCTCGCTCAATCGCAGTGGCCTGAGTTCAATGTGGAATTGACGCGCGAAGAAGAGATCGAAGTCGCCATACAGGTGAACGGCAAGTTGCGCAGCCGCATCTTTGCCAGCCCCGAAGCGAGCGACGATGATTTGCGCAGCGCCGCTTTGTCCGACGAAAAAGTGATGGCTGCAATGGCGGGCAAGGACACAGTAAAGGTAATCGTCATCCCGCGCAAGCTCGTCAATATAGTGGTCAAGTAATCACTCTCAATCTGAGAGCACGAGAGAGAAAAGGCTTGGAATGATGCCTTCGGGTGGAATGATATATACGATACACCTTCCGCCCGAAGGCTTCTTTATTCGCTGATTTACTGCCCCGGAATTGATTAAAACTGATTGAATGAATTGAGCAACCTGACCGAACCCTGAGAATAAAAAGCTACTCAACCTTCCACGTTTTTCAATCCAAAATAAATAAATTCCAGCTTATCAGATAACAGACCGCGCTTGTCTCAGCACAAAGCCAAGTGTTGCGTATAGGGCGTTAAACTTATCCTGCGCTGCAATCCGACCTGCTCACCGGCAGTTTGAGAACTACACTTTCGATTCGCCTAAGCATTGGCATGGCGACCCTGGCACGGTTGTTGATAACCATATAGGCGAGGGCCTGCTCTGTTATCTAAATTGAATGAAGACATCTAGGGCGAACTAGACTGTAGCAGCTTCAACCCAAAAACAATTGGCTCAGACATTCAGGTTTTAAAGAAAGCATCGGAGTGATAAAGAGAATGAAAATCAGCAAAAGCGCTCTTAAAGTTCTAATGGCGGCCTTCCTAGTCGCTTCTTTCCTCACAATGGGAATCCCGTTGACCGCCGGATTTAAGGGCACTGCGCAAGCCCAATCCTTATCTCCAAGCCGCAAGCTCTCAGAGGACCTGGATGAGGCAATCTATTCTGCTTCTGAGAAGACAGTCAAAGTGATCGTTGATATGGAGCCTTCGCTCAACAACAGGTCTTATAGCAAGACGCTGGCGAAGCTCAGCGCAAAGGGCGGAATTATTACCAGGAATTTGAACGGCGGCCAAACGGCAGCAATGGAAATTCCTGCCAGCGCCATCGCATCTTTGAAAGATGATACGGGCATCCGTTACATATCGCTGGATAGACCGACTGTGGTATCAGGCCACCTTGAGACCACGACGGGCGCGGCTATGGCTAGAAATCTGGGCACCACTGCTACAGGCGCGATAGATGGAAAGAATGTCGGCATTGCCATACTCGATTCGGGCATCTATGCAGCTCATCACTCATTTCTGACTAACCGAATAGTGGCGAGCGTTGATTTCACAGGCGAAGGAAGAACAGATGATCCTTATGGACATGGAACTCACGTGGCATCCATCGCTGCTGGAAACAACCATGTTGCCAACGGAGCCTACACAGGCGTAGCTCCTGCTGCAAAGATCATTAATGTCAGAGTGCTTAATTCTCAAGGAGCAGGCTCGACCTCCAATGCAATCGCGGGTATTGATTGGTGCATCGCCAACAAAGCCGCTTACAACATTCGAGTTATAAACATGAGCTTCGGCGCAACAGCGGCTGACTCTTATGTGAACGACCCTCTTTGTCAGGCAGCAAGACGAGCCTTCAATGCTGGCATACTTGTTTGCGCTGCCGCCGGTAATTCGGGCAAGAACGCATCGGGCAATAAGATTTATGGAGCGATTCACTCTCCCGGCACAGAGCCTTCGGCGCTCACTGTAGGGGCGGCGAACACTTTGGGAACAGACTCTCGTTCGGATGACACTCTTGCTTCGTTTAGTTCTTCAGGCCCGACGCGCGGATATACTACGAGTGCGAACGGGGTGAAGCGTTATGACAATTTCATCAAGCCTGAGATCGTAGCGCCGGGCAACAAGATCGTTGCAGCCGCATCACCGAATAATCGCATTCTCTCTATCACGCCTTCGCTTGACGCGCTCGTGAGTACAACTGCTGTTCACAAAATGATGACCATGAGCGGCACGTCAATGGCGACGCCCGCCGTTGCCGGAGCAGCGGCTCTGTTATTCCAGAGGAATCCGAATCTCACTCCTAATCTTGCCAAAGCCATTCTCGAATACACTGCGCAAACGATTCGTAATCGTAACAACTACCAGCAGGGAGCAGGACAGTTGAACATTGAAGGCGCAGTCAGGCTGGCGGGTCTTGTGCGAACAGACCTTACGGGAAGAGTGCTTGGCGATGCCCTGCTTACGGGCACTGCGCCTACTGCGTCAACTACAATTGCGGGCTATAGCTTTCAATGGGGCGGAGGGCTGATTCAAAAGTGGAACTTCGTGCACGGGGCTGACCTGATGACGAAATACCAGGGCATCTACGGCACAGGTGTATTGCTTAGTGAAGGGGTGCTGCTTTCAAACGGCACACTGTTAGGCAGCGGCATGTTGCTTTCAACCGGCACAACGCTGTCGCAGGGCGTGCTTAGCTCAACCGGAGTGTTGCTTTCTACCGGAACGTTGGTTACAGCCGGTACTTTGCTCTCTGATGGTACTTTGCTCTCTGATGGTACTTTGCTCTCTGATGGTACTTTGCTCTCTGATAGCGTTTTCGCTTCCTCAATGTCGCCTCCGGTTGCAACGGCTCTGGCCATGTCTGCGATGGAAGGCGATGCGACTACGGCTATGCTGCCGATTCTTGATCTCGACCCGCTCAATTGAGAGATAGAGCGCAAGCACTGTTCGTTCAGGCGAAAATGGTGATTGATGAGCAGACTACGCAGCATCAGGGAATGCTGAAGGCATAATAAGGAAAAAGCAATGTATCCTCTGGCAAAAATAAATGCGGACAATGCGAATTCGCAAATGATTCGTTTCACAGAAAACGAATCATTGAAGGTGGAAAGCCTCGCCGCCGAGCACGAAGCGGAAGTGATGGCATTCCTGGGCGAGCGGCCCAGTCACACCTTCGGACTGTGTGGATTCATTCGCAGCAACGGATTGGTCAGTCCTCACAATCGCGGCAACTTCTACGCCTGCCGCAATAATGACGGGCAGCTTCAAGGCGTAGCTCTGATCGGCCACTTCATCCTGTTCGAGACGCGAAGCGATGCAGCCATCAAAGCGTTCGCGCGCTTCGCACAATCGCACTCAGGCGCGCATATGCTTTTAGGAGAACAGGAAAAGGTAGAAACATTCTGGCATTACTATGCTGATGGAGGACAGGATGCGCGATTGTTCTGCCGTGAGTTTTTGCTTGAACAGCGATGGCCTGTGGCAGTCGAGAAAGAAACGACGGAATTAAGACTGGCTACGATTGACGATCTAGATTTGATAGTTCCTGCGCACGCGCAATCAGCATTTGATGAGAGCGGAGTAAATCCGCTGGATGTGGACCCCGAAGGGTTTCGCCAAAGATGCGCGAGACGCATAGAGCAAGGACGCACATGGGTGTGGGTAGATGAAGGGAAATTGATGTTCAAGGCGGAAGTGATAACCGATACGCCGGATGTAGTCTACCTTGAAGGAGTGTGGGTAGACCCGGCAGAACGAGGCAAAGGACATGGGCTGCGTTGCATTTCGCAGATGAGCAGAGGATTGCTGATGAATACGAATGCAGTATGCTTGCTGGTGAATGAGAAGTTCCAGGCAGCACAGCGGCTCTACAGAAAAGCCGGGTATAAACTGATCGGCTATTATGATACTATCTTCCTCAACCAGGAGAAGACCTGCTAATTACCGAAGCCCCCGATTACTGAAGCCCCTAATTGTTTTGCTTGTGAGAAGGGTAAAGCAATGGAACAATCCCGCACCGCATTCAAGGTTGAAAGTCGGCTGCTAAAGCCTGACGAGATTAAGCAACTGGCGAATCTGATCATAGACGAGCCTGATCATTACACTGTGCTTGGCATTGATCGCGAGGCATCCTACGAAGCAATAAACCAGTCATACTGTTTAGCCGTCAAATATTTTCATCCGCTGAAGTATCAACCCCCGGATGAAGCCTACAGCGTGTTACAGTGGACCTTGAGCCGCGCTATCCGCCGGATAGAACAAGCCTATTTCATTTTGTCGAATCGCACACGGAGAAAAGATTACGACCACGTTTTTGCTCACAGGCACAAGTCTCAGTCAATGTTGTCGAAACAGGAAGAGTCTGCGATACACAAAGGAAACGAAGAGATTTGGCGCGCGTTTGCTACTCAGAAACAGGCCCCAAATGCGGAAAAAAGTTCGACCGCACAGGGAGATGAAACCAGCAACGAAAATCAAGAAAATCGCCGGGTCACAAGGGTAACAATGCAGATACCCGTGATCGTATCGCTGGAAAATCGATGGCAGGAGATCGCAGAAAGCATGAACATCAGCCCGCTGGGCATAAAGCTCGTTCTTTCGCACAACGTCGAGCCGGGAACTTTGCTGCGACTCGAATTGCCCATGCCAGTCTCTTTGAGGGCTAGAGATTTCGAGGAGGAAATCTATACTGTCAACGCTTATGTGTTATATGTTATAGAGCAAAAGAGCAAGCGCCTGGTTGCGGCGGAGTTCGTATAGCGCCGAATTCTTTTTTGCTCATCTTTCCGGTTCAGCAAATCCAACTGCCAGTCTGCTTGTCTCAGCCGCTCTCGGAAAGCTAATATCAACAGGTGATGTTCAAGCCTGTACTGTTTGCCATAGCGATTGCGCTCGTCATGGATGTGTGCGGCTACAAACCGGCGGGGAAGGGAAAGAGCCTGCCCGCAGACATCAAGACCATAGCCGTGCCCGTCTTTCAAAACTCAAGCCTCAAATATCGCGTCGAACAGCGATTCACACAGGCAGTAATTGACGAGATACTGAAACGCGCTCGCGCACTCAAAATTACTACGAACACGGACGACGCCGACGCTGTGCTCAACGGCGATATTCGCAGCTTTCGCGCCTCTGGCTCTATTCTCGACCAGCGAGGTCGCACGCGAGTCTGGAACGTCCGAATAATCATCAGCGTCACGCTGCGCGATCAACGAACTCGCAAGATACTCTTTCAAGACCCGCGCATGGCTTTCGATGGCGAGTACGAGTTGTCAGACGATCCGCAATCTTTTTTTAACGAAGAGAATGCGGCTGTTGACCGCATCGCAAAAGATTTTGCGCAGACGATTCTCTCGACCGTGCTGGAAGGGCTGTGAGCAGAAAATACACCAAGAAGAAACTCGACGGCTTGAGCTTTGATGAATTTCGCCGCTCGATCAAAGAAGGCAGCGTCGAGCCGCTCTACCTGTTCGTGGGTGAAGAGCAATATTTACAGGAACGTGCGCAGCGCTTGCTCGCGAACACGCTTGACGAAGCGGGCCGCATATTTAACTTTTCAGTCTTTTCGATAGGCGACGGCTCGGCGGGCGGTAGAGTAACGGCGTGGACCGTGATTGAAACAGCCAACCAGTTGCCGATGATGTCAGCGCGCCGCATCGTCGTCGTCCGTGACTTTGATAAGATCAAAGACGATGAGAACGAACTGATACTCGAATACCTGAAAAAACCATCGCTTACTTCGACGGTTATCTTTCAAGCCGTATCGCTCGATCAGCGAAGAAAGCTCACCTCGGCGCTTATGAAGACATGCACAGTTGTGGCGTTCGAGCGCTTGACCGAGCAACAAGCTTCGCGGTGGGCCGAAGAGTTCTTGAAGCGGCGCGGATGCCGCATCGAACCGAACGCACTCGGTCATTTAATAGGGCTTGTGGGCACACGGCTGAACCGATTGTCGAACGAACTGGAGAAGCTTGCGATTTATGCGGGCGGCGGATTTATCAATAACGCAGTAGTCGAAGCATTGGTGCCACGTGCGCGCGAGCACACCAGTTGGGAACTCTGGGACGCAATTATTGAACGCAATCGCAGCCGCGCGCTCAAGTTGATGGAGCGATTGCTCGAAGACGGCAGCGAGCCGCTCGTGATACTCGGCGCGCTCGCCGGATTGTATCGAAGGATGCTCTCGGCAAAAGAACTGATGCTGAAGCGCGCTTCCACCGAAGAAGTGAACAAAGCGACAGGCCGCTATGGCAGAAATGCGGAAGTGTTCAACGCGCGAGTGCTCAGGACTCCGCGCGAAGAGATAGCGCACGGGCTTCGCCGCATTGCCGAAGTAGATAATTCGATTAAGAATTCTGAAGCAACACCAAAGCTGCAAATGCAATACCTCATCGCTGAATTGACTTTGCCCGACAGCGCGCGCTGGGGTATATTCCATTAAGATTTTAAATTTTGGATTATAGATTGAATGACATAAATTGTTGGGCGCTGCGGATTCTCCGAATCCAAAATCCAAAATCTAAAATCCAACCATCGGAGGATTGAGGATGCCCATCTTTGCTCATGAAGAAAATCCCTTAAACGATCAGGAGTGGGAAAATATTAAAGCCGTAGTGATTGACGTTGCGCGCAAGCGGTTAGTAGGCCGCCGCATCGTTGATCTGCACGGGCCGCTCGGCCCAGGAATTCAAACCATCGTGCACGATCATTTCTCAGGCACGACCATCGGTCGCATAGGACTGCTTGGCGAAGAAGAGTCCGATCCGGTTCGTTCCGTGCGACGTGAAAGCGGCATCATTCCGCTGATCTATAAAGATTTCGTTCTGCATTGGCGAGATATAGAGACTGCGCGGCAGACCGGCGCACCGCTCGACACTTCTGCCGCAGCAGGCGCGGCAGCTTTTTGCGCGGATGCCGAAGACGACTTGATTTTCAACGGCAGCGTCGAGATGGGCTATGAAGGTTTGATGGTAGTCGAAGGCCGCCACGTCGTAACGCGCCGAAACTGGGCTGAACCCGGCAATGCTTTTCAGGATGTCGTGGACGCGACGCAAACTCTCGTGCAGGCCGGATTCTACGGGCCATACGCGATGGTTGTGAGTCCTCCGCTATACACACAGATGCACCAGGTGCATCCTGGCACGGGCGTGCTTGAAATCGAGCACATTCGCCAACTCATCACAGACGGCGTTCACCAATCGCCGCTCATCCGCGACGGCTACGGAATGATCGTAGCGACGGGCGCGCAGAATTTCGACCTCGCCGTAGCTCAAGACCTGACGGTGGCTTATCTGGGCGCGGAGCACATGAATCATCCCTTCCGCGTGTTCGAGTCAGTTTATTTGAGGATCAAACGACATGGCTCAATCTGCACGCTGGAACCGGGCACGGCTGATACGAAGAGTTCAAGGAAGCGTTAGAAGTACGAAAATTATCAGGCGAGCACAACAAAAAGAGAACGGCTTTGATTGCCGTTCTCTTTTTTCATTTGAAAACCGATTTCTTTGTCGGACTAAGCCGACATGCCGTTTACGGTGGAAGTGAGACGCGATTTGTATCTGGCTGCTGCGTTGTGGTGAATCACGCCTTTCTGGATTGCCTTGTCTATTACCGATACGGTTTGTGCAAGCAGCGTCTTTGCTTCGTCCTGATTGCCCGATTCGATTGCTGCGCGAAGGCTCTTGATCTGCGTGCGAAGGCGGCTTCGATTGCGACGATTCACTTCGTTGCGTCGTTCATTCTGTCTAACTCGTTTCTCTGCTGACTTGTGATTTGCCATGCTTCTAGTCTCTCCTCATCACTGCTAAGAAAATTATATCGAAAAAAGACAAGTAGAATAACCGCCCGGCCATAAGCATGTCAAGAGTTGGAAAAGCGTCTTCATAGACTCAAGATTCAACTGGCTAGGGATTGACTCGACCCACATACTATCCTGTAGATTTGCATTGTGTTCGAGACCATGCTTCACTGGCTCCAGACCGCCTCATTGTTCGAGGCGGGTATTGTCTTTCTGGCGATGAACCTCGTCATCCTTGCGCTTGTGATTCTTCTTGGCAATTGGCTTGTTCATCGCTACAGGTTTCGGCCCGTCACGTCGCCACCGCCTCCGCTGACGAAGACTGAACTCGCCGCCGCTGCCGGGAACGTGCTTTTGAACACAGTGATCACGCTTGTCGGCTGGCAGTTATGGTTGCGCGGCGTGATCCGATTCCGTTCCGATGCCGGGCTAGGTGCAGTGGCCGATGTATTCGTTCTACTCTTTACGATGGACTTGCTCATGTATGGTCTGCATCGAATAGCTCACGCTCCCCTGCTTTATCCGTTCGTCCATCGGTTTCATCACCGATACGCACAAGTCCGACCGCTGACACTGTTTGCGCTGAATCCGTTTGAGAACTTAGCGTTTGGAGCGCTTTGGCTGACGGTGATTTGGGTCTACTCACCGTCCTGGGCCGGGATGTCCGTTTATCTGGTATTGAATGTATCATTCGGCGCAATCGGGCATTTGGGCGTCGAGCCTGTGCCGGGCGAGTGGGCACGCACGCCCGTGCTGCGCTATATCGCGGGCAGTTCGTTTCACTCGCAGCATCATCAGAACGCGAGCCATAATTATGGGTTCTACACACTGATTTGGGATCGCTTATTCGGTACGTTGCAGCCCGACTACACTGAAAACTACGGTCAAGTGCCGGAGCCATGACTAGATAATGACGTTGAGCGGAAAGCTATTGTGAAAGCGCTTCAATCCTTGCCGTAGCGCGTGACTGTGAATCGCTCGACGCGCACGGGCGTGCCGGGTTTGATCCCGGCTTTTTGATGCACAGCGAACCATTGTTGTTCGGCTGTGTCAAGACCTGCGATTCGCGGCAGCAGCAAACCTCTGCGACTGCCATCGAGTGTTTCGATAATAACGCCGTAAAGAGATGGGTCGAGGTCTTCGATTCCTCGTGCTGGCTCAGGCAGCGCGAGCACATCCACTCCATATGTAAGACTCTGCAATTCATCCGGTTTGACAGGCGAAAAGCGAGGGTCGGAAGTGGCTGCGCTGATTGCGTTGCGGATTACCTCTTCGGCTACGGTTGCATGCGCTGGTTCGATAGTCCCTATGCACCCGCGCAAATCGCCGTCCACAGTTCGCAAGGTAACGAACACGCCCGCGCGCTCGGCCATTGTGCCTTTTGGCTCGACTGGCGGTTCGATTCGTTCATCTTTGCCTATGAAGGCCTCGACCGCGAGTCGCGCAAGCTCAGGTGGCGTGATGTCATCCGGTGCTCGACTCATAGACTACTCGTCGCTTCTAATTTGATTCTGGTTTTCGTCAATGATAACGGCCACCATGTAGCCGACGCCGAACGGGCCTTCGTAACTGAGCACTTGATGATTGCGCGGGTTCTCATCCACAGACCCTAAAGCGATGACGATTGAGCGATAGCCGCATTCGCCCGCGCGCGCTCTTAATCCCTGGTCTATGTTTATGATATTGCCCGCATCGCCGGTTGCGATTGCTTCAACAATTTGCTCGTCAAACAGGTGCGCCGTCGGCTCGTATTCGTAAGGCCCGCCCACTATTAAACGATGGCTGAGATCGCCGCTTGCTACAATAGCTGTGCGCCGGTTGAGCGAACGGGTGGCCCGCGCGATTGCTCGCCCGAACGCGAGATGGATTTCATTCGATTGAAGTGTGAAACCTATGACGACTATAGGCCCGGCCCATCCCGCTTCGTGAAGATAATAGAGCGGAACCAGCGCGCCGTGATCGAGCGGGTAATCTCGCCCAAGCTGGCTGAACGCCACGCCTTCGCTGCTTGCTGCTTGTTTGATGGCTTCGATCATTTGCAGGTCATTGTTGAATGCCAGTTTTACATCCGGCGCTTGGAACTCTCGGAAATCGCCTCTGAGTTCAGCGGATGCGCGAGCCGTAAACACGTGAGGGTCGAAAGGCGAATGCGGAGATATGACGACAACCGTTTCAGGATGTGTCTCAATCAATCTCTGAGAAAACTCACGCATGGCGCTTTGCGAATCGGCCACTCGTTCGATGCGGGCGCGTCCCACGTCGGGAACGAGCAGCGGCGGGTGCGGCGCTATGCCTGCGAAGACGATTGAACCGGGCAACGTTCGACCTCCTCGATTGAATTGATGGTTCAATCATAACGCTGTAATGAAATCTGGTTCAACCGAATCCGCATGCATTTCTAAAAGATTTATCATAGCTTTTGGATGAAACGCTGGCCGAGATGAAACAAGCCGAGCGTTTCGATCCGCTCTCGATCACTGTGAAGACTAATATAGGCGGGATTCTTTTTCGCGCGCGAGCCTGCGACCAAGCCATAGAGCAAGTGCGAAAAGTGGTTGAAACAGCGCCGAACTTTTTGCGCACGCATCTGGTGCTAAGTCAGGTCTACGAGCAAAAGAAATGACGCGGAAGCCCTATCCATTGCGTTGCTTGCCGTCGAGCAAAAGTTCGACTCATTGCGCACAGCCAGAACCTGCTCAAGCGTGCGGGCCTCTGGCAGCTTTGGCGAATCAGCGACCCACCTTGACTTGGCCTTGAGCCGTCTGCTAGATTTCGCGGTTACGGTGAGCTTCATTATGCTCGCTCTTGATTATTATGACCCGCCGCAGGTCAATTACCGATAGGAGGCTGAAATTTAGTGAGTACTAATAAACGTTTGTTCACATCGGAATCTGTGACCGAAGGACATCCCGATAAGATTGCCGATCAGATTTCCGACGGCGTGCTTGATGCAATAATCAGCAAAGATCCGTACGGGCGTGTGGCTTGCGAGACGCTTCTGACGACAGGGCTTGTCGTCGTCGCAGGCGAAATCACAACCGAAGCATGGGTGGACATTCCTAAGATAGTCCGCGAAACCGTGCGAGAAATAGGCTACACGCGCGCTAAGTACGGCTTCGATTGCGAAACCTGCGGTGTTGTTACCGCAATAGACACTCAGTCGCCTGACATTGCGATGGGCGTTGACACGGGCGGCGCTGGCGACCAGGGAATGATGTTCGGGTTTGCTTGCAACGAAACGCCTGAGCTTATGCCTATGCCGATCATGCTTGCGCACAAACTGACTCGTCGTCTTGCGGACGTTCGCAAAGAAGGGTTGATGGATTACCTCCGCCCTGACGGGAAATCTCAGGTCACTATCGAATACGAGAAGCACAAACCCGTTCGCGTCAACACGGTCGTCGTTTCCTCTCAACACTCCGACTCGGTATCGAACGAACAGCTACATGACGATGTGATACAGCACGTCATAAAGGCTGTTGTGCCCGACGATATGTTGGATGCAAACACAGACTTCTTCATCAACCCGACCGGGCGCTTCGTAGTCGGCGGGCCGCAGGGCGATACGGGGCTGACCGGGCGCAAGATCATAGTTGACACATACGGCGGCGCGGGCGCGCACGGAGGCGGCGCGTTTTCAGGCAAAGACCCGACGAAGGTTGATCGCTCGGCAAGCTATATGGCTCGCTACGTCGCAAAGAATATAGTCGCGGCAGGATTGGCTGATCGCTGCGAAGTTCAACTCGCTTACGCCATCGGCGTGGCAGAGCCTGTATCGGTGCTGGTCGACACGAAAGGCACGAGCAAGATTGATGAAGACAAGATTTCAGACCTCGTGCGCGATCACTTTAAGCTCACGCCTAGCGGCATTATCGAAAGCTTGAATTTGCGTCGCCCCATATTCAAGTTGACTGCCGCCTACGGCCACTTCGGGCGAAACGAGCCTGAATTCACCTGGGAGCGCACGGACAAAGCGGAAGCTCTTCGCCGCGCCGCAGGACTTTAGTTCAGCAGACAGCAGGCCGTAAGCAAAAGGCATCTTAACTTCCTTTTGCTTACGGCCTGCTGCCTAGTTTTTTGAGGAGATTAATTAATGACTAGTAGCTCTCAAGTACCAAACTGCGATGTAAAAGATCTGAGCCTGGCTCCTGCCGGGCGCAAGCGCATTGAATGGGCCGAGCGCGAAATGCCTGTGCTGCGCTTGATACGCGAAAGATTCGAGCGTGAGCGCCCGCTCGAAGGAATGAAACTCGTCGCCTGCTGCCATATCACTACTGAAACGGCGAACCTCGCGCGCGCTATCAAAGCAGCAGGCGCTGATGCAGTGCTGATCGCCTCGAATCCGCTTTCGACTCAGGACGACGTAGCCGCTGCGCTGGTCGCAGAATACGGCATCCCTGTCTTCGCAATCAAAGGCGAATCAACCGATACATATCGCGCGCACGTGAAGATGGCCCTCGATACGAAGCCGAACTTGATAGTTGACGACGGCTCGGACGTAGTGGCAACGATGGTCAGGGAATACCCTGAATTGATGGACACGCTTGTCGGCTCGACCGAAGAGACAACGACGGGACTCGTCCGGTTGCGCGCGCTTGAGAAGAGCGGGCGAATGACCTGGCCTGCCATTGCAGTAAACGATGCGCAGACTAAACACTTTTTTGATAATCGTTATGGCACGGGCCAGTCTACGCTTGATGGCGTGATTCGCGCGACGAACATTCTGCTTGCGGGCCGTGCGCTGGTAGTCATCGGCTACGGATGGTGCGGCAAAGGTGTGGCTATGCGCGGGCGCGGAATGGGAGCCAACGTCATCGTATGCGAAGTCAATCCGATTCGCGCAATCGAAGCCGTGATGGACGGCTTCCGCGTTATGCCTATGAATGAAGCCGCTCCGATTGGCGACATCTTCATCACGGTCACTGGAAATCATCACGTGATTGATGCTCATCACTTCGAGAAGATGCACGACGGAGCAATCGTAGCCAACTCAGGCCACTTCGATGTTGAATTGAATCTGGTCGCGCTCGCTGAAATGAGCCAGGCGGTTGAACAACTGCGCCCGTTCGTTGAAGAATACAAGCTGAAGCAGTCAGGCAATCGCGTCATCGTACTTGGCGAAGGGCGATTGATCAATCTCGCGGCTGCCGAAGGCCACCCGGCGTCGGTTATGGATATGAGCTTTGCCAATCAGGCGCTGTCGTGCGAATACCTTGTGAAGAATAAAGGGACGCTTGCGCCCGGCCTGCACCTGTTGCCCGAAGAGGTTGATACGGAGATTGCTTCGATCAAGCTCGCAGCGATGGGCATCAATATAGACGAACTTACGCCTGATATGATCGAATACATGAACACCTGGGAAGCCGGAACCTAAAGCATCAAGCATTTAAGAGAGAAGCAGAGTTAACAAAGAGGCGCAGAATTTAGTTTTCTGCGCCTCTTTGTTTCTCTGCATCTATTGGTGAAACTTAGTACTTGTCTCTTCTCGTACTTTACCAGCAGAATCACTCAGAGGGGAGAGCACTATGAAGCAAAAGCTGGAAATCGTATTTATCAATGTTCTGGCAATAGCTCTATTTTTTGCTGCTGCGCTCGCGCCTAACGTACAAGCCAGAGAATCGGAAAAATCATTGAGCGCGGCAACATCGCATTACGCAGTCCTTGATGGCTCGCGCATACATTACAAGAGTTTGGGCAAAGGTGATCGTGCGCTGATCTTTGTTCACGGCTGGATGTGCAGCATGGATTTCTGGCGTTTGCAGGCTCCTGCATTTGCCGATAAGACGCGAGTTATTGTTATTGACCTTCCGGCTTTCCAGCACAGTGGGATCCGAAGCTTGGAATTCACGTGACTTGAAGTCGCGGC
>JADMIO010955831.1_pt1 | contig 21593 bp, 18 predicted proteins | sample 8958161 | NCBI WGS metagenome assembly JADMIO01 (sample SAMN16585339, study PRJNA669376) | soil metagenome | isolation source: Crop rotation soil | place: USA: Cullars Rotation, Alabama | collected 2011
CAACTTACCAAAATAATGTCTACTGAAAACCTCATTAAGATCGCTATAGCAGATGACCACAAGATCTTTCGTGATGGGATCAAAATGGCCCTGGCAGGAAAATCAAACCTAAAAATGCTCTGGGAGGCGGAAGATGGCAAGGATATGATGCATAAGATTGCCATTAAAAAGCCGGAAGTATTGCTGATGGATATCCGCATGCCGGAAATAGACGGCATCAATGCCATTCAATTGATCAGGAAGGAATTTGAAGAGATCAAGATCATTGTGCTCACCATGTATGATGATCAGCAGATGATCAGCAAGATGATGGAAATGGGCGCCAACGCTTACCTGACCAAGACAACAGATCCCGAGGAAATTTATGAAGCCATATTGACCTGCATGAACGATGATTTTTATTTTAATGAACTTGTGAACAAAGCGGTAATGGGTAAGCTCATGCAGAAAAAAAATGTGCGGCAGCATTATGGCACCAATACACCTGTAAATTTCAATGAAAAGGAAATAAAAATACTGCAATTGCTCTCTGAAGACAAAACCACCGAAGAGATCTCGAAGATCATTTTCCTCAGCCCACGCACCATCGAGACCATACGCCAAAACATGAAGACCAAGGTGAATGCAAAAACAATTGGCGGGCTTATCATGTATGGCATGCGCAATAAACTGATAGAATAAGAACTAAAAAGTGACGATCCCGTTCTTTACAGCATATAGGGCTAACCCTACCCTGCTTTTCACATCCAGTTTCTCAAATAACGCATCACGGTAACTATCGATCACACGAGGCGTAATTTTCATTTGATCGGCGATCTCTTTATAGGTCAATTCTGTACTGGCAAGTTTTAAGAAATCAATTTCCAGCGGTGTAAGAATGGCTTTTTCAATGGAAGATTGGTTATTGTGATTTCTTTGAAAAAGTGAAGCCAGTTTTCCAGTCGTGTTATGCGAATAGTAATAACCATTTTCTGCAACAGAAATCAATGCATGTTTTAAGTCTGTTGGATGAATATCCTTTTTTAAAAAACCTTTTACCCCTGATTGTAAAAGGCGAATCAATGCAATTTCCGAGTCGTACATAGTAAGAATAAGGATCTTTACGGAAGGGTGCATTTTTTGAATCCAGGCAGCCGTTTCAAATCCATCCATTTTAGGCATATTCAAATCCAGTAAAACAACATCGGGTACCTGGCCGCTTTTAAAAATTTCCATCAGTTCTTCCCCATTGCCAGCAACAGAAACGACTTCCAGTTCATCAAAGGAGTTAATAAGATTTCCTAACGCTTCTCTTAAAAGGACGTGATCATCCGCAAGCATGATCTTATATTTTTGTATCGTCTTCATAAATTGGAATTTCGATTTTAATAGTAGTGCCATACCCCAGAGCTGATTCAATATTACATGAACCTCTAAGCATTTTTGCCCGTTTACTCATATTAATAAGCCCATTTCTATCTGTGCTATTATTTACAAACCCCTTCCCATTATCGGTTATATCTAATGTCAAATTATCAATTTTGTAGTGAAGTCGCATCGTTATTTCTGTTGCCTCTGCATGCTTCACAATATTATTAAGCGCCTCTTGAGTGATTCGAAAAAGTATTAGTTCTTTATTCGCTTTAAGAAAGACAGGTTCGCCAGTAACAATAAGTTTTATCATGTATAAACCAGGTTTGTTTAACTGATTAACTTCAAACTCAAGTGCCTTTATAAATCCATTGTTGAGAATTATTTCGGAACTCATACTTCTGCTAATATCACTTAAGTCATTAATTGCTTCTCCAATTATGTTTATGGAATCATTTATTTGTTTACTGATTTCTTTTGCACTTGTAATATCTAACGTATTGAGATGAAGTTTTGCTAAAGTCAATTTTTGGCCAATATTATCATGAATTTCTCTTGATATATTTTCGAATGTTTGTTCTTGTATTTCAATCATTGATAGTAACAAATTATTCTCATGTGAAATCTTTAATTGTTCTAGGTTTTGAAAGTAAACGTTTTGATTTTTTTGGTATCGGTAGATAATAAATATTATGAACCAAGTTAAAGTGATTAATAATATTATTGATGCTATTATAACGTAAACTATATTTTCTTTTCCTGGATTATACATTTTAAAGCTTTGATAAAAAATAGATACATAGTAATTTGGCAAACTATTGTTAGTTCAATAAACACCATAAAATAAAAATAAGAGATTCTCTTTTCAAGGTAAGATATAGCTGCTAGAATAGGCGTTTCAAAACTCATCGAAAAGAAAATTCCTGTAACAATCCAAAAAGCTGCCTCTTTTCGCAAATTCAATATTGGTGGCTTTCTAAATAATTCATAATAATAATAGACACAGAAAATTGTGAGTCCTAAGCACGAAATTGAAAATGCCGGATTTCCCTGCTTTAGTAATTCTGAAAAAATAAAATATATTAAGAGTAAAAGAAAAAATAAGAAAACAGTTGTTTGAGCTAAATGATGTTTTTTGTTTCCAACTGCACGGAAAACAAAAAAACTAAGGAAAGAAAAATGAAATAGCAACGACAAATTATTTAAAACAATAGTAAAAGGAATAAAAACTAGAAAATGAGTTGCTCCAAAATGAGGAATCATAACAATCAAAGAGACTATCGGATACCAGTAAAATCCCTTCATATAATTTGGAACACTTTTGTTTTTAATTATTTTGAATGAATAATAAAGTGTTATGAACACAGTTAAAACTGACAAATCATATAAAATATAAAAAGTAATTTTTTGCATATCAAATTCAATACAAGAATAAATTGAATTTTTGAATGATTTAAGAGAAAATCCCCCAATAATTCTGTTGTTTTTCCCTTGCCCCAAACCTCCAACCTCCCCATCTTTGCCACATCAAGTTTTCAATCCGTACACTATTCATCCAGGTAAGGCCCAAACCGCCTTACCTTTTTACTTTTTTTGAAAAGGAGGCTTTTTTGGAAGATTTTCTATAGGTCATATTAAAATAGGGAATAATATCGTTAATTGCATTGAAAATCAATTTCCCCTTCTGCAAATCATACAGAAAATGCGTAAAATTCCCATGAAAATCAAAGGGTAATTCCCCCCTTTCTTAATTACAATTATAATTAGACCTTGCAGTTGAACGTTATAGAATCGTAAACTTACTATTCCGAAAAAAACCATTAATTTCACACGAGATAACACATTATGAAAGAAGAGCTCTCAGAACCGATCAAAGTCATTATTGCAGATGATCATGTTTTATACCGGGCCGGTGTAAAAACAGCGCTTAGCACAAAAAAAGACATTAAAGTCATTGCTGAAGCCGATAACGGCATGCATTTACTCAATTTGATCAAGAATATACCCGTTGACGTTATTCTGCTTGATATACAAATGCCGATCATGGATGGTATCGCCACCCTGCCGGAGATCAAGAAAATAAGCCCACATACAAAAGTTATCATGCTTACTATGGTGGATGACCAAAGCATGATCACCAAACTGATGGAACTGGGTGCAAACAGTTACCTTACCAAAACAAGTGACAGCGAGATCATTTACGAAGCCATTAAAACATGTTTCGAACAGGAATATTATTTTAATTCGCTTACCAATAAGGCACTGCTTGTTAATTTAAAACAGCGTCATGTGGGTCCACCACAACACATGGTATCCCCGGATGTTCATTTGAGCGATAAAGAAACAACCATTTTAAGGCTGATGTGCGAAGAAAAAAGCACGAAGGAAATTGCAGACATGGTTGACCTCAGCCCCCGCACAGTAGAAGCCATCCGTGATAAATTAAAAGTAAAAACAGGTTCAAAAAGTACAGCAGGGCTGATCATGTATGCTGTCAAACATAAAATCATAGAAGAGATGTAATCCCCACATTTTTCTAGAAAAGATCTCCGCAAGCCGGAGATTTTTTATTTTCACTATATGTTATATTTCAATTACAATGGAAAAATGCTTTTGGAAAACATCCCCATCACAGGGCCGGATAACCGCGGACTGCGATATGGTGATGGGCTTTTTGAAACCATCAAGTATAAGAACGGGCAACTGATACTGCTGGATGAGCACCTTGCCCGTTTGTGGAAAGGAATGCAGCTGATGCAGTTTCAGCCATCAAAACTTTTTACTCCCGACCTTGTTGAAACAGCAATAACCCAATTACTAAAAAAAAACAATCATACCAATGCACGGGTAAGACTCTCCGTTATACGTGGCGATGGTGGTTTGTATGACCCAAAGAATCACTCACCAAACTACATTATACAATCCTGGCCATTGGAGGAGAAAAACAATTCACTGAATGAAAACGGGCTACAGCTTTGCATCTATAGGGATGCAAAGAAAACGGTTGACAGCTTTAGCAATTTAAAACACAACAATTACCTGCCCTATTTCATGGGTGCATTATTTGCAAAACAAGAGCGCTGTAATGATGCTATTATACTTAATAATTTTAACCGGGTATGTGACAGCTGCATCGCAAATATTTTTTTAGTGAAAGACCAGGTAATTTATACCCCATCCCCCGGGGAAGGCTGTGTATCCGGGATCATGCGCAACTATGTAATACAACAACTGGCCCAGCAGGGATATGATATTGTTGAAACTTCCATATCAACTGAAACACTGATGGAAGCAGATGAAGTATTTTTAACCAATTCCATGTATAACATTCGTTGGGTTGCAGCCATCGCTGATAAAAAATACGCCAACCCCTTCACACAAAAAATATATCAGCAACTTATCCAAACAAACCCGCTCGTTTTTTGTTAGTTCAATGATCTACTGATCTGATAATGACAACAAACGTAAATATTTTCTGGTTCCGCAGGGACCTGAGGCTAGATGATAACGCAGGCCTATATCATGCTTTAAAAAGCGGCATACCTGTTATACCCATTTTTATTTTTGATACGGCCATTCTTGACAAACTCGAAAACAAGACAGATGCACGTGTCGAATTTATTCATGAAGCAATTCTTGCATTGCAACAAAAACTGGAAAAACAAGGATCAACACTTGAAGTGTTTCATGGATCACCAGCAGACATTTTTTCAAAGCTGGTAACGAAATATAAAATAGATACTGTTTTTACCAATCATGATTATGATCCTTATGCCATTTCACGAGATGCAGGAATTGCGAAATTGCTAAAAGAAAAAAATATAACCTTCAAAAGCTTTAAGGACCAGGTAATATTTGAAAAAGATGAAGTAATAAAAGATAACGGCGAACCTTATACCGTCTTCACTCCTTACAGCAGGAAATGGAAAGCAACGCTCAAAGATTTTTATCTAAAGGAATATCCAACAAAGAAATATTTTAAGAACCTTTTTAAACAAACAGCTAAGAAGATCCCCTCTTTAAAACAGATCGGCTTTAAAGAAACAGGAAAAAAATTCCCTGCTGCAAACGCTGATGCAGACCTTATCAAACATTATGAAAAGCAAAGAGACTTTCCTGGCATTAAGGGCACATCAAGACTTGGCGTGCATCTCCGTTTTGGTACAATCAGCATCAGGCAACTTGCCAGCAAAGCAATTGCCCTATCCGAAACTTATTTGAATGAATTGATATGGCGGGATTTCTATCACATGATCCTTTGGCATTTTCCACATGTAGGCAAAGGGAAATCTTTTAAACCAGCTTATGATAACATTGAATGGCGCAACGACAATGGCGAATTTGAAAAATGGTGCACCGGCCAAACAGGTTACCCAATCGTAGATGCAGGCATGCGTGAATTAAATGAAACTGGTTTTATGCATAACCGCGTTCGCATGATCACTGCTTCTTTTCTTTGCAAACATTTGTTACTCGACTGGAGATTGGGCGAAGCCTGGTTTGCTGAAAAATTACTGGACTTTGATCTTGCAGCCAACAACGGTGGCTGGCAATGGGCCGCAGGCAGCGGTTGTGATGCTGCTCCCTATTTCAGGATATTCAATCCTTACCTGCAAACGAAAAGATTTGACCCCGAATTCACTTATATAAAAAGATGGGTTCCGGAATTCCAGGAATTCACTTATCCCAAACCGATAGTTGATCATGAATTTGCAAGGAAACGATGTTTGGAAGTGTATGCAAAAGCGCTAAAGACAATTGACAGTTGACAATTGACAATGAACAATTGTCAACTGTCCATTGTCAATTGATCATAAACTTCCATCAATTTATCTACTGCTGCTTTTCCTTGTTGGCCAAGATCCAAAGAATAATCATTTACATAAAGGTCAATATGTTTTCGCATTACATCCTCACTCATCTCCTGTGCATGGCTTCTTATATAGTCGTTGAGAACAGGATAATTTGAAAATGCATACTCAATACTTTTTTTTATGAGCCTGTCGACCTTTTGATGCAGGTCAGCAGGGAAATTTTTCTTTATCACAATACCACCAAGCGGGATTGGATTTCCTGTTTGTTGTTCCCAGTAATCACCAAGGTCTGTGATCCTTATTAACCCCTTTTGCTGGTAAGTAAACCTGTTCTCATGTATGATCACACCAAGGCCCTTATTATCCAGCACAAAATTTTCTATTTCATCATAACGAATAAAGATTTTATTTTTTGCATTTGGATATGCAAGGGAAAAAAGCAGGTGTGCCGTTGTATTTTTTCCAGGTATTGCGATCGTACTATCTGCTACATTTTGGTTGACATTGTTTTTATTGGCGATCAACAAGGGCCCTACACCTCTTCCAAGTGCACTGCCACTATTCAATAAAGCATAGTTCTGCAATACCAACGGCAATACGCCATAACTGAGTTTGGTAATATCAAGTTTACCTTCCAACGCCCATTGATTAAGTGTTTGTACATCTTCCAACACGGCAGCAAAATGAATTCCTTCGGTATCGATCTTATTATTTACCAATGCATCAAAAATAAAAGTATCGTTGGGACAGGGGGAAAAGCCGAGGGTGAAGTTCATCGTTTGAAACGTTTAAAAAGTTTAAGAGGTTTTGGCGTTTGGTTATATTAAGTGATCAACTATTTTTAATAATGAGTCGTTCAGGTTGCCGATCGCTTCTTTCATTTTCCATTTGGATTTATCTCTTTCGCCAACATAGTTACTGATACTTCTCAATTGTATAAATGGGATTTTTTCCAACAGGCACACATAATGTAAAGCTGCACCTTCCATTGTTTCAATGGCAGGTTGGAATTTAGCTGACAGTTGTTTGATTATTGCCGCGTTATCCGTTACCGTATTCACTGTTATGGCGTTCACTTTTTCAATTGGAAAAATATCCATCAATGGTTCATGATTTTTCAGCCTGCCATTTGAAAATGGAAATTCATTTTCATTCGCAAATGCTTTTTCAAATAAAGTGTAAAACTTATTTTGTTCCGATATGCCGAGATCTGCAAAATGATCCTCCTCTACAAAAACAACCTGCCCGGGTTCCAAAGATCTGGTAAAACTACCTGCGATCCCTGCCTGTATCACCAGGTCGTAATCTATTTGCTGCAATCTTTTTGCAATATGATAAACTGCCATTGGAACACCCACCCCCGTAATTAAGAAATCTGCTGCCGGCCTTGCCTTTAAAAAGGGAGCGATCTCGAACTCAGTAGCTGCAACACATAAAATATTCATGAACACAAATTTCGTGATAATGCTTTAGATTTTACCCAATACTGGCTACCTTTGCAAAAATTTTAGCCCTTAATGTTATACGTAACGAGGATAGAACATTTCAATGCTGCACACAAGCTGTACAACCCGGCCTGGAGCAGGGAAAGAAATGAAGAGGTATTTGGCAAATGCGCCAATGAGAACTGGCATGGGCACAATTTTGAACTACATGTTACACTTAAAGGAAATGCAGATCCGGAGACAGGATTTGTATTTGATGTAAAAAAATTAAGCGGCATTGTTAAGGAACATGTTACAGAAAAATTAGATCATAAGAACCTTAATATTGACGTTGATTTCATGAAAGACAAGATCTGCTCAATAGAAAATCTTGTAACCGGTATTTGGGATCAACTGGCACCAAATCTTCCTGCCGGTGTACAGTTACATTGCCTGAAGTTGTATGAAACTCCCCGGATATATGTTGAATACTACGGAAACTGATTTGAAAATTTGAAGATTTGGCAATTTGAAAATGAGAGGCTTATTTCGAATCGATACTTACAATTCTTCTTATTGCGTCTGAATGACCTGGCCTCTACTACAACAAAGAGTTTCAATAATATTGTGATTTAATAAATGATTTGAAATCAAAAACTGTCTTTCATTTTCAAATCTCCAAATTACCAAATTAGCAAATTGACTTTTTGCCCGAACAATTTGTACTTTTAGGTTGTAATAGTATCGTGATTTAATCATTGATTTGTAACCAAAAACAGGTTTGCATGCTCTAATCTTCAAATCACCAAATTTTCAAATCAGTACGTTTTCATGGATAATAAAGTAGCCGTCTACAGGAAAGAACATTTTAACGCAGCGCATCGCCTCACAAATCCTTTATGGGATGAAGAAAAAAATAATGCCGTATTTGGTAAATGCAATAACCCTCACTATCATGGCCACAATTATGAGTTGGTTGTAAAGCTAACGGGTGTTCCTGATCCGCAAACGGGTTATGTAATGGACCTGAAATCATTAAGTGATATTATCCAGGATCATGTAATAGAAAAATTCGATCATCGCAATTTAAATGAAGATTGCATAGAATTTAAAACACTAAACCCTACTGCAGAAAATATTGCGATCGTGATCTATCGTATTTTAAGAGAAAAAATAAATAAAGATCTTGATCTGCAGGTGAGGTTATATGAAACAGAAAGGAATTTTGTTGAATACCCGGCGATGTGAGCGAATAAGTGAATGAGTCAATAGGTGAATATTTGTAAAATGATCAAATCAATTTCAGAGAAGAACTACAATAAATATACAAAGCTTATAGCTTGAAGCGAATAGCTAACAGCTCATAAAACAAAGATTAAATGGCTTATAAGAAAACAGAAGCATACGATGATAAAATAACATCATCACTTGCAAAAAATTACAAAGACAGTATTAATTTACTCGGTGAAGATTCCGAAAGGGAAGGTCTTTTAAAAACGCCTGAGCGAATGGCAAAAGCCATGCAATACCTTACGCAGGGATATTCGATGGATGCAAAAGCGATCCTTGAAGCTGCAAAATTCCATGAAGAAGTAAGTGAAATGGTGATCGTAAAGGATATTGAATTATACAGCATGTGCGAACACCATATGCTTCCTTTTTTTGGCAAGGCACATGTTGCTTATATACCAAATGGGTTCATTACCGGGCTGAGCAAGATCGCACGTGTTGTAGATGTGTACAGCCGGCGTTTACAGGTACAGGAAAGATTGACGCACCAGATATTATCGGCAATAAAAGAAACCCTGAATCCTTATGGCGTGGCAGTTGTTATAGAAGCCTCTCATTTGTGTATGATGATGCGTGGTGTTTCAAAACAAAATTCTGTAACTACCACTTCCGCATTTTATGGTGAATTTGAGAAGAATGAAACGAGGAGCGAGTTTATGAAGTTGATAAGTGCGAAACTGCATTAAGGCGGGAATCGGCAATCGGCAATCGCAAACTCCGGACGTGGTTAATCAGTAATGATCAATATTAAAAAATTTGAATCCCTTTTAATGAGGGATTTTTTATTTCTTTGTAAGAATATAAACCGACAGACATGAAACATGCATTTATTTTCCCTGGACAAGGCGCCCAATTTAGCGGAATGGGCAAATCATTGTATGATAGCAATGAAATTGTAAGAACATTGTTTGAGCAAGCCAATGATATTCTTGGGTTCAGGATCTCGGATGTTATGTTTACCGGAACCGATGAAGCTTTAAAGCAAACCAATATTACACAACCAGCTATTTTTATACATTCAGTTGCTGCTTTCAAAACAATTGAAAATGCCACGCCTTCCATGGTGGCCGGGCATTCATTGGGTGAATTTTCTGCACTTGTTGCAAACAATACATTGAGTTTTGCAGATGCGTTGGGCCTGGTTTCTATCAGGGCAAGCGCCATGCAGCGTGCATGTGAGCTAAATCCTTCCACCATGGCAGCCGTGCTTGGGCTTGATGATGCTAAAGTAGAAGAAGTTTGTAATGCCGTTGCTACCGAAACAGGTGAAGTTGTTGTAGCAGCAAATTATAATTGCCCCGGCCAGCTAGTGATAAGCGGCTCTATGAAAGGAATTGAAATTGCCTGTGAAAGAATGAAAACTGCCGGCGCCAAGCGTGCACTGGTACTTCCTGTTGGTGGCGCTTTTCATTCTCCATTAATGTTGCCCGCAAAGGAAGAACTTGCAGCAGCAATTAATAAAGCAGCATTTAATGAGCCAAACTGTCCCGTATATCAAAACGTGGTTGCCGCCGCCGTTAATGATCCTGCAGCCATAAAAGAAAATCTTATAGCCCAGCTAACGGGGCCGGTTAAATGGACGCAATGCGTGCAGGCCATGGTTGCTGACGGCGCCACCCGGTTTACTGAATGCGGCCCGGGAAAAGTTTTGCAGGGGTTGGTGCAAAAGATCGAGAAGGGAGCGAATGTGGACGGCGTTAGTTAAGAGTTATGAATTATGAGTTGTGAGTTAGTAGCTCCGCCAGGTTGAATCGTGTTTTTGGAGCCCCTCTAAAACTCCTTTAAAATGTCTGGCTCCATAAACAATCACAATTTTATTGTGCGCATCTTTTATTATTTCATTTACAATAAATTCATTCCTATAATCCAGTGTTATAAAATTTTTGTCACCTGATCCTTTGTATCCATTGCATTTGTATTTGTCCTTCGGTTTTGTATTAAAGTCGCAGTCGGTTAAAGCAATAGGCCCATATTTTTCTTCGAAAGCATTTAATGCATCTGATAAATATACATCGGCCCTTTTGTCGATAGTAGTGTCAAACATCGTATAGCCCCTGGGTTGATTCACCAAATGATGCCTTTTAACCGCTTTTACTTTAACCCCCATTACTGTATTATTAATTGTATCAATATAGCCGCCATTTGATTTCATTGCACGCATGTCTAACCCAATCACCTTACGTAATTTCATAGCTAACGTATCATTTTTGAGGGAATCGTTCATCCTGGAAAATTTAAGCCCTTCATAATATACTGTATAACCCGCATGTTTGAGAGAATCTATTTTGTTCATTGCATCTCTATAAAAAGATTCTTTACCTATATGATGCATTGGAATAAAAACGATCTTTTTTTCTGAGTTATTTATTTGTTTTACTGAAGCAGTCTTTTTTAAGACCCCCATTGAACTGAAAATAATTGTATAGCAAGAAGAAAAGCTAAGAAGAATAATAAATAAGTAAATACAGGGATTATTTTTTTTCATAAAATAGTTTAAAACAGAGATTACCAAATTTGGTAATCTCTGTCGATCATTTAAATGCATTTTGAGTTCATAAATTAAGGCAATCCATTCAAAATAACGCCTATTATCTGAACAATTACCTCCCAGTTTGCAACCACCCAATTTGCAAACTCCTGCACCAAACACCAGAATTGATACCAATGACAACCATCTGCATTCTTTGCCAAACCACTGTTTGCCGTTCCTGTCTTTCCTCCAAACAATTCCGACCCATCTGATTCAAGACCTTTTTTGTGAGCATTTTGTAAATAGTTCATCACATCCGCTACTTCCCTGCCTCTATAGTTCTTAATAATAAAATCATTTGAAGCGCCCTGTGTAAGAAAATTATATGCTACCCTTAACTGGTTTGCGCCTTCTGTAGTGGGTAGTAATTTTCCACACAATGTCGTTTGAAACTGGCCATACGACATTCCTTTTTGATAAGATCCCGAAACAGCTTTTGTAAAAGCAGCCATTTCCTGTGCACAAATTGATATTGCCTGTTCTTTGGTTACCTGTTGTGCATACCCAACAAAACAATAAGATACGATCGATAAAACAAGAAATAATTTTTTCATTTTAGTTAATTAAAAAATTAACCTTCAGTTTTGGTGACGCTGTGGAATAAATAGTAAAATAGCTTACCATTTCCGCCAGCAAAATCTATTCATTAAATCATCCAACCTGTAACAACCCCTCCTTATCTCCGGAAATAATTATTGATCGTACCTTATTGGGTGTTTCAATGCTTGAATAAATTTTGATAACACAAAAATGAAAATGATTTTTACGTTTTGAAAATTTCCCGTTTTACAAATTGTAAACTGTTGTTTTACATTTTGTAAAGTTGATGCATCCTATTATCATTTTTCGGGGAAAAACAACAGGTTTGCAGGAGGTTTTTCTCATTTTATTTATTCTTCTTAATATCGTATATACCAATATTCATTTTCAATAACCTGCATTTCTAATATCCAGCTAAAATAAAAGAGGCCATCACTATCGTGATAACCTCTTTTAAAATAGTATGTTTTTTAACCCGCTATAGCTATAGAGCTAACGGCAGATCAAACCACCCCGCTATTCCTGTTATAGTAGCCCATTGCATAGCAACCCAATTTAAAGCAGCCTGCACCAAACATGAAAACTGGTACCACTTACATCCACCTTCGGCATTTTTTGCAAAACTGCTATTTGCAGTTCCTGTTTTACCACCAAACAATTCCGATCCGTCAGATTCAATTCCCTTTTTGTGTAAACTCAATAAATAGTTTAATGAAGCTGCCACCTCTTTTCCCTGGTAGTTTTTAATGATTGCATCAGCAGTTGCTGACTGAACTAAAAAAGCATACGCAACCTTTAATTGATTAGCCCCTTCTATTGTTGGCTGAATATTTCCGCATAAAGCAGCCTGGAATTGTTCATATGAATTTCCAGGTTTATAAACACCCGAAGCAGCTTTTGTAAATGCTGCCATTCCTTGCGCACAGATCGTTCTTGCCTGTTCGTGCGTCATTTTTTCCTGTGCCCTGCCCGGCAAATAATTTAAAACGATCATTAAAATAAAAAATATTTTTTTCATAATACATGATTAGAATATTAACCATCAGTTTTGGCGACGCTGTGGAATAAATAATAAAATAGCTTACCATTTCCGTCAGCAAAAAATTTATTCGTCAATTGTATAACAGTAGCAGGCTTCAACTATCTATATCCGGATATAAATGGAATGTTCATTACTACCATACTGATCTTACCAACACAGATTGACCGATAATTTTTGATAGTACAAAAGTGAAATAGAATAGGATTGGATAATGGTTTTACATTTTACAAAATGTAAACAGCTATTTTACATTTTGTAAAAACCATTGTTTACAACATCAATAATCCCTGAAAATAACAAGCTTTTCTGTGGTTTTTCCGCTACGCGTATTTGTATTCCTGTTTAATTTTATTTCATGAATCAACAAGTAGCATTAACAGTGGGAATGAAAATAAAAAAGTGGAGAAGCTTTAAAGATTACAAGCAGGAGTCATTTGCGAAAGAGATCGGCATAAGCCGTATCATGCTAAGCAGGTATGAAAATGGAAGGTCGAGGGTTTCTATTTTGCAATTACAAAAAATTGCAAGTTTGCTTGAAGTGGAGATCTCCGTCTTATTATAGTTGTGAGTTAAGAGTTGTGAGTTGTGAGTTGTGAGTGAGCATAAATAATTTGCATACGCTCATTTATTTACCAAAACAAACCTTAAGGCGTGCAAAACTCAGAACTCACAACTCTTAACTATTGCTTGATCGGTATCAACCCCCTTATCCCCATATCAACAACTGTATCTCCAGCTGCGGGTTCGTAAATTCCATTTGCATTAGAATCTTTCCATTCAAAACTTTTGTTTGTGGACAAGGAGACGATCACAGTTATATCACTGGTTTCATTCCCTGTAATGACAAGTGGCGTTGCAAATTGTCCTGTTACCACGCATGAGCCTGCTGGTATAGGTGAAGTTGCTGCTAAAGGATTGGGAACTGTTGTTGCACCTGCAGGTGCCTGCCCGCTATAAACAAAACCGCCAAAGCCCGGTACACTTGTTTCAAATCCCCAATAGCCCTGGAGCTTATTGCTGTTTACGGTTACGGTAGAATCTTTTATCTGGTAATTGCGGACATAAGAATTGAACCCGATAAAAGAAGCAAGCGTACCCGTTAGGTCATAACCTGCAGAACGAAATTTAATATCATAATTCTGGTATGCCAGCGATACCCTTAACCAGTTATAAGAACCGGCTGCCATTGATTTTACAGGAACACTTAGAAAAGTTTCTCCATCCCCTTTGCGAACGGACTGGTCAAAGTCAATGGCGTTGGTACCGCCTGCAGTAGTTTCCGGGGCATGGTACAGAACAGCTCCTGAGCCCAACGCTGTCCATTGATCGGGTGCAAGTTCTACATAGTGAGAACTCATTGAATTGAAAACCGGAGATTGTGCAGCATGACCGGCAGGGATAACTGAAGCCTGACCTAAATTGTTTAATCTTTCCTGGGTGGAATCAAATTTAAATACAAAATTAATTTTCGCTCCTGTGTTAACAGGATCATCATCTTTTTTGCATGAAGTTATTAATAACAACAGCGCCGCAGGAATAGCAAAACATTTCAGTGCATTCATAACTATTTTTTTAAGGGATGAAATTTGATAACAAAATAACGGAAAAAAAATTGTAGTGCAGTTCCTAATAAAATGCTAAAGTAAGACGATTTGGTGATTTGGAAATTTGGTGATTTGGTAATCTGCTAATGATAAAGAGATTAGTTTGCTTCGTTCCTCGCAATGACGAATTGAATTGATTTGAAAATTTGAAGATTTGAAAATTATTATACGCTCAGCGTTAATTAAGGTATAGCTAATCTGTCATTCACTCATTGACCTATTCACTCATTATCGAATGATCATGGTTGTTCCTTTGCGTTCAACTGGGTGACCTCTATAATCAATACCGGCAGCGATCCATACAAAACTGCTCAGCTGTTGCCTGGCACCCGTGAATCTTCCATCCCACCCTACATTTTCATTTGTTGTATGAAAGACGAGCTGGCCATAACGATTGTAAATATTAAAGTATTGGAAAGATTTTATACCTACTGTGAAAGCTTTTAAATAATCATTTTTCCCATCGCCGTTTGGTGTAAAGGAATTGGGAACATATATTTCAGGGCCCCGGTAGGTCTTTACATTTATGGTATCAACACCCATACAATGATCCCGTGTATATGCTGTAACAATAAGGTCGGTATTTGCTGCTGTAAGCAAAGCAAGCGGGTTATAAATAAAAGGATTGTTCAATCCATCCGAAGGGCTCCAATTGTAATCAATAAAACCAACATGGTTGATATCTTTTGCAAATAATTGCAATGGCTGGTGAAGGGCCACCACTGTATCATAGCCTGCAAAAAGTGTTGCAGGAGGTAAAACATTTACATGCACAGCACTGCTTGAAAGTGATCTGCACCCATTCGCATCCGTTACATCAAGATAATAGGTAATTGAATTTGCTTCGCTCACAACCGGGTTGCTGACAGCAGGATCTGAGAGGTAAATAGAAGGATGCCATAAATATTCAACAGCGCCACTGCCATTTAATTGGGTCCTCCCACCATGACAAACAGTAACATCATCACCCGCATCCGGAACAGGTGCAGGGTTTACATTTACTGTAACGGAATCCCTGAGAAAACATGAACCCAATGTGGCAACAACATAATACTTTGTAGTAACTACGGGATTGGCCGTTGGCGTAAATGAAGTAAGACTGTTCAGCGTATTATTCTGAGCCGGTATTGCTGCGGACCAAAGTACAGATATTGCATTTGTTGTTGCAGTTATGATCGTGTTCATGCTTTCACAAATAACTGGGTCGGGACTTACACTTAAAACAATTTCATTGATAAAAGGTACCGTTACGCCTGGCATATCTTTGCGACAGTTGTTTGCATCCAATACAGAAATGGTATACGTATTTGCACCTACATGAAAAAGATTGCTGCTTTGAAAATTCGTTCCATCAATAGAATATTGGTAAGGAGGCTTGCCACCGGCAGCTATAATGGTAATGGTTCCATCTGAGAAACTGGTGCATGTAGCGGCAGTCAATACAGTATCGGTAATGAGCAGGTCGGGCCATGCCTGTATGATATTTACCGGTAAACTATCTGTGCAACCATTTCCATCGCTGATGTGCACCATATAATTTCCAACAATAAGGTTATTAAAAGTTCCACTCGCCTGTGGAGCTGAATTATTGATCGTATACTGAACAGGTGCTGTGGTCCATTCAGGGCCACCGGAAACAATGATCTGCCCCGCTGCCGCGGCATGGCAATTTACATTTGCCTGGCTGTTGAATTCTAATTCTTTCCATAGGAGATGAACGGAATCCCTGCCATGACAGGTACCTACCGAAGCAGTACATGTATAAGTGATCCCGCTTTGTAAAGGCGTTGCAACAGGATCAGCTGATGTGTAATTATCCAAACCCGGAACTGCATCCCAAAGGAATGTACTCCAGGCTGCTGTTGCATGTAATTGTACAGATCCATGCTTGCAAATGTATGCGCTGTCCGCGGGCAGGATCGTAAGCGTATCATAATCCCGTATTTGTATAACAGTGCTGTCTACCGGTGCCGCAGAGCCGCAGCCAGGCGCAGCATATACTTTAATTGTTTCAATACCTTCCGGCATGTTATCTATTATAGGAATAACATTGATTGTTACCATTGTGTCGTTTGCCGGTATGGTAGCAACAGCAGGCAAGGTTTGTACATCAACGCCATTGACAGCAGTTCCACCGTAAGTAAGGTTTACTGAAAGCGGGTAGTTGGCAATTTGTGGACGTTTTACAGTGAAAGAGCCATTGATACATCCTTCCACGATATAACTATTATTAAGAACGTCTGTTTGAGTATTGTTGGTTAAATGAATAACATTTGATGTAAGGCTTTTTGCATCCAGGAAAACACCGCTATCCAATGCGCCATCTCCCACATCTGCGATCACAAGTTTTAAATGATATGTCTGGCAAGGTTGTACCTGTGCGATCGCAGTCATTACACGTGTGTGCCCGTTGTGTGTAAAATTAACATTGGTTTCGTTGTTGATATAATATTGCGGATAAGGCGCACAACCCTGGTCGTTGATGTTATGGATCGTTACGGGAGCTGTTGTTCCGGGTATCAATGCAATATTTGTTTTTACCGGGAACCCGGGGCCCTGGATAAAGAAAGCGAATGCATCATTATAAACCGTACCGCTACCAAAGGGGCAGGCATAATCTGGATATTCTTCGGAGCTGAATACGTAACGAAATTTGATGGTATCACCAACAGGTACAAAATCAAATTCGAGAACCGTAGCATCATGCGTGGAATCGATGGTCGTATTGATCAATTGTGCAAGGTCGGCATCATGTGCATCATAGTTCACTTCGTTATTTGCAAATGCGTCGCCTGAAATATCATTTGCCTGTGTGACCCCGTCTCCATCCATTCCCACTTCAAAATTAGTAAGTGATTGCGTTCTTGCCCGGCCATTGGTTAATACAATTCCACTATCAAGATTGATATTGGTACCGGAGATATTATTAAAGAATCCTGTAGAGATAGAATCAGCAGAAAGTGTGACATTGCTGATCGTTACGCCATAACCAACAAGTTTTTGAGCCAATGCCTGTCCATTGTTTTGAGTTGTTATAATTAGCTGGGCATTACAGGCGCCTGTAATAAACAAAACCCCAAAAAATAATACAATAGATTTCATTGGTGTGAAATAAGCAGTAAATGTGATCCCGGGGTGACTACCAAGATACTCATAAAATCCGGTGTTTTCAAGAAAAGTCTGTGGAAATTATCCAGCCAGCTCCTCCCTTTACCCCACAAAAAAGGCAAGATCATGTCTTGCCTTTTAAAAAATATCATTACAATACGATTATACAAGCAAAATGGTTGCTTATTTATTGTTGAACCTACCTCAAAATGGTCACATCGGTCTTTTCCGTCCTTTGTTTTCCTGACAACAATGTAAATTCTATGATTGCATAATATGTGCCGTCCGGAAGTGTTTTGCTTCCAAAACGTCCATCCCATGTATTCCTGTAGTCATTCGATTCATACACTTTACTGCCATACCTGTTGTATACATGCACTTTTACATTTTGGAGGCACGAATAATCATCGTAAACAAGCCAGCGATCGTTGATGCCGTCACCATTAGGAGTAAAAGCATTTCTTATCTTGATACAGATAGGAACGATCTTAACGATCAGTTCATCTGATGCAGAACAACCAGAAGTATTTGTTACAGTGATCGTATATACTGATTCTCCATTTAATCCTGCCGGTGTAATAACAGGGTCAAGAATATTTGTAGCACTTAGACCTTCTGCACCTGTCCACAAAATAGACGCTAAATTGGTGTTGGAACCACTTACTATAGGAGTAGCCTGTACATTGCCGCCTGCATCAATATACAGCGGTCCACCTGCATCTACTGATAGATTTTTACCAACTTTAATTTCTACTGTTGCAGTTTGGGTACATCCATTTAAGATACCGGTAACGGTATATACGGTGTTATCAGCCGGCGCAGCTAAAGTTGATTGGCTGTTTGGTGAAGTAAGTCCTGTTGTTGGCGACCAGCTATACGTATCAGCCATACTGTTGGCAACCAATTTTACTGATTGGCCTGCACATATTGTACTATCCGGCCCGGCAGTTATGCTAAGATCATTTATAAAAGGGATCACCACACCCGGCAGTGAAGTTGTGCAATTATTTACATCGTTCACAGTAATGGTGTAGGTATTTGAATTTACATTGAACACATTGCTTGTTTGAAAATTGATACCATCGATTGAATATTGGTATGCAGACAAACCACCGGTTACGGTTACGGTTACACTACCAAGCGAATCACTGCTGCAATTTCCTGCAACAGATGTTGTATTTGTTATCAACAGATCCGGGTAGGCCTGGATGAGGTTCACCGGCAAGCTATCAACACAACCACTTGCATCACTGATATGAACCATATAAGTGCCTGTTGGAAGATTATTAAAAGTACCGCTGGCCTGTGGGGGCAGGTCATTAATGGAATATAGAACAGGCGGAGATGTCCATTCCGGTCCACCCGAGACCACGATCTGGCCTGTTGTTCCATTATGGCAATTTATATCTGCCTGGCTATCGAATTCCAGTTCTTTCCATTCGACATAGACGGAATCTCTTCCGTGGCAGGTTCCCACTATTGCCGTACATATATAGTTTACACCATTTTGAGCAGGTGTTGCAATTGGATCTGCTACTGTATAATCACTTAAACCCGGAACTGCGTCCCAGAGGAAAGTACTCCATGCTGCAGAAGCAACCAATTGTATAGAGCCATTTTTACAAATGGTAGCATTATTGGCTGGTGTGATAGAAAGCGTATCATAATCCCTTATTTGTATAATGGCACTATCTGTAATAACGGATGAGCACCCTGTGCTTGCATAAATTTTGATGGTTTCAATACCTTCCGGTATATTGTCAATGATAGGAATAACGTTTATGGTTACCACAGAATCATTCGCAGGAATGGTAACAAAAGCTGGTAATGTTTGTACATCCACGCCATTTATCGCTGTTCCCGCGTAATTAATGGCTACATTAAGAGGTGAACTGGTCACAGTTGGCCGCTTTACAGTAAAAGAACCAGTGATACATCCTTCCACGATATAGCTGTTGTTCAAATTATCGGTCTGCGTATTATTCGTTAGCCTTACAATGTTCGAGCTAAGACTTTTGGCTTCAAGAAAAACGCCGCTATCATATGCGTCATCCTGCACATCTGCAATTACCAGTTTTAAATGATAAGTTTGGCAAGGCGTCACAGCTGCCTTGGCAGTTAATATCCTTGTATGTCCATTGTGTGTAAAGTTTACATTTGTCTCATTGTATACATACAGCGCCGGGTATGGTGCGCAACCCTGGTCATTAATGTTATGAATACTTACCGGGTCTGTTGTTCCCGGAATCAAAGCAATATTTGTTTTTGTTGGAAAGCCGGGGCCCTGTATAAAAAATGCAAAGGCGTCATTAAATAAAGTTCCACCGCCGCCGGGACATGCAAATACCGGGTATTCTTCTGAGCTGAATACGTACCTGAATTTGATACTGTCACCGTCGGGCACAAAATCAAATTCGAGAATGGTAGCGTCATGACTTGTATTGGCGGTTATCCCGATAAGTTGTTCAAGATCGGCATCATGGGCATTGTAATTAACCTGGTTGTTTGCAAATGCAAGATCACTAAGATCATTTGCCTGGGTTACGCCGTCCCCATCCAAACCAATTTCGAAATTGGTGGTGGATGCTGTTTTTGCACGACCGGTTGTTAGTACGATTCCGCTGTCAATTCCAATTTGGGTACCGGAAATGTTATTAAAGAAGCCGGTGGAAATTGAATCAGCAGAAAGCGTCACATTGCTGATCGTTATTCCATCCCCAACCAATCGCTGAGCCAAAAGCTGTGCGTTGTTTTGTGTTGTAATTTGTAATTGGGCATTGCAAATGCCTGCATATAGCAGCACACCGAGAAGAGATAAGATAAACTTCATGTTAGTGGAATTAAGCAGTTAATGTAGTCTCGGGGGAGCACCAAGATAATTATTTTTTTTTAACATACAAAGAAAGCCCCGCAATATTTTGCGGGGCCTTTATTATAACTCAATGCTATATTTATTAAATAGTAAGGGTACTTAATACGCTATTCATGCTTCTTACTGCGTCGGCGCTTTTGTTCATCGCTGCTTTTTCTTCATCATTCAATTTATAATCAACGATCTTTTCCCATCCATTTTTACCGATGATAACAGGCACGCCTATGCAAATATCTGTAAGGCCATATTCACCTTCCAGGTATACGCAGCAAGGCATCATTTTCTTTTCATCTCTTACAATTGCTTCTACCAGTAAGCCTCCTGCTGCACCCGGTGCATACCATGCAGAAGTACCTAATAAGCCGGTCAATGTAGCGCCGCCAACCATGGTATCAGCAGCTACTTTTTTTAAGGCCGCCTCATCAAGATAATTTGCAGCTGGCGTACCGCAATAAGTAGCAAGTCTTGTCAGGGGGATCATTGTTGTATCACCGTGTCCGCCAACAACCGTTGCCTGCAGGTCATTTGGAGAACAGTTCATTGCCTGGCTCAGGTAGTAACGGAACCTAGCGCTATCCAAAATACCACCCATTCCAATGATCCTGTTTTTAGGGATACCACTTGATTTCAATGCCAGGTAGGTCATTGTATCCATTGGGTTGCTGATAACTATGATAATAACATCAGGGGAATATTTCAATAAATTCTGGGTAACCGTTTTTACAATGCCCGCATTGATGCCGATCAGTTCCTCACGTGTCATACCTGGTTTACGTGGAATACCGGAAGTAATTACAGCCACTGTGCTTCCTGCTGTCTTAGCATAATCATTGGTGCTGCCAATGATCTTTGTATCAAAACCTTCTATCTGGGCTGTTTGCATCAGGTCCATTGCTTTTCCTTCTGCAACTCCTTCTTTAATATCAACCAAAACCAGTTCATCGCAAAGCTGTTTGCGGGCGATATTATCAGCACAGGTTGCGCCTACCGCCCCTGCACCTACTACAGTTACTTTCATA
>JADMIO011478703.1_pt1 | contig 21590 bp, 23 predicted proteins | sample 8958161 | NCBI WGS metagenome assembly JADMIO01 (sample SAMN16585339, study PRJNA669376) | soil metagenome | isolation source: Crop rotation soil | place: USA: Cullars Rotation, Alabama | collected 2011
GATCCTCGCGATTGAGCCCGATGGACCCAAGCAGGCGATTCAGATTCTCGTGGACATCAAGGGCAGCGGAAAATTCAAACCCGAGCAGCTCGATGAGCTCCTCGATTCGATGAAGGATCAGGCGAAGAAGAATGACGACAAAGCTGAATTCGAAGAGCTGAAGGACGATAAGCTTGGCGAAGTGCCCGCAAAGCGTTTTTCATACGTCACCACGATCAGCGAGATGAAGCTGAAGTTTGTTCATGTGGTCACAATCAAGAACGGCCGCGCATACGTCGTTGAAGTTTTCGCTCCGGTCGAGAAATTCGAAAACGTTGCGGATGAATTCGCCGCAGCGGTTTCTTCGTTTACCTTTACGACGCCTTAATCATGAAAGAGCTGATCGAAAAAATTCCGCCGTGGGCGATCATCGCGATCGTGGCGCATCTCGGGGTGCTCGGCAGCGTCGCGTACATGATTCTGCTCGAGCGCAAGATCGCTTCGTGGGTGCAGGATCGAATCGGGCCGAATCGCGTGGGCCTCGGCTTTGGAATTATTCCGTGGCTGAAGGACATGCACATGTTCGGCCTCGGCCAGCCGCTGGCGGATGGTTTGAAGTTCATCCTGAAGGAAGACTATCGGCCGGCGAACGTCGACAAATATCTCTTCACACTCGCGCCGATGGTGATGATTCTGCTGATGATCGTCAGCATCGCGGTGATCCCGTGGGGCGGCGTTAAGCAGACGACGAAAACGTATGACGTCACCGGCGCAAGCAATGTTGTCGACGCGGCGAAAGATCGCGTGCCGTTCGGATCAAGCGTTGTCGGCGATGTGAAAGTTGAAAGCTCGACGATCGAAGACGAGCCTCACACGCTCGCGACTGTCACGTATCGCTATCCGTTTCAGATCGCGAGCCTCAACATCGGCGTGCTGTTCATCCTCGCGGTGCTGTCGCTCGGCGTGTACGGGGTCGTCATCGGCGGATGGGCTTCGAACAACAAGTATTCCTTCCTCGGCGGGCTTCGCGCGACCGCGAACATGATCAGCTATGAAGTCCCGCTCGGGCTTTCGATCCTGAGCATCGTCGTGCTCTTCGGAACGCTCGACCTCGCCGTCATCGTTGAGAAGCAAGTTCACTACTGGGGCCCGGTCATCAACGGGCATCACTGGGACATCATTCCCGCGTGGAACGTCTTCACGCAGCCGCTCGCGTTTTTGATGTTCCTCATTTGCATTCACGCCGAGGCGAATCGCGCGCCGTTCGACATCGCCGAAGCCGAGCAGGAACTCGTCGGCGGATATCACACCGAGTACAGCTCGATGCGTTTCGCCCTGTTTTTCCTGGCGGAATATGCGGGAATGATCACAACGTCGGCGGTGCTGGTCGCGCTGTTCCTCGGAGGATGGCACATCCCGTGGCTGGATAAAATGCCCGCCATCGGCGCTTACGTCGATCCGACGAATCCTGCGGTCACCGATAGTCTGCTCATCGCAATTGTTCGCTCGCTTGTCTTCTTCACCAAGACCGTCGGCGTGATCTTCATCTTCATGTGGGTGCGCTGGAGCCTGCCGCGGTTTCGGTTCGATCAGATCATGCATCTCGCATGGCGAGCGCTGATTCCGATCTCGTTGCTGATGCTGATGGCGACGGCGATGACGGTTTACTTCTACGGCGGCCGCGAACGCGCGTACATGCGTGTCAGCGGAAGAATGGCGCTGGTGCTCTTCGCCGTGAACATCGCAGTGCTCGCGCTCACGATGATCGGCAGCATCGTTCTTCCCGCAGCGCCGGATACCAATCGCAAAATAAAAATTCCCGGCAGCCGATTTGAGCACACGCCGGTGCCAGCGAGTTAAACATGAAAGACTCCGACGTACTCGTTCTCGAAGAGCCCAAGCTTTCGCTCGGCGATCAGTTTTATCTGCCGCAGGTTCTGCACGGCTTGGGCACGACGATGAAGCACATGCTTCGCGTGCTTGGCGGGACTGATCGCGTCATTCAATATCCCGAAGAACGCCGCGAAGACATGCCCGTCGAAGAGGGCGGGATGCTTCAACCGACATATCGTGGCGTGCATCGACTCAACAAAGACGAAGAAGGCCGCGTCAAATGCGTCGCCTGCTTCATGTGCTCGACCGCCTGTCCCGCGCGGTGCATTCACATCGAAGCTGACGAATCCCCCTGGCTCGACCGCGAAAAATATCCCGCCAAGTTCGACATCGACGAGCTGCGTTGCATCTACTGCGGCATGTGCGAAGAAGCCTGCCCCGTCGATGCGATCGAGCTGACGAGTGTTTACGACATCGTCGGCCTCACGCGGCAGGAAATGATTTTCGACAAGGCGAAGCTGCTCGAAGTGTACGATCAAACCGTCGCGAAAGAACCGATGTAGTTACACGCCATCTCTGTCCTTCGGATGTCCCGGCGGGAAATTGGCGTCGTAGCTGAAAACTCGTCTCACGTAATCAACGCAGTCGAGTTTCTCCAGCGCGTGCAGATGTTCGGTGTCGATTTGGCCTTCGACGACGCTGGTGTCGTCGTTGGCGCTGCAAACCTGCATACCTAGGCCTTTGAGCATTTCCAAAGCGGCGGCGAGATCGTTCTCCCATCGCTTGTCGAGCACGACGACGATCTCGCTGATGTTGCAGTCCATGGCGAAATTCTAGTCTGCGGGGCCGATGATGCACGCTACAATTTTGGTGATGAAGCTCGTAGTGATTTTCCTGATGTTCATGTGTGCCGTTTGCGCTGCAGCGACGACGACGGCGCCAACGTCCGCGCCGTTTGCGAACGAGCCGATTGGCCACGGCGTCGTCCGCTTCGCGCCGCCTCCGGATTGGGATCTAGCCAAGCGCGCCGACAACGACATGAGCGTGAGCTACAAATCGCCTGATGGAAGCGGCGTGCTCTCGATCGCCGTGACTCCGCAGCAGGATGCAATCACCGATTCGCCCAAAGCCAACATGGCCAAAGCGATCATCAAGGGAATCACCGAGAGTCTGACGAAGGACGGGACAGAACTGCTGATTAAGCCGCGCGTTGAGCAGGATGATCGGTTTTATCTCAAGGTCCACGATCGATCGAAAAAGGACGGAAAGGTCGCGGATCGGATTCAGATGTATCGCGCGGTGGGGCTGAATCTCGTGCTGGTGTCGGTGGTGGCGTTCACCGACGATGAGTCGAAGGCGAAGGAAGTTCACGCGATTGGGGAGACGGTCCTTCTGAGCGCGAGGACTTCGCGCACGCCGAAGCCGACGATCTTCGGAAAGACGCGCGTCCAGATCACCGCGCCGCTCGATTGGAAGGAAGAAAAGCACGACAAGCCGAACGGGCTGACGGCGATCTATCACGATCCGAGCGACACCGAGCAATCGATAGTCGTGAAATCGCGCATCCTCCCGCGCGACGCGAAAGACGACGCCGCCAAGCGTGACGCGATCATCACGCAAATGCTTGATGCCGATCGCTCCGGTGAGCCGCCCGTCAAAGGCGCGAAGCGCACCGAAGAACCGGACGCGCCCGCGGATCCCAAAACGTTAAAAACTTCGCGCGCCGTCTACAAGACGGAATCGAACGAGTACCAAGCCGACACGCGCTTCATTGCGGTCGGCGATGTAATCCTCAGCATCACCACGATCTCGCGGCCGGGCAATGCAGACGCGCTGAAGAAGACGACGGACCTTCTAGTCGAGACGGTAAAGGCCGTTGGAAAGTAAACTGTTTAAGAAGAAGTTGTCATGCTGAGGTACCCCGAAGCATCTAGCCCAACAGCCCAGATGCTTCGGGGTACCTCAGCATGACAACAACGCACGTCGACGTACCGTGCGGAAGACCGCTCTCCCGCCTCCAAATTCCCCCGTTCCCCCGGATCGTGAAATCTGTCACAACCTCCCTTGCAATCGATTTTCACGGCTCTTAGACTTCGCGCTCTGGATTGGCCGCTCACCATGCTCGCGCACGTTTTTGCACTCGCCGTTCCCGACTCGCAAGCCATGCCGCTCGTTCCACCGGCGGTGATTTTTGTGCTGGCGGTCGTGGGGGCGCTGGCGATGATGCTCGTCCTGCCGGGACGCGCTCAAAGCCCGATTCGCAAGCTCGGCGGCGTGGTTTTACTCGCGACGCTGCTGATTCTCGCGGCCTTGCTCACCAAACGCGCCGCGGGTTTGAGCGCTTACTTCTGGATCTTCTCCGCTATCGCGCTGCTGTCGGCGGCGCGCGTAATCACCCACACAAAACCCGTTTACTCCGCGCTCTATTTCGTGCTCACCGTCATGGCCAGTGCTGGATTGTTCGTACTGATGAACGCCGAGTTCATGGCCGCTGCGCTCGTGCTGATTTATGCCGGCGCGATTCTTGTCACGTACGTCTTCGTCATCATGCTCGCGTCGGAAGCTTCGCCGCAGACGATGGCGACAACAGGGGAAGATTCCACCGGTTACAACCTCGCCGAACACGATGCGATATCGCGCGAGCCGATCGCCGCCAGCGCGATCGGTTTCGCGCTTCTGGGCGTTTTGCTGTTCGTGATCTTCGACAAGCCGCAAGGGCTGGAAACGCCGGCGCAACAAGCCCGCGCCACCGTCATCGACGACGCGATGCAGAAAGTCATAGTCGGCGAGAATGCACCGTCCATCAGCACTCAACCCGCCGCCGCGAGCTTCGTGCCGGTGGGTCAAACGCAGCAGCTCGGAGCGTATCTTTTCAAAACGCAACTCGTCAGCCTCGAACTAGCCGGTGTGATTCTCACGGTCGCGATGGTCGGCGCGATCATGATCGCGCGCCGCCGCATCGTGAAATTCGAAACTGAATCGTATCGTAGCGGCGAAACCATCACCGCGCCCGCGACGCCGATCGATGACGATCCGCACAGCATCCCCGTTTTCGGCACGGAAAATCCCAGGCAAAAAGCGTATCCAGAAACATGACACCGATCGCACTCCAACATTTTCTCGCGGTCGGCGGAATCATGTTCGTCATCGGCCTGATCGGCTTCATGACGCGCCGCAACCTCATCATCATCTTCCTTTGCACAGAGCTGATGTTTCAGGGCGTCGCGATCAACCTGATCGCCTTCGGCCGATTCCATCACAATCTCGCGGGACAGGCGTTCGTCATTTTCGTTCTCGTCATCGCCGCCGCCGAAGCGAGCTTGGCGCTGGGACTCGTCGTGCTCTTGTTCCGTCAAAAGCACACCCTTGACGCCGACGCGTGGCGGGAAATGAAAGGCTGATTCAGCACTGACAATGGAGACGCTTTTCCCCATCCAATATTCGTACCTGATCCCGCTGCTGCCGCTGCTCGGCGCGGTCATCGCGGGATTCTTTGGTGCGAAGATTCTGCGCGGCCAATCGCATTGGCCGATCTGGATCGGCGTCGGCCTTAGCGCGATTCTTTCGATCTCGCTGATGACGAAAATGCTCGGCCTGTGGCACGAAGAGCCGCAGACGCAAGTCACAGGCGTCGAGGTCATTCCCCATGAAGATCGTGGGCCGACGGAGACCACGGACTATCAGCACCGCAAACCCGATCCGTATTACAACCAGGATTTTTTCAACTGGATCTCCGCCGGCGACTTCAACGTCACCGCCGGCTTCTACTTCGACGCGCTGACGGCCGTGATGCTTTGCGTCGTCACCGGCATCGGATTTTTCATTACTGTCTTCGCAGCGGGTTACATGAAAGGCGAAGCAGGCTACTTCCGCTTCTTCGCGTATCTCGGGCTCTTCATCTTCATGATGACGATGCTCGTGATGGGCAACAACCTAGTGATGCTTTATCTCGGCTGGGAAGGTGTCGGCCTCTGCTCGTATCTGCTCATCGGCTACTACTACGATAAGCCGTCCGCGCGCGAGGCGGCGAAGAAAGCGTTTCTCGTCAACCGCGTCGGCGACTTTGGTTTCGGCCTCGGCATCATGCTGTGCTTCCTCGCCTTCGGAACGATCAAATATTTCGATGGCGGGCAGGGGTTGCTAGAGCTCGCGATGAATCCGAATCATCCGGGCGCGTGGGCACTGAAGTACATTCCGTTCCTCTTGATGATGGGCGCGTTCGGCAAGAGCGCGCAGTTCCCGCTGCACGTCTGGCTGCCCGATGCGATGGAGGGCCCCACGCCGGTTAGCGCGCTCATTCACGCCGCGACGATGGTGACCGCCGGCGTGTACATGATCGTCCGCTGCGGAACGCTCTTCTTCGGAAATCACGCCGCGATGATGACCATTGCCGGCATCGGGATGTTCACGGCCCTCTTCGCCGCGACGATCGCGCTGCGGCAATTCGATCTGAAGAAGATTTTCGCGTACTCGACCGTCAGCCAACTCGGTTTCATGTTCGTGGCCGTCGGATGTCTCGCGCCGGTGGCGGGCGTTTTTCATCTCGTCACGCACGCCTTTTTCAAAGCGCTGCTGTTCCTCAGCAGCGGCGTGGTGATGCATGCGATGGCGGGCGAGCTTGATCTGCGGAAGATGTCGGGGCTCAAGCGCGTCCTGCCGATCACGCGATGGATGATGCTCATCGGCTGCGCCGCGCTCGCGGGTTTTCCGTTCCTCTCGGGCTTCTTTTCGAAGGACGAAATCGTCGCCGCCGCGTGGATTCAAAATCGTTTCCTCGGGCTCCTGCTTTTGTTCGTTGCATTCCTGACCGCGTACTACAGCTTCCGTTTGTACTTTAGAGTTTTCACCGGGCCTGAGATCATCCCGCCTCCGCCGAATCCGCATCGGCCCGACGTCGATGAACACATAGCGACGGATGACGCACATCATGGGCACGGCCACGCCGATCATCATCACAACCACGAACCCGCGACGATGATGCTCCCGCTGATCGTCCTCGCGATCGGCGCCATCGCGGCTGGTTATCTGAACTTCCCTGAACGTGAGCGAAGCCTCGCCGGGTTCCTCAGCACGAGCCCGTCACTGCGCGGCTCGTACACCATCGCAACGAGACCCGAGAATGCGCAGGGCCACATCATCCCGCCGCTCGCATTCGGCCGATTTGATGTACAAGAAGACTACGAGCACGCGGACCCCGATTACGTACACAAAGAACACAGCCTCCATCGCTCGCTCATGTTCGTCAGCGGAATGGTCAGCATTCTGGGCATCTACCTCGCATACGTGTTGCATCGCAAGCGGCGCAGCTATGCCGACGAGCTCGCGGCGCAGTTCAGGCCCATCACGCGTGTGCTCGAAGCGAAATACTGGATTGACGAAATCTACGACGCCGCGATCGTCCAGCCGCTGCGCGACCTCGGACGACTCCTTTACGCGTTCGACCGTTTCATCATCGACGGACTTGTCGGCGTGATCGGCCTCGTGCCGCAGCTGTCTGGCTTCGCACTCAAACTCTCAACACAACGCGGCTACCTGCAGGGCTATGCCGTGACGATGCTCTTCGGCATCGTGGTGATTCTGCTGATCGTGTTTATCTAATGAAGTATGAAGGTCTGCTCATCTTCCTCGTCGCCGTCCCCCTCGCGGGAGCCGTGATCGGCGCGCTGCTCCCCGACGGCAAACCCGCGCGCGCCTGGGCGCTGCTGATCTCCCTCATCACAGCGGCGTTGTCAGCTCTGCTGACAATGTGTTTCCCCTGGACCGGCGACGCGCGCATCACCCAGTCGCTAGGCGACACTTTCATTCTTCAGAACCTCAACTTCGGCCTGCGCCTCGGCGCCGACGCCGTCAGCATGTGGCTGATCATCCTCACCGCTTTCCTCTCCCCCCTCGCGATCGCCGCGAGCTTCGGCTCGATCCGCGACCGCGAAAAGCAGTACTACGCGTGGATGCTCCTGCTCCTCGCTGCGATGCTGGGCGTGTTCGTCGCCCGCGACTTGCTGCTGTTTTACGTCTTCTTCGAGCTCACGCTGGTGCCGATGTTTTTCATCATCGGAATCTGGGGCGGCAGCGCCCGACGTGAAGCCGCCGCCAAGTTCTTCCTCTTCACCTTCGCCGGCTCGGTGTTCACACTCGCCGGTGCGATTTATCTTGGATTGAAGGCCCACAGCTTCGACATCGATGCCATCATCGCCTTCGCGCCAAGCCTTTCGCAGCAAGAGCATTTCTGGCTCTTCCTCGCGTTCCTCGCCGGCTTCGCGGTGAAGGTTCCGCTGTTCCCCGTGCACACGTGGCTCCCGCTGGCGCACACCGAAGCGCCCACCGCCGGCTCGGTCATCCTCGCTGGAGTGCTGCTCAAGCTTGGAACATACGGGCTATACCGATTCGCGGTACCGATCGGCTTCAACGGCATGTCACTCGACGCCGTGATCTATGACTTCTATCTGATCCCAATGGTGAACTGGATCCACATCACGATCACGATGATCGGCTTCGTGCATCTGCTCGGCGTGCTGTGCGTGATCGGGATCATCTACGGCGCACTCGTCGCGTGGGTGCAGCAAGACATCAAGAAGCTCGTCGCGTACAGCTCGGTCTCGCATTTAGGTTTCTGCGTGCTCGGGCTCTTCGCGCTCAACACCATCGGCGTGCAGGGTTCTGTGCTCTACATGGTGAATCACGGCCTCTCGACCGGCGCCCTGTTCCTGTGCATCGGCATGATCTACGACCGTTTTCATACGCGCGACATCAACGCGCTGTCGGGCCTCGCGCGCATCATGCCGAAGCTCGCGTTCTTCCTTGTGCTGTTCACGCTCTCGAGCATCGGCCTGCCGGGGACGAATGGATTTGTCAGCGAATTCCTCACGATTCTCGGCGCGTTCAAGTCAAACTATCTCGGCATGGCGTATGGAGCATTTGCCGCGACGGGCATCATTCTCGGCGCCGTTTACATGCTGCACCTACTCGCGCGCGTGATCTGGGGCCCGCTCAGAACGCCGGATGATTATGGGCACGGCGACGCGCACGGACACGCTCATCCCGCGAGCAACGACATCAACGCCCGCGAGATCGCGATCCTCGTTCCCATCGCCATCGCAGTTCTGGTGCTCGGCGTGACGCCGAATCTTTTGCTGAAGACAATCGAGAGACCCGCGGCCCAAATGGTTCAGGACGCGACGACTCCGCAAACAACCGTCGTCGCAAGTGTTGAGAAGTAAGAAATGAACTCGCTCCTTCAAGCCATGCTGCCCGAGCTCATACTCGTTTCGGTAGCATGCATTCTCTTTCTCGTCGGCGTCTCGCCCAAAGCCGGCGCGCGCCAGGCGGCAGCGGTCATCGCGCTGCTGACGCTCGTGGGAGTCTTCGGCTGGCTGATCACCCGCGCGCCGATGTCCGGCACACTCATGGATCAGTGGCGAACGTTCCGGGTGTTCGAGTTCGCGCGATTCATCAAAATCCTCACCGCAGGCATGGGCGTGCTGCTGCTGCTCCTCGCTTGGCCGTCGAATCGTGATGCGACCGGAAATGCCTCACTCGAATACGGCAAAGACGCCAGCGAATTCTTCGCGCTGATGCTACTCAGCCTCGCGGGCGTGTTCATCGTCGCGGGCGCTAACGACATCATCCTGCTGTTCCTAGGCATCGAGCTGGCGAGCATTCCGACTTACATCATGGTCAGCACCTCGCGGCCGATCGCCGCGGCGCAGGAAGCGGGGGTGAAATACTTCTTCCTCGGCGCGATGGCGGCCGCGGTGCTTCTCTTCGGACTGAGCTATCTCTACGGCACGACCGGCTTGATCAACATCGACGCCATCGGCACGAAGCTCGCGGCGCAGCCGCTGGAATCGGTTCAGCTTTCGCCATGGCAAACGCTCGCGGCGATGATGATCATCGCCGGCATCGCGTTCAAAATCGCCGCAGTTCCACTGCACTTTTACGCGCCGGATGTCTATCAAGGCGCCGCCACGCCGGTCACCGCATTTCTCTCTTTCGTCCCGAAAATCAGCGGGTTCGTTGCGCTGATCAAGATCCTTTTCATGCTCGGCGGAAACAGCTGGGACAGCACGCCGGCGCTCGTTCAGAAAATGCTCTGGGTGATCGCGGCGCTGACGATGTCGGTGGGAAATGTTCTCGGACTGCTGCAGTTCAACGTGAAACGAACTCTCGCATACAGCTCGATCGCGCACAGCGGATATATGCTCGTCGGACTTGCCGCACTGTGTGGCGCAGCGAATCATCTTGACGCGCTGCAGGCAGTGCTTTTTTACCTGGCGTCGTACGGCATCATGAACGTTGCCGCGTTCGGCGTGCTCATCATGCTGCCGAGCCGGCGGATTTTCAGCACGCAGAGTGGAACTGTTCCCGCGACGACAGCCGAGACGTTTGAAGATCTCGCCGGCCAGGGACGCGCGCACCCGGTGCTCGGGCTCGCGATGGCGATCAGTTGTTTCTCGCTGATCGGCATTCCGCTTACGGTTGGCTTTTTTGGGAAGCTGTTTCTAGTGCGGCCTGCGCTCGATCGCGGGTTCTACGGCCTGGTCATCGTGACGATGATCAACGCCGCCGTCTCCGCTGCTTACTATCTGAAGATCGTCGCGGCGATGTTCCTGCGAGCCGAGCCCGCGCCGATTTCCGCGACGCGTGCGCCGCGCGGGGTGGCGATCATGCCTTGGTCAGTGAAATTCGCCGTGATTGTTTCTGTCGGCGCCACGATTCTCTTCGGCGCCGTTCTTCCCGCCACGCAGATGCTCAGCAACGCGGCGCAGAACGCTTCGAACGTCGAAAGCGGCGCCACTGTTCGCACCGACGTCACCGTCGATGCGATCCGATGATCAATGCATCATCGTGCGGAGCATCGGGAGCAGATAAAGCAGTCCTGAAACAGCCGCGAGCAGATATTCGCCCCAGCGGGTGAGAAGGAAGATCGTCAGCGTGACGAGCACGACCAGCGATCCTTCGATGATGATCTGCGGGACCTGCGAGAGGGCCGGCATCCAATTAATCAGAGTCTCGGTCAAGGGAACCTCCTAAAAATTTCCTGTGCTCGGAACATATCACGGGAAAATTGCTGCAAGGTCCCAGTTGAATAAATGCAAGATTTTTTGGGGGTTTTTCGCGCGTTTTGTACGGACGGCGCGGCGCCTGACGCGCGAAATTTATTTGGACGTGACGCGCGCGGCGCGTTTACGTCTGATAACCGGCCAGCTCGTGCGCGGCTCTTCGGAAATGCTTTCGATCGGAGGCGCCACCGCGCAGTTATCGGGCCCGTTGGCACCGTTGATACGCGCCGCAAGATTCATTGCGTCGAACGGCGCACGCACCTTCACGTCGTTGTCAAAGTAGCAATACACGTCGCCGTTCTTGCGCCAGCGGCAGATCTTTTCCGCCCATAAGCCCAGCGAGGCGTCGTCATACCCGCTCACATAAATCTGCTCGTCGCCGTGCAAACGGATGTAGACGAAGTCGGCGGTGACATCTTCGATGAACGGCCACTTGCCCGCGGTGTCGGCGACGACGATCGCCACGTTGTACGTCTTCAGCAGCTTGATGAAGTCGGGATTGTCCTTGAACGAGTCATGGCGAACTTCCATCGCGTGTCGTATCGGACGCTTTGCGTCCGCACGCGTCCACGCGCGGCCCTTCAGCTTATCATTGTGCTTCTTCGCGAGCTTCGCCGCCTCGAGCGTGTCACGCGGGAGAAGCTTGAAAAACGCTTCGATCCGCTCAGCGTTGAACTTGAAGTTCGGCGGGAACTGCCACAGGATCGGTCCGAGTTTTTCCTTGAGCTTCAGCAATCCGGAAGCGAAGAAGTTCGCCGTCGCCTCATCCACATCGCGAAGCTTTTTCATGTGCGTGATGAATCGCCCACCTTTGACGGAGAAGACGAAATCATCCGGCGTCGAGTCATACCATTGTTGAAAAAACTCCGGCCGCTGAAGCGAATAGAACGAGCCGTTGATCTCGATGGAGTTGAGCTTGCGGCTCGCGATCTCCACGGGACGTACCGCCAGCCGGAAATCCCGATGCGAACTTGTGAACTTCGCCGCATTCAGTCGATCTTGCGCTCGAGATACGCTTCTGTCAGCGGCTGATCGCCGATGAGATTTTCCGCCGCCGATTCGTGCACGACGCAGAAGCCAAGCTTCTCGAATATTTCGAGGTTTCCTGTTTGCACGATGCTGTAGAGCGACAGTTTCGTCGCGCCCGCGCTTCGTCCCGTGTTCACGATGGCTTCGAGCAACCGCCGAGCAATTCCGCGACGTCGCCAATCGGGATGAACCGCCAGCCCAATGACATGCGCGCGCGAATCAGCGACCTTGAACTCCGCAGTGCCAATTGGAGTTCCGTTCTCTACAGCCACGAGTCGCGCGAGCGACATTTGATTCTTCGATGCGACGGCTTGTGGTGTCGGGCGATACGTTTTCCGAAGCTCCGCCGTCGTGATTGCACAGAGGATTCGCAGCCCTGGTTCGTCTTCGGGAACTGCGGCGCGTATCTGCATCTCAGCGTCCATCCGCCGAGCCGGCAAGAACTTTCCCGCACTTTTCGCACTGCTGCTGCGCACCGATTGATACGGCGCGAGTCGGGCCACACAGCGGGCAGATGGCGGCTTCGGCACCGCGGCGCAGGGAAACTTCCGCTTCATCCTCCGCGGCATTCGGCGTCTCGGGATCGGGGTCGGGATGTTTTTCTTGCGGGCCTTTCATGTTCAACGCTCCTCGATCGATCGCACGGCATTGGCGTATATCTTCGTCGTCTCCGCATCAAAGCAGCAGAAGATCACGCGGTCGAACTCGGGGTAGGTCTGCAAAAAGCGATCCACTTCGTCGGCCGCCAGGTAAGCGGCGCGGTCTTTCGGAAATCCGTACACGCCCGTGCTGATCGCGGGGAAAGCGATCGTGCGAATGTGATGTCGTAGCGCGAGCGACATGCTGTGGCGATAGCAGGCGCGAAGGTCATCGTCCTCACCATGATCTCCGCCGCGCCAGACGGGGCCGACGGTGTGGATGATGTGCTTGGCGGGAAGGTTGTAACCTTTAGTGATGCGCGAATGCCCTGTGGGGCATCCGCCGACGGTGCGGCACTCTTCCAGAAGTTTGGGGCCGGCGGCGCTATGAATCGCGTCGTCCACTCCGCCGCCGCCAAGCAGACTTTCGTTCGCCGCGTTGACAATTGCATCGACCTTCAGGGTCGTGATGTCGCCTTGAATGACTTCGATGTGGATCGGCATGCAAACCCGTTTATCATTCTCACACCCGGAGGCAATCATGAGAAGGTGGATTCCGCTCTGCGCGTTTCTCTGCCTGCTCGCCGCCGATGAGCCGGCGCAAAATCTTCTCAGCAACGGCGACTTTGAAGAGGTTGATGTCGGCGAGATGTATCAGCAGTTCGACAAGGGCGATCGCGTCGGCGCGTGGACTGTCGATAGCGGCTCTGTCGATCTCACCGGCAAATGGTGGGACGCCGCCAACGGCAAACAATCCCTCGATCTCAACGGCGACAAGACAGGGTCGATCTCACAAACAGTCGAAACCACATCCGGCGAAGGTTACGTCGTCAAATTTGCATTCAGCGGAAATCCCGACAACGAAAATCCCGAGAAAGCGGTGATCGAGGTGCTGTGGGACGACAAGGTTCTCGCGACGCTCGAGTGCGATCGCGAGTACGGCAAGCATCACGCGATGAAGTGGAACCGTTACAGCTTCGCGGTGAAAGCGCATGGCGATCGCGGGACGTTGAAGTTCGTCAGCAAAACCGAAGGCGGGTGGGGGCCGTTGATCGACGATGTTTCGATCACGAAGGGCGACGTATTTGAAGACGACGCCACAACGCGTCCCGCAACGGTTCCGTCGTCAAACGAACCTCAGGCCTCGATCAACAGTTAGCTGGCGCCATGGACTAATGGTTATCTGCCCATGAGCAAACCGTCGCCTGCGGACATGGAACGCATCGAAGCGCAGCTGCGCGAGGTCCAAGCGCAGCTTGACCCGGACGGCGCGCCAGCCCTGCAGCCTTGGCGGATGGCCGCACGGAACAGCGCGATAGCCTTGGCTCTGATCGGAATTGCGGGAGCAGGTCGACTGATCGCGTACCGACCCTTGGTCCCGAACACGGCGTGATGGATCTGGTTTGCAGTGGCCACCCTGGCGCTCGCGGTATGTTTCGGCCACGCTGCATTAGGACTCCTAGTTGGCCGGCGCACGGCTGCGAACGTGCTGAAAATTGCGTTGGCCGCGATGCTTGTTGCCATCCTCGTTTGGGTCACGCAACAGGGCGGCGCGGCGAGCAGATAACCACGCACTGCAACGGACCGGCCGGGCGGAACGATCCTTGTGATTTTGACGCGGCTCGATGCTTGGCTGGCCGTTGAATGCTGATACGTTACCTAGGCCTACCGAATGAATAGTGATCCCCATAGAGCGACCGCCCGTGAACTGGCCACCGCGCACTTACAGCGGGGCGACCCACTTGGATGGTTCGAAACGTTGTACCGTCGCGCCGCCGGACAGGCGGGGGTCATCCCTTGGGCCGATTTGAAGCCCAACCCGCATTTGGTCGAGTGGCTGTGTTCTGCCACGTTGGCTCCGGGGCGAGCGTTGGTCATTGGATGCGGCTTGGGCGACGATGCGGAATTGCTTTCATCCCGCGGCTGGTCGGTTGTCGCCTTCGACATCTCCGCCGAAGCGATCCGTTGGGCCCGCGAACGGTTCCCAAAATCCAAGGTGGATTACTGCGCCGTCGATCTGTTCGATGCGCCCAGCGAGTGGCACCATCAGTTCGATCTGGTGGTGGAGGTGTACACCTTGCAGGTGCTGCCGCCCGAACTGCGGGCGCGGGCAGTCGAAGTGGTCGCCGACTGGGTCGCGGTTGGCGGGCTGCTTTGCCTGATCGCGCGCGGCCGCGAAGAGTCCGACCCGCCGGGCCAGATGCCATGGCCCCTCACCCAGCGCGAGGTGCGCGCGTTCGAGAAAGCAGGCTTGCACTGCGAAGTCTTCGACGATTTTATGGATCCCCAGGAGCTCACCGTACGGCGCTTCCGCGCGATCTTCAGGCGCACCGCGTAGGGCTAATCAAATACTGCCCGCCATCGCGCGGCGGCGATGTCTGATTCGCGGCGCGAGCGTAAGTATTAAATGCATGAGACGACACATCCAACGAGTGCGCCTCCGCACTCAAGGTTGGATTGTTATCGCAGCGATCATCTGCTTGGGTGCAGGGGGTGCACTCTCGCACGTGATCGAGCCGGGCGTTCGCGTCGAAAAAACAATGCTGACTGCAAACACCCCCGCGCTTCGAATTTTTCCCGCGACGCCGGGTCCACATCCCATTGCGCTGCTCGCTCATGGAAACGGCGGATCGAAGGAAATGTTCTTTCGTTTCGGCGAGGCGCTCGCCACGGCTGGTTTTGATTGCTATTCAGTGGATCAGGCGGGATACGGCGAATCGCCGCAATATTGCTCTCGCGTCACCGTGCGGCAGTATTTCGTGGAGGCCGTACAGGCCCTTGGCGCGCTTGGGGGCGTGGACGTCTTCGTCGGTCATTCCATGGGCGGTGGAACGGGCACGTGGAGCGTGCGCAACGCGGGATTTCGCCCCAAGCTTTTTATTGGTGTCGGCTACCCTGCCGAGTTGGGCGAGCACGGGCCGCCGCTCTTGTTGGCAGGTTTGTTTGAGGAATTTTTTCGACCAGCCGAGTTACGCGCTGTAACGAGTGCGCAAGTTGTCATTTCTCCGTGGTCCGAACACATTCTTGAAGTTTACGATCCGGTGCTTGTGAATGCGGGCGTCAAAGCCGCATGTGCTACTGTCGGCAAACCAGTCCCGGCTGCTGGGACCGCGTGGCGATGGCGCCTCGCCGGGCTGGTACTGGCAATAGCAAGCGCGTTCGTTCTGATGTTCCGCCTGCCTGAGCTCCATCTCCGCTTGGCGCGGGCTCGAACGTTCATTGTTCCAGGTGTTCTGCTGCTTGCGCTCTTCCTGACATTAGGTACGTGGGTCGGCGTGAATCCGCAGTTGCGTCGCATCCCTCAGCAGCTTGTTCTGCTGCCTGTCATCTGGCTGGCTCTCGCCGGTCTGGCCAAGCTACGCCTGCCTCGATGGAGCCTGCTTGTGGTTACGGGAATAATGGCGCTCGCCTGCCTGACAATTGCTACCCACTATTTGGCGTTTCTCCGGTACGAGAAAAGCTTTTTTCTTGTCTACACAATCTTTTGCACTTTGGGGCTCAGCACGCTGTTGTTGTTGCCGAGCGCGCTAGTCGGCCGAATCGCCACGCGCGGCGGATCGAGGCGCGACGGTGACGTTGCCATGGCCATCTTTGCGAGCTACGTCATCGGCCAATTCATGCCACTGTTCTTCTATTGAAAGCGAGCAGCAGCCGCGGGAGAACTTTTCGGATGGACACCGAAAAAGCATTCAACGCAATTTTCTGGTCGTTGCTCGTTCTAGGGCCTTCGATGAGGTCCTGGTTTGCATTTCGCGTTTCCCGAACCGAGCGAATTTTACCTGATCGCGCCGCTCGTGAGCGTGAGGGATGGTTGCCGCGCGCCATCGAACGTTTGTTCGAGCTTCTACTCGCCGCCCTGCTCTTGTCTGTCTGCTTCCAAGGCGGAAGCGTCGTCCGAAAGTTCGACTTCCCCGCACCGGATTGGTTGCGCTGGGCAGGAGCTGGTTTGGGCATCGCAAGCCTCGGACTCTTTGCCTGGACCCATGTGACTCTCGGGCGGTTTTGGTCTACATGCCTGCAGCTTCGTTCTGATCACCAGCTCGTCACAACTGGTCCTTACGCACGCATCCGGCATCCGATGTATTCCGCGATTCTGGGATGGATGATGAGTCTTGGTCTGGTGGCGGCGAACTGGCTGCCTTTTGTATTCGCGACGGCGACCGCGTTGAACTTCATCCTGCGGATTCGGCCGGAAGAAAAGATGATGCTGCAACAGTTCGGCGACGAGTATCGAGAATACATGAAACGGTCGGGGCGACTTCTTCCGGTGTAGTGCACGACGCGAGCGCGCAGCACATCGCGCCGATGACGAAGAAGTAGTAATTGCAAAACGCTTGCTTGTTGAAGGCGAAGAGGGCAAAGAACGAGAACGCGACGGCGAGGGCATAGCTTGATGTCGATGGTCGCAGGCGCTTGAGGCAGAACCACATCGCCACCGCAAGCGCGATGAAGCCGATGAAGGATGGCAGCTTTGGTCCGCCGAGCTGCGCGATCCATGCGAGATAGCTGAGGGAATCGTCTCGAAACGGGAGGCGAAGCTGAAGCATCACGGTGTTCTCGAAGAACGCCGGAAAGTTCCACATCGCCATCGGCAAGCTGACGAGCGCTGCGACAGCGACTGCTTTGATGTTGAGCATCGTTGCGTTGCGCCATGTTCCCGTCAGCAGAAACGTCAACGGCAGACACAGAAACACGTGCTGCTTCGATGCGATGAAAAGTCCCAGCGCGATCGGCAGTAAACGTCTCTTGCGCAGCGCGCACCAAGTCGTCGCGGCGAGAAGCATGACCATGAACGAATCCACCCAGCTCATGTCGACGACGTAAAACACGCGCGGCGTAAACAGCAGCAAAATCGCGGCGAGCGTGCCAAGGCGCAGATCCATGGCGATGAAGAAAATTCCTGCGAGCAAGAGGGCGAGCATCTGCGCGTAGCGTGGGTCGCCGAAGATCGCGTACGAAGGCAGTTGAAGTAGCAGCGGAAGCGGGACGTATGGATAGCCCATCATCACGCGGCCGTCGCGCACGAGGCCCGGCGGATAAGTGAACGATGTTCCTTCGTAAATGTCGGGGAAGCTGATGGTGTAGGGATTAATGCCGTGAAGGAGCGCGTCGCAGCTGTCGCGGTTTTGGATGAAGGTGTCGATGAAGGGCCGCGGGGAGCTGCGAATGGTGTGGGTTGCGAAGACGGTGAAGACGGCGAGGACGATGATCGCGAGGGATAGGAAAATATTTTGACTGCGGCGCGAGAGAGGTGGGAGAGCGAGGTCCGGTATTCTGCGCAGATGGATCGCGACGCCGCAAGCGGCGAAGGCGGCGGTCATGAGTGTTAAAGCTTTCGGGTTGTACAGGCCGTCGCGGACGTGAATCGCCAGGCCAAGCAAAACGATCGAGAGCAGAAGGGCGATCAGCGAGGTTTTCAGCCGCATCACGTGAAAAAATATCAGAACTGACCTCAGGTCGCCCGTGATGTGGCCGATCAAAAAAAAAGCCCGCGGGTGGCTAGACCCGCGGGTGGCTCCAACAGCCTGTTGCTTGTGCAGGTTACCGAAGCGCCAGCGCTCCCGCGACCAATGCGGCCGCAGCAGCGAAGAACAGGCCAACCTCGGCCACCTGCGAGAAAATCAAAACGATCATTGCCTGCATACATGCCTCCGCGGTAAACAACTTCGGGCTTCACTCAAACAGCCGCCCGACATTTCATGAATCGACCGCGACACCGATCTTGCTTTTGTGAATCTCGGATTTAATTCGGCGAGAAACAAAAAGTTTTTGCTTGCGCGCTAAAGTGGGCGCAGAGCAACGTCTATCACCTCTAATACGGGCGATTACCGGACAAAGTTTGAAATAAAGGGCGTGATTATTGGACGAAAGATTATCGTCCGAGACCGACAGCGAGCACAACCAGATCGATGATGAAAAGCAGCACAATCGTTGCTTCCAGAACCAGCATCAGGCGATTGTTCTGATCGGAGCGCAGAATCTGATAAAGGTCGTCCATCGTCTTGAGCTTTTCGTCGATCGTGCGATGCCAGTCCGATAAATGAAATCGCTGATTGAGTCCCTGGTAAATGCGCGCGAGATGCCAGTCGCCGAAGAACTTGGTGATGTTCGAAAGCTCATCGCTCAATCTTGCGAGGTCGACGCGGATTTCTCGAAGCTCTTTTTGAACGCGCGTCGGCAACCCGCGCAAGCGCCCGCCGCCCAGGTGCAGGTAGGAACGCTCAACAGCGGTGTCGAGAATGCGATCATACGCTTCGAGCTCGGCAAGCTGCAGATTCGCGAGTTCCATGATGTAAAGGACTTCGTCAAAGTAGCGCGGCTCATCGACAATCAGCGCCGCGTCCCAGTCGATCACGACGAGATCGCGATCGTAGTAGCTGAAATATTTCCCAGTCGACTCATCGGCTTCCTGATCTGAAAGCTTCGCGGGATCGGATTCTTCGGTGAGAAGAGCGGCGACTTCGCGGCGATGGATGAGAAGCCAATCTTCGCTGGGAATGGTCTCGCCATTTGGCTTGTTCAGCGGTCCATTGATGCAGAAGACGGTGTAGGCTTCTTCATCGCCGAGTTTTTCATTGGGCCGAATGAGGTACGGCCGCAACTCGTTTCGAATTTCCTCCGCGAGGTTGCGAACGTCGTCGGAGAGAAAGGTGCCGTCGTTGAAACGAAGATCGTGATAACCAACCAGTTCGCCGAGATGATCCACTTCAAATGCGACGCGGATGGTGATGCTGATCGCGCCCACCGGCAGGATCTTCACCGTGCGCTCGATGCGCATCGGCCCGCGCGGCCCAAGTCGCTCGAGCGCCGGCAACCGGACCATTTGCGGGCGATAGAAAAATAATTGGCGCGGGGAACGCTTGCTGGCGTCTACAATGTATTGAGCCACCGGCTGACCGAGAATCTTGTCGACAGGAAAGCGCGTCATCTCATACGCGATGTCGAACGCGTAAAGATAGACGACCTCGCCGGTGAGCCGGCAGACCTTGTCGGGCGCCGGGCGTCGAAGGGCAGTAGAGGGTGTTTCAGCCGTGCGCGTCATGGCTAAACCATTGTAGCTGACGCCCCGCAGCCAAGCTTTTTTCTGGATTTAAACGATGATCCGCAAGCTACTTACGCTCGTTCCGATCCTGCTGGTTTCTTGTTCACAATCGTCAACTCCCACCCCAAAAGCTGAGCCGGCTCAGTCGTTCCCGGTGCCGATTGTCCAGCTGCGAGGCGAGGCTGCGGAGCTCGGGCGCGAGCATGGAGAGCGCCTTGGCGAGCCCATTCGGACGCTCTTCAATGCGTACTTCACGAAGTACTTCCAGAACGACATGCAGCGAACGCTCGCCCTCGCGGCGGCGAGTGCGTTTGAGCCGCGGATCGATCAAAGTCATCGCACGGAGATCACTTCGCTCGCCGCCAGCGCGAAGGTCGACGCGCGCGAAGTTTTGCTTGGCCAAGTGTTTCTCGACCTCACCGGGATGACCGCCTGCTCGAGCATCACTTTGCCCGAAGGGGCCGCGCCGGATGGCGTTGCGCGCTTCGGTCGAAATCTCGATTTCCCCGGCTTCAACATCGCCGACAAAAGCACCGTGCTGTTTGTCTATCACCCGCAAGGCAAAAACGCTTTCGCGTCGATCGCTTGGCCGGGGCTCATCGGCGTGCTTTCGGGCATGAACGAGCACGGTCTGACGATCGCAAACATGGAAGTCGATCGCGGCCGGCGCATGCCGCAGGCTATGCCGTATCCGCTTCTGTATCGATCGATCCTCGAGCAGTGCAAAACGGTTGAAGAAGCGATCGCGCTTCTGCAAAAGACTCCGCGGCAAACAGCGAACAACTTGATGATGATGGACGCCGCCGGCAACCGCGCCGTCGCGGAGATCACGCCAGAAGCGCTTACCATCCGCAGCGCACCGGCGACAGCCGCGCTCATCAGCACCAACCATCACCGCGGCTCCGACCTCGACAAATCCGGCCGCTGCTCGCGATACGATTACCTGCACGACACCGCGAAAAAAGAATTCAACAACGTGTCGGTCGAACAGATCCAGGACATGCTCGCTCACGTCGCGCAAGGCAACATGACGCTGCAGTCGATGATCTTCGAGCCGTCGAACCGCGTGCTGTATCTCGCTGTAGGAGCGAACGCACCAACGCGCGGGTATCACATGCTCGATCTGAAGCCTTTGTTCCGCTGAGTGACGCGCTGCGGTATTCTCGCCATTCGTGCGCAACTCGAAGCAACCGACTTCTCCTGAGATCTCACTAAAAACCTTTTACGTTTGTGTCGCCGCGATTTTTGTTCTCGCGCTGGCGATCCGTCTCGTGCACGTTCAGCAGATTCGGCCGATCCCGCTTTTTTTTCATCTCCTCGGTGATGCTGAAGCCTACGACGCGTGGGCGCAGCAAATCGCGGGCGGCGATTGGGTGGGCAAGGAAGTTTTCTACCAGGCGCCGCTGTATCCCTATTTTCTGGCGGCGATTTACAAGGTTTTCGGGCACGATCTTTTGCTTGCGCGCGCGGTCCAGGCGTTGATCGGCGCGGCGGCGTGCGCAATCCTGGCGCTCGCAGGCAAAGAATTTTTTTCCCGCCGAGTGGGTGTTGTCGCGGGGATGGTACTCGCGATTTATCCAACGGCGATCTTCTTCGACTCACTGATTCAGAAATCGGTCCTCGATGCATTTTTGATTTGCCTGCTGCTCTACCTGCTCGGCGCTGTACAGAATCATCAAAAGCTTTTGCGCTGGCTTGGCATCGGCGCGGCGCTGGGCGCATTGATGCTCACGCGCGAAAACGCGGCGGTGCTGGTGGTAGTCGTGCTCGCGTGGGCGATGATTCAGTTTCGAAACAATCCGATCAAGTCGCGGCTGAAGTCTGCAGGGCTCATCGTCGCGGGCTGTGCGATCTTTGTTCTGCCGGTCATGATTCGCAATGGTGCGGTTGGCGGGGAGTTTCACGTCACCACCTCGCAGCTCGGGCCGAATCTTTTCATCGGCAACAGCTGGAGCGCCAACGGCGCGTACGTCGCGCTTCGGTACGGCCGCGGCGGCCCGGAGTACGAGC
>JADMIO010828314.1_pt1 | contig 21589 bp, 15 predicted proteins | sample 8958161 | NCBI WGS metagenome assembly JADMIO01 (sample SAMN16585339, study PRJNA669376) | soil metagenome | isolation source: Crop rotation soil | place: USA: Cullars Rotation, Alabama | collected 2011
CTTTCCCGCCCGCGCCTCCCGCCGACGTGAACCCCGTCCGCGCCGCGGAGGCCCGCGAGACGGCCGCGCTGGTCGGCCGGGCCATCGGCGAGCTGCCCGAGCGCGAGCGGGCCTGCTTCCTGCTGACCGTCTGCGAAGGGCTGAGCTACCGGGACGCGGCCGAGGCGCTGTCGCTGGCCTTCAGCGAGGTCAACAACGCCGTCTACCGCGCCCGGACCCGGCTGCGCGCCGCACTAGCGCCGTTAATCCTCGGCGAGCCCGGCGCCGCGCCGCGGGCCAATGAACGGGGGACGTCGTCGTGAGCAGCCCTCGCCCCACCGATGAACTGGGCCACACGCTCTGCGCCTGGCTCGACGCCCAGCTGCCGGCCGAGGACGCGCGGAACTTCGAGGCGGTCCTGGCGGACGACCCGGAGTTGCGCAGCCAGGCCGACGACTATCGCCGGACCGACGCGCTCGTCCGGGCCTGGTACACCGCGCTCACCGTCCCCGCGGCCGCGCCCCCGACGGTGCCCGTCAGGACCGCGCGTCCCTGGTTCGGCCGCCGCCTACGCCTCGTCGGCCTGGCGGGGGCCGCGGCAGTCCTGATCGTTGCCCTGCTGAACCTGTTCCCCCCTCCGTCCTCGTCGACGGTTCGGGCGGCAGACGTGGTCGGGCGCACGGGCAGGCGGGCGGACGCCGCCCCCGGCCTGCTCGCCACATTCCGCGCCACCATCATCACCCCGCTCGCCACGCCGGACGCGCAGGGCAACCGCGAGGAAAGACGTACGGCGACGGGGGAAATCCGTTTCGGCCCGCTGTCCGCCGCGCCGCTGTGGTTCCGCTGCCGCGAGACGTGGGCCGCAACGGACGAGGAACCGGAGCTGGTCCGCACCTGGGGCCAGACGGTCGGCTTCGAGGACGGGCAGGACGTACAGCGGCAGTGGCTGCGCGAGAAGCAGGGCCGCAGCGTCATCACCCGGCAGATGACGATGACCTTCGACCCGAACGTGCCGGCCCCCGGCGGGCCGCTGGCCGCCGGCCGGGACGACGGCTCGCCGGTGGACGTGCGCACCCGGCAGGCGGTCGAGGGCCTGGCCACCCTGGTCCGCGGCTTCAAGAAGGACGCGTTCCAGCAGTGGATGGGCTACGACTGGCAGGCGCTGGGGGGGCAGGGCACGACCCGCGACCCGTGGATCTATCGCGTGGAACTCGGGGCGCCCGCCGGCGTCCAAAAGGGCGTGCGGACGACGTGGACCCTGCGCCTCGTCAGCGCCGCCGCCGGGATCATCGATCACGTCGAGCTGGAAGAAACCGTCCGCGACCTTCGGACGCGCACGTTGCTGTCGTCGTTCCAGACCGTCTACACGTTGCAGTTGCGCACCGAGCCCTGGCCGGCGACGGCCTTCGACCCGTAGCGAGGGTCGCGGAACCGCGAGGATTCATCGGAAGCACCCGTCCCCACCCGAGTTTCTGGGAGATTCACCGTATGCGTCGAGCGAGCATCATCCTGGCGGCCGTGGCGATCCTGCTGGCGTCCCTGCCGCTGACCTGGGGCGACGAAAAGGAGAAGGCACCGCCGGCGGCGGCGGCGGACAAGCCGGACGTGGAGCGGCTGATCGAGCAGCTGGAGGACAAGGACTTCCAGGTGCGCAAGGCGGCCGAGGAGGCGATCGAGGCGCTCGGCCCCGACGCGCTGCCCGCGCTGCGCAAGGCGCTGGCCGGCAAGCCGTCGCTGGAGGTCACCCGCCGGATCGAGAAGTGGATCCCGCAGTTCGAGCTGGCCGCGCTGACCGCGCCCAAGCGGGTGACGCTCGACGTGACCGGCAAGCCGTTGCCGGAAGTCGTGGCCCAGATCGCCAAGCAGACGGGCTATCCGCTGAACCTGCCGGCCGACGCGGAGCGGGAGAAGAAGCTGTTCGACTTCAAGCTGAACCGGGTCACCTTCTGGGAGGCGCTGGAGGCCGTCTGCGCCGCCGGCGAGCTGGTCCCGAGCCGGGACGGCGAGGGCAAGGGCTTCCAGCTCCAGTACTCCGACAAGCACCAGCCGTTCGTCTCCCGGCACGGCGCCTTCCGCCTCGTGGCGCAGAGCTTCCACTACTCGTACTCCCGGCAGCGGAGCAACCAGCTGAACATGGTGCCGCGCAAGCCGGCCGAGGGCGACAAGGATCACCGGCAGCAGTCCGAGTCGGAGGCGTTGCAGTTCAGCTTCATGGTGGAAGTTGAACCGCGCGTCCCCGTCGTCGGCGTGGGTGAGGCGGTGGTCGGCGAGGCCACCGACGACCAGAAGCAGTCGCTGGTGCGCGCGGCGGACAACCGGGTGATGTTCGGCCGCGTCGGCCGCTCGCTGGGCGTCTTCGGCGGTGGGCGGTTTGGCGGCCTGTACCTTTACGGCACGGTCCAGCTCAAGCCGCCGGCCAAGGACGCCAAGACGGTGGCGCTCCTCAAGGGCACGATCCCCGTTCACATCCAGAAGGACAAGAAGACCGTCGTGCTGGCGGAGAAGGTGCTGGAGGCGAAGGGCAAGAAGATCAAGCTCGGCGAGTCGACCGTGGAGATCGACGAGTTCAAGGAGGCCGGCAACCAGCGCTACGACCTGTACATGACCATCACCGGCGGCAAGGGCGAGGACGGCGAGCTGGGCGGCGAGCTGGAGCTGCTCGACGAGAAGGGGAACCACTACGAGATCGGCGGCAGCGGCCTGTCGAGCGACGGCCAGACGGCCAAGGTGCACCTGAGCTTCGGCCCCCCGTTCAACGGCGGCAAGGTCGGCCCGGCGGTCAAGCTGGCCTACACGACGCGGATCACCGCCGAGTACGCCCTGCCGTTCGAGTTCCGCAACGTGCCGCTGCCGTGAGCGGCCGCCCGGAAGCTTCAAGATGATTGGTAGGGTCCGCTGTGCGGACCCTCACTGCACGATCTTCGCCCCTTGCACCAACGATGGGTGGCCGGGGCAGAGCGCTGAGCGATGCCCCGGCAGACCACGCAGCAGCTGTACGCTCCGAGGGGGTGTCGCAAAGCCTCCACCCCGGTCACCCAATGAACGGGCATGACGCCCGTGCAGTGATGGTCCGCACAACGGACCCTACAGCACCGCGCGTCGTCGCCCGTTTGCTCGTGTCCGTTCACGTCTACTGATCCAGTCCGTTCCCCAGCCGCGCTCGACCGGCTACACTTCGTTCGGGAGGTGACTGACCCATGATTCGGACAAGCATCCTCGTGCTGGCGGCCGTCGCCCTGCTTACCGCCGAACCCGCGCCGGGACGCGGCGACGATGACGCCTTCCCGCCCGACGTCCAGCAGCTGCTCAGCAAGCAGCGCCGGCGGCGGGCCGCGCGGGAACAGGCGGCGCTCCAGGAACTGGCGAAGGCCCGGCCCGTCGTTTACGCCGACCCCACGTCCCTCGTCATGCTCGGCGACGGCCTGGAAGGGCGGACGTATACTCTCCACGCCCGGGGCCACCTCTGGGCCAACTCCTTCCTGCTCGCCGGCGGCACCCTGTACTACGAGGACACCCGCGACTTCCACTTCCGCGCCGTTCGCCTTCATCTCGACCCGCAGCGGGACGCGGCCCGGGTGGCGGCGCACCGCCTGGAGGACGCGCGCGAGTGGCAGGCGGTGCTGAAGAAGCTGCCGCCCGCGGCGGCCAAACGGTTCGGCGGGGAGGACACCGAGGAGAACCGGAAGCGCGCCGACGAATACACCCGGCGATTGACGCAGCTCCGCACGCCGGTAGACCTGGCGCTAATCGATAGCCTGTCGTACTACGAGAGCGTGCTGAAGGGGCCGCTCGCCCTGACGCCGCAGCAGATAGGGCGCGTCAAGGAATCGCTCGCCCGGCGTCAGGAGACGCTGGAAAAGCTCGGCAGACTGGCGGCGGCACTGACGAAGGATCAGCCCGGCGACGAGACGACCCGGCGCGAGGTCTTCGCCGTCCTCGACCAGTTGAAGCTGCAACCCGGGCTCACGCCGGAGCAGCGCGAACTGTTCACGCCGGAGCAGCGCCGCGCCATGGGTCTCGAACCTGACCCGGACGCCAAGCCGCGGCCGATGCGCGGGGTCAGCGTCGGAGCCAGTTCTGGCGGCGAGGATGGTTCAACGGACCGCTGGGAGGCGGAGTACCGGAAGCAGCGCGCCCGCGAAGAACGCGAAGAGCGCGTCAACCGCCGCTCGGCCCGGGTCCGCTGCGAGTTACAGGGCAAGGGCGCCAGCGCCGGCAAGTGGAGCGTGCGCACGCCCGCCGGCCTGCTGTGGATGTACGTCGACGTGCGCCAGGGCGCCGACGACCGTGCCGACTTCCTGTTCCACCTCGACGCGGAGCGGACCTGGGCGGTGGAGAAGGCGGAGCAGCTCCGGCAACTCCAGGCAACGGAGGACGAACTCCGCAGCGACCCCGAGTTCCAGAAGTACCTGCGCGAGCACCCGGAAGAGGCGAAGGAGTTTGCCGGACGGAAGGCCCGGCTGGAGCAGGCGCCGAACTACTACGTGGCCCAGTGGTCCTACCCCGTCGACCGGCTCCGAGCCAAAACCGGCGCCGTCCCCGCCGACGTACAGGCCCGGTTCGACCGCATGGTCCAGGAGATGAGCGACGCCGGTGCCGCCGCGCTGACGGCCTACCGCGAGGCGGTCGCCCGGCCCGGCGAAGCGCGTCCCCAGCGGAAACTCTTCGAGGCGGTCCGCCACGCCGTCCGCGTCGAAGGGCGCAACCGGACCCTGATGATGCGCGACCACTACGACGAGGACGGCCGGGCCGACGAACTGCCGTGGCTGCTCACGATGGACCAGGTCGACCTCATCAACCAGGGCCAGCTAACCACGGGCAGCTCGGCCAGCACCGGCGGCACGGGCAGCGTATCGATCACCGCCCGGCCGGCGGGCAAGAAGCAGTACGTTTCGGTGACGGCGCAGGGGATGAGCCTGGGCGAGCTGGCCGAGGAGGTGCAGCGGGTGGCGCGGCGGTACTACCACAACCACCGCCTGGAACTGGTGGTCGACCCGCAGGCGTCCGAGAGCGCGGTCCGCGGCGTCGTGGAAGGCAAGTCGGCCGAGGAGTTGTTCAAGTCCCTGGCGATCCGCTCCGGCGTGATGCTGGAGAAGGACGACAAGGCGGCCCACCGATACCGGCTGAAGCCGTGACGAGGTCCGGCGGCGACCCATGACCAGAAACAGGACCGGCGAGCGGGGCGATGAGGTACCCGCTCGCCGGTTCGACGGATAACGGCCCGCCGCAAGTTCCAGGAGCGCCGTTAAACAGGTACGAAAACTGTTTGTATGCTCCTGCGGTTGGGCAGCGGGCAGTACGTCGATGATCCGTTTCATGCCCCGTAGCCGCAGGCTTCAGCCGGCGGAGGGTCCCCGTCTCACCGCCGGCTGAAGCCTGCGGCTACGGGGCCCGAGACAAGCCTCACCCTTCACTCCGCAGCACGTCGATGACGCCGCCGAGGCCGTGGTCGCCGGCCAGGTCCTTGCCGATCGGTGCCAAAGCCAGGTAGCGCCGGCGCACATCGTTGACGAGCTTCACGTCCAGCGGGTCGCCGCCGCCGAGGTGGACGGACGCCAGCACCAGGACAGCCGTCTTCAGCACGTTCGCCCGCACCCGCCGCGTCTTCGGGGCGTAGCGGCCGGGGTGGACGTGGACGTACAGGCCGCCCGCGTCCCCCATGCGCAGCACCCAGCGCGACGTGTCGAACAGGTCGACGAACTGATAGCCGCCACCCGTCTGGACCCACGCCCGGAAGGCGTCGACGGCAAGCCGGTTCGTCGCGTTCAACTCGGCGACGATTGCCCTGCCGATCTCCGCCGGCGTCAGCGTGCCGAGGTAGAGATCCATCAGCTCGTTGCCGATGACGACCAGCTCGGCGGCGAGGGCGGACAGGTCGCTCGCCTCGCGGATGCGCCGGCGCAGGGCGGCCGCGTGATGTTTCCAGGTGTTGAGGAGCACCGGCGGTGCGGCGTCCCAGGGGGAGCCAACTTGGTTGGTCATGATCGCAGGTATGGCACTCACCTCCGTTCGTTCAGGTGATACAGAGTCGGAAAAAAGGGCCCGCCACAAGTTTCAGGAGGTCACGGCCTGGATTGCTCCAGTCCTACAGGTCCACATCTGAAAAATGGGTGTAGTTTGTATCCTCCTGTGGTCGGGTAGCGGGCCCGGGCTCAGTGGTCGGCAGTTGTAGCCGCAGGCCGGAGCCTGCGGCTACAACCGCCGACCGTCCTTGACAGCGCCCCTCACGCCGGCATGCGGCCCGGCAGCGGGTACTCGAGGATTTCCATGAGCAGCTCCAGCTTCGACGGGCGGGCCAGCATCGGCACCAGGTTCGGCAGCGCGTAGTAGTCGCCGCTGAACTGGAACGCGTCGGCCTGCACGCCCGCCTGGCGGCAGCGCTCCTCCAGGGTGTTCGACCCGCCGGGCGTCCGGACGAAGCACACCGCGGGCTCCGCCTTGAGCTCCTGGTTGTACTTCCGCAGCGCGTCCGTGAAGAACGGCGCGGCGTTCTCCTGCTCGTCCGTGACGACGACGATCTGCTCGACGTACTGGCGCTTGCGGCGGAGGAACTCCACGGCCGCGCCGACCGACGTGCTGCCGCCGGCGCGGATGCCGCTGAGCGCCTTCTCCCAGGCCGCCAGGTCGGCGCCGGCCGACTCGATCGGGTACGCCACCGTGTCGAACGCGTAGACGTACAGCTCGCGCTCGCAGACGGCCGACACCATCGCGCCGATCCGCTTGCCGAGCTCGATCGCCAGGTTCATCGACCCCGACTTGTCGATCAGCAGCGCCGCCGGGCGGCAGATGCGGCCGCGGGCCTTGACCTGGGCGTCGGCCACCTGCTCGAGCTGGCGGCGCACGCCGGCCGACAGGTCGCCGCCGGCGGCCTTCACGGCCTCCTCGGCCTTGAAGGCGCTGACGCGGCTGGCCGTCCGGCCCTCCTCCAGCTTCCGCTCGACCAGCGGCTTGACCTCCGGGTGCTCCAGGGCGCCGCGGCGGCGCAGGGCGGCCAGGTTGTTGATGACTTCCTGGGCGCTCATGCGCTCGACCAGCGCCGCCAGCACCGCCGGCGTCATCTGCTTGATGACGGTCGCGGCCACGCGGTACGGGATCTGATGCGCGACGATGGCGCGGGCCTGCTCGGCCGGCGTGGCCGCCTTGGCCAGCTGGCGCAGAGCGAACACGCGGCTGCCGGCCGGCGGGTCGTCGTCGAACAGCACCTGCTGCGCCCGGGGGCCCGGCGCGACGTGCAGCAGCGCGTACAGCCGCTTGACGGCCTTGCGCGCCACCAGCACCGTGCTGTCGAACCACTCGGCGTCCGCTTCGCGCTCGCGCAGGTAGCGGGCGACCTCAGTCCGCAGCGCGCGGGGCGGGTTGCGGAACAGGCCGAAATTCTCCACCTCGACCGTCGTCGCGCTCGCGCCGTCACCGGCGGCCGGCGCCGCGACCTTGCGCGACACCTTCTTGCCGTTGATGAAGTCGACGACGCGGGCGACCTCGTAGGGCGGCAGGCCGCGCAGCAGGGCGAGCCCGACGTCGCGGTGGCCGGGGAAGCTGCTTAGCACCAGGTTGATGACGAACATCTCCTTGTGGTCGCGGACGTCGCCGTGGTCGTTGTACCAGGCCGCGAGGCGCACGTAGAAGCGTGGGTCCTGCTTGACGAGGTCGTCGTGGACCAGCCAGATCTCGTCGAGCTTGCGGTGCGGCGTCGTCAGCAGCGTGTTCAGGATGCCGAGACGCAGGTCCTGCTCGTTGACAGTCATCGCCGGCCTCCTCCTCTGTACAGATGCGCCCGCACGAGTCGCAGAAGCCGCTAAACCTTCACGGTCCCTGGCCGAGTGTTTGTCGGCTTCTACCGTCGGGTGCGGACAGGGTCCTGTTCCGCGACTCCGGGTCGAGACCCGGGCCGAGGGCGCTGCGCTTGGTGTTGTGGGTGAATCAACGGCCCGCACAAGTTTCAGGAGCGACTTGTTCCTCTCCGGTTCGGGGTGAGAAGGCGAGCGGAGAGGGTAGGAGTCGAACCTACCAGCCGGCCGAGGCCGGCCAAACCCGTGTTTGTATGCTCTCGAGGTCGGGTGCGGGCCCTTGATGGATTCAGATGCGTGGATCAAGACGAACAGAGGAATAGACGCGCAGCGGCGGCGGGGGTTCACGAATTTCTGCCGCACAGGCTAACAGCTTGAGCTACGGCCGAAACACGCGCTCGAGGTACCGGTCGAGCGCCGATCGGTTCAGCGCGTCGGTGCGAAAGCCGATGTAGCCGTCCGGCCGTACGAGGTAGGCGGTGGACACGGCGGCCCCGTAGAGGCGTTGGAAGTGTCGCTCTGAATCCACCAGCGTGGGGCAGGTCTCGTCGCCGGCGGGGCTCGCTGCCTCCTCCGGGGGCACGATCCGGTAAGTGTGGAACTGGTCACCGTAGCGGCTGCGGAGGGTCGCCGTCACTTCCGCCAGCGCATTGGTGCCGGTCCTGTCTGGTGATGCGGCGTCATAGACCAGGAGAGTGTGGTGCGTGCCGCGCAGGAGGTCGAAGAGACGCACGGGAAAGGTGGTGCCGTCGCGGTGGAGGGCGGGGACGTCCGGGGCGCGGTCGCCCGATTGCGGACCGTTCGCGGGCGCGCCGCCCGGCTGCGACTGGCCCTCCAGCACCCAGCCGGTGCCGCGGTAGTCGACGCACAGCTGCGCGTCGTCGCGCAGCGCCTGCTCGTTGTTCTGCTGCGATCGGTCGCCGAAGCTCATGGAGCGTTGCCGCGTCCGTTCGACGACCGCCTCGCCGACGGGCCGCCGCTCCGCGTCGTAACTGTCCAGCAGCGTTGGGTGGGCCAGGCCCTTCAGGTCCAGGGCCAGCTTCCAGGCCAGGTTGTAGGCGTCCTGCAACCCCGTGTTCATGCCCTGCCCGCCGGTGGGCGGGTGGATGTGCGCCGCGTCGCCCGCCAGGAACACGCGGCCGACGCGGTAGCGCGGCACGATCCGGTGGCTGATGCGGAAGATCGACGACCAGCGCAGCTCGCTGACCTCGGCCGGCACGGGCACGAAATGCCGGACCATTTCCCGCACCTGGTCCAGCGTCGGTTTGGTCGCGGGTTCCTCGGCGGGGGTGGTCTGCGCCGCCACGCCTTCCCAGTCGACTTCCGATACGGGCCGCGCCATCGTGGAGAGTCGGTAGCGCGGCCGCCCCCGGGACGACGGGTCGCGGTACGGGATGCAGACGAGGAGGTTCTCCAGCCGGTCCTCGCGCACCTCGAGGAAGAGGCACGACGTGGCGTGGCTGAACTCCCAATCGACCTGCACATCCGCCAGCAGGAACTCGGTCGGGAACCGGCCCCCCTCGAACGGGAGCTGGAGCTGTTGCCGTACCGTGCTGTGGGCGCCGTCACAGCCGGCCAGGTACCGGCAGCGCAACACCTCCTCGCCCCCGTTAGCCGTGGCCAGCGTAGCCCGCACGCCGTCGGCGTCCGCGACGAACGACCGCAGCTCAACGCCGCGTTCGACGTGTGTCCCGAGCCGGGCGAGGTGGCCGGCGAGGATGCGCTCGGTTTCCGGCTGGGTCAGCAGGAGCGGGTACCGGTACGGCGCCTCGCCCGGAAAAGCCACGTCGGCGTCGACGACGGACTCGCGGTTGACGAACACGCGCTGCCGCCGGGCGGTCAGGCCGGCGTCCATCGCCTCGGTCACGATGCCCAGGTCGTCCCACACCTCCAGCGTCCGCTGCGAGACGCCGAGGGCCTTCACCCAGGCCATCGGCTCCGGTAGCTTGTCGATGACCCGGCACCGCGCCCCGTGCCGCCGCAACTCGGCCGCCATGAGCAGCCCCACCGGACCGGCGCCCACCACCAGAACGTCCGTGCTGCTGTCGGCCATCACAAGCACCTTGCGCGGGGACCGGGCGTTGTCGTGCCCAGGGCGTATCTTCGGGAACATTGTACTTCATCGCCACCCGGGCTTGCCGGATTGCAGTTGGCGGAACCTGGTGGCCCGTCTGTAGGGTCCTGTTGCCGCGACAACCCGGGGCGCGACATCCCCATCGCTCCCGAAAGCGCACCCCTCGCAGAAATTCTTCCATTCGCCGGCGCCGCTTGCGGGAGTATTCGTCGGTGGAGGGGGGATACGTCGCCACTGCGGAGGGGATTGCCGTGCTGAACATCTGGGGCAAGAAGGGGACCTCGTGCTGCGACGGCGTTTCGCGGCGCAACTTCTTGCGGGCCGGGGCGTTGGGCCTCGCGGGGCTGACGCTGAGCGACGTGCTTCGGCTCCGTGCCGCGCCGCCGACGAATGCCCGACGGGGACCAAAGGCCGCCCTGATGATCTACCTGCCCGGCGGCCCGCCCCACCAGGACACCTACGACCTCAAGCCCGACGCGCCGCCCGAGGTCCGCGGCGAATTCAAGCCGATCCACACCAACGTCGCCGGCATGGACGTCTGCGAATTGCTCCCCCAGCAGGCGAAGCTGGCCGACCAGTTCGCCATCGTCCGCGGCATCAAGTTCGCCAACGAGGACCACAACGTCGATGAGATCGTGACCGGCTTCCGGCCCGGCGCACACCGCCCGGCGTTCGGCTCGGTGGTCAGCCGGGTGCGCGGCCAGGATCAGGTCCCGCCGTACGTCAGCTTCGGCGGCCTCGACCTCGGCAGCCCGATCAACCCGGAGAACCCGCAGTACCTCGGCAGCTCGCACCGGCCGTTCACCCCCAGTGGGCCGGGCGTGCGAAACCTCGGCCTGTGTCCCGGCGTCTCGCTGGAACGGCTGGAGGATCGCCGCCGGCTGCTCGGCGCCTTCGACCAGCTCGACCGGGACATCGACCAGGGCAACGCGATGAGCGGCATGGACGCATTCAACACGCGCGCCCTCGACCTCCTCCGCTCGGCCCGCGCCCGGGAGGCGTTCGATCTCAGCCGCGAGCCGAACCGGGTGCGGGAGCGCTACGGCGCCAACACGCAGATGCTTCTGGCGAGGCGACTGCTCGAAGCGGGCGTTTCGGTGGTCACGGTCGGCTTCACGCGGCCGCCGGGCTGGGACACGCACCAGAACAACTTCGCCACCATGCGCAAAATGCTGCCGGAACTGGACGCGGCCCTGGCGACACTGCTGACAGACCTGCGCGACCGCGGCCTGCTGTCGGAGGTGGCGGTGCTGGTGTGGGGCGAATTCGGCCGGTCGCCGCGGATCAGTCCCGAGGGCGGGCGCGACCACTGGCCTGAGGCCGGCTGCGCGCTGCTGGCCGGCGGCGGGCTGCGCACCGGCCAGGTGGTCGGCGCCACCGACAGCCAGGGCGCCCGTGCGAAGGGAAACCCGTACTCCGTGCAGCAGGTACTGGCTACCCTCTACCGCGTACTCGGCATCGACCCGGAGCAGAAGTTCAACGACCACAGCGGCCGCCCACAGTACCTGCTCGACGACCGCGACCCCATCGAGGCGCTGCTCTAGCGCCTTTTCGGTGTGTGAAACGGGTGGGGCCGGCTGTGCCGGCCGGCTTCACCGTCAGCTGTTCGAGACCGGCAACCAGCCCCGCCGCCCCTCTCCGTTATCGGTCATTCGCCCGCGGTTCCGGCACGGCCACCGGCCGGTGGCGCGGGATCTCGGCGCGGAAGTCACCGATGCTGACCCAGCGGGTGTGCCGGCTCAGGTCCACCTCGGCGACGGCGACCGTGCCCCACTCCCTGGCCTGCGCGATCGGCTCGCCACTGTGGTCGAAGACGGCCGTGATCATCCAGTTCCGGCTCACGTCCTCGTACGTGCTGCTGACGACGTAGATGTGGTTCTCGCAGGCGCGGGCGCGGGCCAGCAGCGGGTTGCAGCCCCACACCGGCCAGGCGACCACCTCGGCGCCGCGGTTGCTCAGCTCGCGCGCCACCTCGGGGAAGAAGCCGTCGTAGCAGACCATCAGGCCCACCTTGCCGAAGCGCGTCTCGAACACCGGGTAGTCCGAGCCGGGGGCGACGCCGGCCTCGATCTCGCTCCGCGGCAGGCACACCTTGCGATACTTGCCGGCCACCTTGCCGTCGGGGCCGATGAGCACCGCGACGTTGTAGACCAGGTGCCCGTCGCGCTCCACCAGCCCCGGGACGATGTACAGGTTGTGCTTCTTCGCCAGGGCGCCGAAATACTCGGTCGACGGCCCGGGAATGGGCTCGGCGACCTCGTGCATCTTCTTCGGCACGCCGACGTGCGTGATCGTCTCGCCAAGCACGACCAGGTCGGCCTTCTGCCGCGCCGCCTCGGCGATGAGCGGCTCGTACTGACGGCAGTTGTCTTCCGGACTCTTGCCCCCCTTGGGCATGAAGTGGACCGCCGCCAGCCGGACCTTGCGCGGCGCCGGCGCGGCCCCCTCGGTCAGCGCCACGTTGGCCCAGCGCACCGCGGCGCCTGGCGGCGCCCATCGCAGGTGGAGTTCGACAATCGCCTGGGTCGCGCGGGACGGGGCCCGGTAGGTGTCGGACACCTCGGCCCAGCCGTCGGTGTCGGCCGCCGGCCGCGTGGCGGGGAACTCGGTCTCCGCCATCGGCGTCGCGCCGCGCAGGTAGCCGGTGACGGCGGGCTCGTCGAGCGGCACCTTCTTGCCCTTCGCGTCGCGCCAGTGAATCATCGCCACGACGCTGCGGCGCGGCACCGCCACCCGCTGCGCCTGGTAACGGGCGGTGAACCGGTAGTGCTTGCCGCCGTCGACGGCGAACGTTTTCCGCCAGCAGCCGTCGAGTCCGGCGCGCTGGTCGGCCTTGATGACCAGGGCCCCGCCGCCGCCCGGGCCGCCCTTCGGCTCGTAGGCGAACGCCGGCCGCAGTTCGTCGCGCGGGGTGGCCGCCTCCCATCCGTCCGGCGGCCGCACGGCCTCCCCGTCGCCCAGCACTGGACGCGGCGGCCCCACCGCGACCGGCAGCAGGATGACCGCCGCGACGAGGAGAAGAAGCGGGTGACGCCCGCGGGTCAGAAACGTGGCCTTCACGGGATACCTCGATTCGGTCGCGCGAGGAATGCCTTCCAAGCAGAATGCGAGGGGCACATGACCGGGCTCGCCGGGGGTGATTCCGCCCCTCCGTGCCCGCCCATTCTAACACCTAGGTGGCTCACAGGTCGCGCAATCGTCACAAAGCGTCGCCAGGAACCGACGCCCCTTTCGGCGGCTCGTTTCAGACGACCGTTTGCCCTGCGCTGAGACCCTTGCAGCCCGGGAATCTGCGTACCCAGGATCGATACTCGAACCCCACCCTGGGACGGCGGCGGTGCAGATTTAATCGGTTAGTCGGGAGTGAAATATTTTCAAGATGGGAAATTTGCTTAAGATGGGCAACTGGGGAAAGCCTTTTCCGGTTAGGCTTGAACCCAGAGGACCCGGAGGGCCGCTCCCCTGGTGATGGGTCCTCGCCCCGATTCCTGCTGGGAGAAGCCGTCCCATGATTCAGCCGCGTCTCGACCACTCGGTCTTGCAGCTCCCGCGGTGGCTGTATGTCCTTGCCAGTGTCGTCATCATCTTCCACCTCGGCGCCGTGAGTGCCCGCGTGCTGGCGGCGATGAGCGGCCCCTGGCCGATGGGGCAGGACGGCAGCGGCGAGGTCTACCCCCCGCAGTTCGCCGCCAGTGTGGCCGACGGGCTGCCCGGCAAGTACCTGAAAGCCGTCCGGCTGGACCGCGACTTTCATTTCACCTCCAACCGGCCCAACCAGCCGACCTACCGGATGGAAGTGAAGCTCAAGGACGAGCACGGCCAGGTGACCCAAACGCTCACGATCCCCGACCCGAATGCGAACTTCTGGGTGCAGCACCGCCAGCAGGCGCTGGTGAGCTACCTGGCGGCGGACGCCACCATGCGGACGCCGCAGAGCGAGGTCATCCCGCCGCCGGGCCAGAAGGCGCCGGAGTGGACCTACTGGAAGCCGGTCCCCAACTCGATGACCAAGGCGGAGTTGGCCAAGGAATCGGTGAACGACCTGGCCCGCGGGATGACCGTCTTCGTCCCGAGCGACCTGGAGATGCTCTTCGTCCGCTCGTACGTTCGCCACCTGCGCCGGACCCACGGGGCCACTTCGGTCGATGTCACTCGGGTCGCCCACGACCCCATCCCGCCAGCGGTGATGTTCGACAGCGGTTACACGGCCGCCGAGTTTGAAGCCCGGACCTACAGCTACGGAGACCTGTCCAAGTGAACGCCAATCGACTCCGAGATAAGTCGGCGACGACGACCCCAACGACGCCATCGGCCGACCACAACGACGAGGGAATGGTTCGCGGCTGGGCCCGGTTCTGGTTCACGCCGACGCCGTCCCTCGGTCTGCACATCGTGCGGTTCTGCGCGGGGCTGCTGTTCGTCTTCTGGCTGCTCCCCTTCGCCAACCACCTCGACGACCTGTTCGGGCTGGACGGCTGGTTCGACCGGGAGGCGTACGCGAAGGGCCTGGAGAAGTCGACGCCCGGGCAGCGCGACGTCGGCGGCCCGGAGGACCGCGGCATGCTGGAGCCGGTCATCGGCTGGTCGCTGCTCTATGTCCCGCGCATCGGTGGTAGCTCGGCGGGACTGGCGGCGGCCTACTGGTGCTCGCTCGCCGTGTTCGCCCTGTTCGCCCTGGGCGTGGTCCCGCGCGTGACGGGCGTGCTGTCGTGGCTCGCCGTCGCCTCCTTCACGGCCGGCCCGGCGATCGCCTACGACGGCGACGGCTACCTGCTGGTGCTCGCCTTTTACCTGATGGTCGGCTACGTCCTGCTCGGCCAGCGGACGCGCGACCTGGGGTGGACTCGCCGTCTGTTCGGGTCGTGGGACGGCTCGGTGTTCGCCCGCTGGCTCGGCCGGCCCTCCGACGAGGCGCGGCCCAGTCTCGGCGCCGCCCTGGCGCTGCGGCTGTTGCAGGTCCACTTGGCGATCATCATGGTGATCAGCGGGCTGCACAAGCTCCAGTTCGGCGACTGGTGGGGCGGCTACGCGCTCTGGTATCCCTTCTACCCGGCCGGCCGAGCGACACTCGACCAGGCCCGCGCGCACGCCGCCGAGGCCCGGACGTACCTGTTCTTCCTCAGCGCGGCGGCCTACGCCGTTCTGTTCTGGCAGATCGGCTTCCCCCTGTTCGCCTGGCGGCGGCGCTGGCGGCCCGTCCTGCTGGTCGGCGCCCTGATCGGCTGGCTCGCCGACTCGTTCCTCTACGAGCTGCCGCTGATGGGCCCGGCCCTGTTCATCGGCTGCCTGGCGTTCGTCACCGCCGAGGAGTGGCAGGCGCTGTTCGGACTGCTGGCGCGTGTCCCGGGGCTGTCCGGCCTGCTGGCCTCGCCGGCCCCCGCTGAAGAGGAGGCCGTCGAGGAACCGGAGGAGAAGGCGGAGACGCCGGCGGCCGCTGTGGCGAAGGAAGAATCGTCGACCTGCATCACCGTGGGGCAATCGTGAACGCGATCAAGAAGCTGCTCTTGTGGTTGCCGCTGGGCGCCGCGGCGCTTGCCGGCGTCACCTGCGCCCCCGTCGCGCCACCCGTCGAGGAACGAGCGGCGACGGCGCCGGAGGGCCCGCCCGCCGAGGTCCTCCCAATCGCGCCGAAGGAAAGCGCCGACCCGACGCGGAGCCGGGTCGAGACGGCGATCCGGAACGTGCGCGACCGGGAACTGCTGACGACGACCGGCTTCTGGACGGTCTTCCACGGCATCCTCGGCCTGGGGCCCGGCATCACCCTGCGCGACGCTGATACCGGCAAGCGCTACAATGCCGTCGACTTCATCGCCGAGGGCAAGGAGCTGCGCGGCCTGGGCATCCTGCCGACGAAGCACGGCCTTGACGTCGAGTGGGGCCGCGTCATCGGCGTCAGTCAGGGCCACCAGGACCAGTTCGTCTGCGAGATGGGCCAGTGGGGGATGCCCGCGGACCGGAAGTTCGTCGTCTTCGGCAAGGACTACACGTTCATGGACTTCGTCAACCACGCGCAGATGCGCGCGAGCCTGACGAAGAACCAGGAGCTGAGCTGGGCGGTGCCGCTGCTGGCCCAGTACAAGGGCGTGGACATGCCCGCCTGGGAGAACATGTACGGCGAGAAGGTGACGCTGGAGGGCATGGTCCGCTACGAGCTGGACGCCTCGGTCGAGCAGGCGGCCTGCGGCGGCACGCACCGTCTGTTCGGGATGAACTGGGCGTACCACCTCCACCTGCAAAACGGCGGCGAGACGACCGGCGTCTGGAAGCACGTCGCCGAGAAGATGGCGAAGTACCGCGCCCTGGCGAAGAAGTACCAGAACCCGGACGGCTCTTTCTCGACCAACTACTTCCGCGGCCCCGGCGAGGCCCCGGACAAGTCGGCCCAGATCAGCACCACCGGCCACATCTTCGAGTGGCTGGCGCTGTCGCTGCCCGAGGAAGAACTGAAGCAGGACTGGGTCCAGCGCGCGGCGAACGCCCTGTCGATGATGATCCTGGACTTGCAGGACCGGCCGATCGACGGCGGCGCGCTGTACCACGCCATCCACGGCCTTCAGATGTACCACCGCCGCGCCTACGGCCCCACGTCCTTCATCCCGAAGGAACTGCTCATCCCCCTGCCGCCCAAGGGCACCGGCGGGACGGCGGCGCGGTAAGTGGGCAGGCAGTGACGCGGTCGTCCCCGACGACGGATCGGATCAGGCAGGCGCGTCCCGATCGGTGGGGGCCCGGCGTCTCAGTTCCTCGAAGAGCCCCGACACGTCGTCGCCGCAAAGGGCGTCGGGCGGCACCGCCACCCGACACTCACAGCCGGAGCACGGCACATCGGTTTCGGCCGCCGGATCGGTTATAATCAGGATGCTCCCGCATCCCCGGCAGATGAAGGCGATCATGGAGCGACCCACGCCCTTGTGGGAAAGGAAGTATCCGGGACTTGTAGCGGCTTTCAGGCCCGACGGTGGGCTGAGGAGGGGTGGCGCGCTCGATCGCCCCGCCGCTTCGTGGGCGGAAGCCTTCCTGAACTTGGGCGGGCAGGCTCACGGCCGAATTGGACGGCCGGCGGCATTGTAGCCCAGCCATATCAGCCCGGCAATGCACGGCGCGGAATGCAGCGCAGCGCCCGTCACGGAGCCAATCCGGCGAACCTGCCGGGGCCGGGTTCGCTCCCTCGTCTACAATAGACGACTGGCTCCCGCGCGTTCCCCTTCAGTCGGTCTTTCGCTGCGCCCGGCTGGTGTGAGTCCGATCCGATGCGCGTCGTCTCCCTGATCGCCAGCGCCACCGAGATCGTCTGCGCCCTCGGGTTCGAGGACCGGCTCGTCGGCCGCTCGCACGAGTGTGACTTCCCGCCGTCGGTGCGGCGCCTGCCGGTCTGCACCGAGCCGAAATTCAACGTCCACGGCTCCAGCTACGAGATCGACCAGCGCGTCAAGGCGATCCTTCAGGAGTCGCTGTCGGTCTACCGCGTCGACGCCGACCGCCTGAAGGAGCTGCGGCCCGACGTGATCGTCACGCAATCGCAGTGCGAGGTCTGCGCCGTCAGCCTCAAGGACGTGGAGCAGACCGTCTGCACCTGGCTCGACCACCGGCCGAAGCTCGTGTCGCTGCACCCCAACGCGCTGAGCGACGTGTGGAAAGACATCCGCCTCGTCGCCGCCGCCCTGGAGGTGCCCACGCGCGGGGAAGAGCGGGTCGAGCGCTTGCAGCGCCGCATGGCCGACGTGTCGGCCAAGGCGGGGGCGTTACCGGGGCGGCCCACGGTGGCGTGCGTCGAGTGGATCGAGCCGCTGATGGCCGCGGGCAACTGGATGCCGGAGTTGGTCGACATGGCGGGCGGCGTCAGCCGCTTCGGCGTCGCCGGCCAACACGCGCCGTGGATGACGTGGCCGGAGCTTTGTGCCGCCGACCCCGACGTGATCGTGCTGCTGCCGTGTGGCTGGGACATTGCCCGCACCCGGCAGGAGATGCCGCTGCTGACGGGCCGGCCGGAGTGGGCGGGCCTGAAGGCGGTCAAGGCCGGCCGCGTCTTCCTGACCGACGGCAATCAGTACTTCAACCGGCCCGGACCGCGCCTGGCCGAGTCGCTCGAGATCCTGGCGGAACTGCTGCACCCGGACGCGTTCCGGTTCGGCCACGAAGGCACGGGCTGGCAGCGGTATCAATAGAGCGGCTGGCGACCTTTCTGTTGGGTCCGCACAGCGGACCCTGCTGAATCGGCCACGGTTCGCGACACCTCTTGAAGCGTCACGAACCGCGGTGCCCGGGCCGCCGAACTTCAATACAGCGGCTTGCCGCGGCCCAGGAACAGGCTGACCACGCGCACCTTCCGCTCGCCGCGGTTGACGGCGCGGTGCTCCAGGCCGGCCGGGATGTAGAAGGCCTCGCCCTTGCGGACCGTCACCCTCTGCGGCCGCGCCGCACCGGCGTGGACGATCTCGAACACCAACTCGCCGGCCAGTACGTAGCCGACCAGGTCGCGCGGGTGTGTCTCCATCTCCTCCCCGTGCGCGCCCGGCGCGATCTCCTCGTAGAACATCTGGCAGGCGAAGTCCGGGCCGCTGGGCAGCAGCGAGCGGAGCAGCCGCTCCCGATTGCGGACCGCGTGGACGCCGGACGCGGGGAAGACGTACTGCGGCCGCTCGGCGGGCTGGTCGCGGTAGCTGCCGAAGAACTCGGCGAAGGACAGACCCAGGGCGGCGAGGACCTTGTGCGTCGTCGCCAGGGTCGGCGAGACCTGCCCGCGCTCGAAGTTGGACAGCACGCTCGGGGCGATGCCAGCCGCCGCGGCGACGTCGCGCAACGACAGCCCCCGCTCCTCGCGCAGCTGCCGCAGGCGCGGCCCGAATTCCTCCGTCCGCTGGTCCATGGCGTGCGTTCTCCGCCCCCTATCTTATAGAATGCCTCCGGGCGCTGGCCGACCTTCCGCAACAGCAGTAGCGGCGACGCGACGCGACACGACGGACCGCCACCCGGATGAACGCACCGATCACCCTCCCGCGCCACCGCCCGCCCGCCCGGTGGGCCGTGCCGCTCGCCTTCACCCTCGTCTACCTGTCGTGGGGCACGACGTACCTGGCGATCCGCTGGGGCGTCAAGGAGTTCCCGCCGGCGCTGTTCGGCGGCGTCCGCGTCGGCCTGGCGGGGTGCGTGCTGCTCGCCTACGTCGCCCTGTGCAGCGGCGAGTCGGTGCGGCTGCCGCGGCGCGAGCTGCTCTGGGCTGCGGGCATCGGCACCATCTTCTTCAGCGGCGGCAATCTGCTCGTCACCGTCGGCGAAAAGTACGTCGCCTCCAGCGTCGCCGCCGTCCTGGTGGCGACCACGCCGCTGTGGATGGCGCTGGTCGAAACCGCCTGGCCCTGGGGCGAACGGCTCACGCCGCGCGGCTGGGCCGGCGTGCTCACCGGGCTCGCCGGCGTGCTGCTGCTGTTCGCGCCGAAGATCCACGGCGAGTCCGAGAACGAGGTGCTCACCCAGGACTTCGGCCCGCTGCTGGTGCTCGGCTCGGCCTTCGCCTGGGCGGTCGGCTCGTTCCTGCTGCGGCGGCAGCGCGGGCGCGGCTCGCACCTGGCGGCGGCGGCGTACCAGATGATCGTCGGCGGCCTGGGGCAGACGCTGATCGGCGTGATGACGGGCGAGCCGGCGCAGCTGGCCACGGCCCGCTTCACCCTGCCGGCGGTCTACGCCTTCTTCCACCTGCTCGTGGTCGGCTCGCTGGTCGGCTTCGTGGCGTACACCTGGCTGCTGGGGCACGTGACCGTGACGCAGGCGGGGACGTACGCCTACGTCAACCCGATCGTGGCAATCCTGGTGGGCTGGCTGCTGGGCGGCGAGACGATCACGGGCTGGATCGTCGGTGGGATGGCCTGCATCCTGGCCGGCGTGGCCCTGGTCCGCAGCGGCGGCGTCCGGCGCGGGGCGGAAGCCGCCGGAAATGTGAACGACAAGGGTGACGACTCAGGCCCGTAATGGCCGGTCGAAGTCGCGAGCCCGCGGGGGTACCCTGTCGGGGTAGGCCGACTGCCACTCGCGATGGCGCACGGCCCTCAGCCTGCCGGGCGCACGATCCTTTAATGCCGTTCCAGCGGCTGGAGGACTTCTTCGGCCTTGAGGATCGCCTGGGCCACGTCGATCATCTTGCGGTTCTGGTCCGTCGAGTACTTCTGCATGCGACGGAACGCCTCGCGCTCGTCCACCTGGAGGCGGTGCATGACGACGCCCTTGGCCCGCTCGATCACCTTGCGGTCCTCCAGCGCCTGCCGCAGGTCGCCCGCCTCCTTGCGCAGCCCCTGGAGCTGGTCGAACCGCCGCAATGCCAGGCTGATCGCCGGGACCAGGTCGGATTGCTTAATCGGCTTGACCAGATAGCCGAGCACCGGCCCCTCCTCGGCCCGGGCCAAGAACTCGGGCCGGTCGTACGCGGTCACGACGATGACCGGCAGCGGGTGGGCCTGGAAGATGCGCTCGGCCGCCTCCAGCCCGTCCATGTCGGGCATCTTGATGTCGGTGATGACCAGGTCGGGCGGGTGGGCGACGCAGGCCTCGACCAGCTGGCGGCCGGTCTCGGCGACGATCGGCACGTCGTAGCCCAGCTCGGGCAGCATGACCTTGAAGTACTCGCGCATGTCACGCTCGTCGTCCGCGACCGCGACCTTGAGCCGGCTCTTCGTCGCCATCGGTCAGTCCTCCGCGTCGGTGGGCAGGATGATGACGATCTCGACCCCCGCTTTCCAGACAGAAGCCGTGCCGCGGGCCCTGGTTGGGTAGCGCCCGTCCAACGCTGTTGGTGGACAGGTGATGTGGGCCTCCCCGGATGGTTACACGCTGTCAGGGCGTTGTCAAGGGCATGGAGGGAGACCTGGCGCAGCCACGCGGGGTCGGCGGCCCGCGGTCGTGCGTAGCGATTTGTTCTGCGGGCTCTGATCGACGTCCGTCCGAATCTCAGCGCCGGCGGGCGCGGTACTGCGAATACGCGTCCTTGTACTCCCACACGACCTTGCCGGCGCGGTCTAGTTCCACCGCGCTGTGCGTGTCGAAGCTCGACACCAGCGTGTGGCCGTTGCCCAGCCGCGTCGCCGACTTGGGCTGCGCCGCCTCCACCTCCCAGACCACCTTGCCGTCCGCGTCGTACTCCAGCACCTTGTTCGTCCCGCGCGACGGCAGCAGGAGCCGGCCGCTGGGCAGCACCTCGAAGCCACTCACCCAGCTCGGGTCGTGGGCGGTCTTGAAACTCTTGACCTCCTTGCCGTTGGCGTCGATCCGCAGGCAGAGGCCGGTCGAGGAGAGCACGGCGAGGGGCCCGTTGCGCGGCTTGTAGACGCCGCAGAGGCGGAAGTCGGGGGCCCGGTAGGCGAAGACCTCCTTGCCGGCCGGGTCGAACTCGAGGACCTCCAGGTGGGTGCCGATGAGCGTGTTGCCGCCGGGCAGCCGCTGGCAGGTGATCGGGCCGGCCGCCAGCTCCTTCTGCCAGAGGATCTCGCCCTTGAAGTTGCGCTCGTTGACGCGGCGGGCGCTATGCTCCGCGACGAGGAAGCGGTTACCCGGCAGGAGCTGGCCGTCGACCGCGTACTGCAACCCGCCGACCTGCCAGCGCACCTGGTTGTCCGGGCCGAGCTCGATGACGCGGTCGGTGTCGCCGCCGCCGTGCTGGACCAGGAGGGTGAAGCCGAGCGGGCGCGGCGCGGCGGCGAGCTTGCCCAGGTCGACGCCGTCCGCGGCCCTGGCCCACCAGGCCCGCCAGGCGTCGGGAAAG
>JADMIO011251695.1_pt1 | contig 21589 bp, 21 predicted proteins | sample 8958161 | NCBI WGS metagenome assembly JADMIO01 (sample SAMN16585339, study PRJNA669376) | soil metagenome | isolation source: Crop rotation soil | place: USA: Cullars Rotation, Alabama | collected 2011
GCCCGCGGGCTCGTTCCTGCTCGCTCACTCCTACGAGCGGGTCATGCCGGGCGACGAGTACTTCGACTCGGTCACGAATTTCTGGCGCGTTTACTCCGGCCATACGCCGGAGGCGGCGGACGCGTGCCAGGCGTTTCTGTCGCAGGTGATCGACGTCGAACGTTACCCGCTCACGCGCGTGCACTCGACCACCGCTTCGGAGACGGCCAAGGTGCTGGAGAACAGCTACCGCGCGACCACGATCGCGCTGATGGAGGAGTGGCGGCGTTTCGCCGAGTCGGTCGGCATCGACTTGTTCGAGGTGGTAAACGCGATCCGCATGCGGCCCACGCACAGCAACATGCGCCAGCCCTGCCTGGGTGTGGGCGGCTATTGCCTGACCAAGGACCCGCTGTTCGGCATGCTCTCGGCGCGCGAGCTGTTCGGCAAGCCCGAGCTCGCGTTTCCATTTTCGACCCTGGCCGTGGAAACCAACGGCTCGATGCCCAAGCTCCGCCTGGCGCAGCTGCAAGCTCTGCTCGGGGGCGATCTGGAAGGCAAGCGCGTGCTGCTGGCGGGCGTCAGCTACCGGCCCGGCGTGGGGGATACGCGCCAGGCCCCGTCCGCCTCGTTCGCCCTCGCGGCCCGCGCGGCGGGCGCGAGCGTCATCTGCCACGACCCGCTGGTGGGCTATTGGCCGGAGCTCGACCTGCCCGTGGAGCGGGCTCTGCCCCCCGCGCGCGGGCTGGACGCGCTGGTGCTCGCGGTCTCCCACCGTGAATATCGAGACTTGAATTTTGCCGACTGGCTGGGTACCCACACCCTCACGGTGTTGGATTCGGACAATGTGCTCCGCAAGGAGCAGCGAGCCGAGCTCAGGGCGCGCGGGTGTCGCGTGGAGAGCATCGGCAGAGGTGCAGGCCTATGACGGATACGAATCAACCGAGCACGCCGCGTTACATGCTCTCGGACGTCGACTTCGACGAGGCCGAGGAGCGCGCGGTGCTGGACGTGATTCGCTCCAAGTGGCTGTCGCAGGGACCGCGCACGGCGGAGTTCGAAAAGCGCTTCGCAGCCTTCACCGGCGCAAAGTTCGCGCTCGCCACCTCCAATTGCACGACGTCGCTGCACCTGGCCATGCTCGCCGCCGGTGTCGGACCGGGGGACGAGGTGATCGTGCCGTCGCTCAGCTTCGTGGCCACGGCCAACTGCGTGCTGTACGTGGGCGCCACGCCCGTGTTCGCGGAGATCGAGTCGCTCGAGCGGCCGCTGATTTCCCCGGACAGCGTGGCGCGCGTGATGAGCCCCAAGACCAAGGCCATCGTGCCGATGCACTACGCGGGCTACCCGTGCGACATTGCCGGTATGCGCGCGATCGCACCGCGCCGGCCGTTGCGCATCATCGAGGACGCCGCGCACTCCGTGGGTAGCCGCGTAGACGGCCGCATGCTCGGCACGATCGGGCAGATCGGCTGCTATAGCTTCTTCGCGAACAAGAACCTGCCCGCGGGCGAGGGCGGCATGGTCACCACCGACGACCCCGGCCTGTTCGAGGACATGAAGCTGCGCCGCTCGCACGGCATGACCTCGCTCTCCTGGGATCGCATGAAGGGGCACGCCTTCAGCTATGACGTGGTGGGCGTCGGCTACAATTTCCGCATGCCCGAGCTCACCGCCGCCGTGGGCATCGTGCAGCTGGAAAAGCTGGAGCGCCACAATCGCGAGCGCGATCGCGTGTTTGGGGAGTACGTGAAGCGGCTGATCGGCCACCCCAAGCTCACCATTCCGTTCGCGCAGGAGGCCGCGCCGGGCGCGCGCCATCTGATGCCGGTGGTGCTGGGCGAGAGCGTGGATCGCAAGGCGTTCATGCAGGCGCTGCGCGAGGCCGGCATTCAAACCAGCATCCACTACCCGCCGATCCATCGCTTTTCGCACTACGCGCGGCTCGCGGGCGGCACGCCCAAGCCCATGCCGCTCACCGAAGCGTACGCGGCGCGTGTCGTGACGCTGCCCTTCCATCCGGCCCTCTCGGACTCGGACGTGGCCACGATCTGCGGGGAAATCGCGCGGGCGCTCGGCTGAGCGCGGGACTCTGGATGAAGCTCATCATTCAAATCCCGTGTTACAACGAGGCGCAGACGCTGGCGATTGCGCTGGCCGATCTGCCCCGGCAGATCGACGGCATCGACGTGCTGGAGCTGCTCGTGATCAACGACGGCAGCCAGGACGACACCGTGCGCGTGGCCAAGGAAAATGGCGTACACCACGTGGTCGGCTTCCGCCACAACCGCGGGCTCGCGCAGGCCTTCATGCTCGGCATCCACTCGGCGCTCGAGCTCGGCGCGGACATCATCGTCAACACCGACGCCGACAACCAGTACGTGGGCGCGGACATCGAAAAGCTCGTGCGCCCTATTTTGGACGGCCGCGCCGAGTTCGTGATCGGCGAGCGCCCGATCGAGAGTATCGAGCACTTTTCGCTGATCAAGAAGCTCTTGCAGCGGCTCGGCAGCTGGGTGGTGCGGCGCGTGAGCGGCACCGACGTGCGCGACGCGCCGAGCGGCTTTCGCGCCATGTCGCGCGAGGTGGCGCTCACGCTCAACGTGTTCAGCCGCTACAGCTACACGCTCGAGACGATCATCCAGGCCGGGCAGCGCAACATGAACATCCTGTCCGTGCCCATCCGCGTGAACGGCGAGCTCCGGCCCTCGCGGCTGGTGAAGAGCATCGCGAGCTACGTGCGTCGCTCGGTGTTCACCATTTTCCGCATTTTCATCGTCTACCAACCGCTCCGGTTTTTCCTGGGCATCAGCGTGTTGCCGCTCCTGCTCGGGCTGGGTATCGCGGTCCGCTTCCTGGTCTATTTCTTCCAGGGCCAGAGCGGCGGTCACGTCCAATCGCTGATCTTGGCGGCAGTGCTCTTGATCGTGGGTTTCTTGATCACGCTGCTCGCCATTTTGGGCGATCTTCTGAGCGTCAACCGCCGCATGCTGGAAGAGCTGCAGCGCTACGAGCGCTCGCGGCTTTTGACGCGCGCGCCCGGCCAGCGCTGAGCGTCAGCCGCGCGGCGACGCTTGTCGAAACACCCAGTAGCGGGCCGTCAGGAAGTTCAAAATCGTGACGAAGGCCGATACTGCCAGCCACGCGGGGAGCTTGGGCAGGCCGGCCAGGTCCACCGTGAGATGCATCAAGAGCGAGCTCAGCCCGGCGAAAAGGGCCTGTGTCGCAACGAAACGCGCGGCCTCCGTCGCGACGTTCTGGTCGCTGGCGAACGTCCAGCGACGATTCCAGAAGTAGCTCCAGACGGTCCCGAGCGCGTAGGCCGCGAGCTGAGCCGCGCCGGCGCGGAAGCGCGAGTCGGGCAAGGCATGAAATACCACCCAGAAAGTGCTCAAGCTCAGCACCAGGTTGCTGGTCCCGACCAAGCTGAAGCGGAACCAGCGCGCTCGCATGAGCTGTCGCAAAAGCTCGCTGTTGGTCCCAGGCTCGCGGCGCACGGCGGGCGCAATCGACCACGCGATCCGCGGGCTGGCAAGCGCGGCGCACTGCCCAAAGCGCGGAATAGTGATAGAAGGGGGCCCATGGCGATGACCACGAGCCCGAGCGGGCTAGGCTACGAAGACACCCAGGTTGGCGACGGCGCTTCGCCGCAGTCAGGGCAAACCTGCGTGATGCATTACACGGGCTGGCTCTGGCTAAATGGGCAAAAGGGCGACAAATTCGACAGCTCGGTCGATCGCGGCCGCCCCTTCACGTTTCCGATCGGCAAAGGTCGCGTGATCAAAGGCTGGGACGAGGGCGTCGCGTCGATGAAAGTCGGCGGCAAGCGCACCCTGCTCATCCCGCCAGAGCTCGGCTACGGCGCACGCGGCGCCGGCGGCGTCATCCCGCCGAACGCCACGCTACTGTTCGAGGTCGAGCTGCTCGGTCTCGAGTGATCAGTTACGATTGAGCACGAGTGGCGGAATTGGCAGACGCGCCGGATTTAGGTTCCGGTACCGCAAGGTGTGTGGGTTCAAGTCCCTCCTCGTGCACCACGTTGAAAGCGTTCGCGAAGTCGGCGAGCACGAAACCGGTTCTTGAGTAACGCGGTCGGCTTTCCCGACACTATCCGCCGATAACAATACCGGAACGCCTTCCGAAATCGCCTCGAGCCCTGCAAGACCGAAGCCTTCCGTTCTCGACGGCACGAGCACCAGCGTAGCCCGTCGAATCGACGCGAGCACAGCCCCTGAATCGAATCGTGGGTCCCACCGCGCATGCCTCAGAACGCGAGGCACGCGTGGCATTGCGTCGTGAGCTCGAGAGTCGAATGAGCGGTCTCGGAGAAGTTACGCTGGTCGTCGACGGCATCGATTTCGGCTGCGACATCGATCGCGCGTTCGTAGCCATCGCCGTCGACGCCGGCGTCGCACTATTCGAAAAGCTCGAGACCGGACAGCACGAATCCGGGACTCGCCCCAGTGTTAGCGATCGCATGCCACGCAAGGGCGCCGTCGGCACATCGAAGTAGGGCCCCGGCCGGGGGGCTTCCTGTGTTCGTCCCTAGCCCTTTTTGGCCTCGGCTGCGGTTTCCCAACGACGCAGCTAATCGTTCCGCGCGGGTGGTCTCAAGTAGGACACGTTACCGGATCGTCTCGCCAGTAACCGCCACTGCACAACCGCCCGGCCGAGGACTCGCTTCCACAGACGCCGTAGGTGCAGTGCAACGCTTCACTTGGGCAAGCGGTGCCGAGCTCGGGAAGGATGGCGGGGCAATCCGTAGCCGTGGGCGGCGCAGCGCAGCTCCAGTGCGGGTCGAGGGAGCAGGGGCCGCCCGCGCATTGCCCACACGCGCAGATGTTGCCTCCGCCCATGTCGCAGAGCAGGCCGGACGTACACGTGCCGCTCGCCTGCTCGACGCTCGCGGGACAGCCCTCTTGGCCCGGACCGGGCAGAGGCGGACACTCGTAGGCGTTGACCATCCAATAGCCATCGAAGCAATTGGCGCGGGTGCGGCAGTTCGTGCGGACGTCGTGGCCGTATTCACAGACGGTCCCGGGTTGCCCGCAGTAGCGGATCTGAAATGGCGCTGTGGCGGGACAAATTCCTGGATCCTCGAGAACGGCGCAGTGCCCAGTCGCACAAACAGCGCGGACTCGCTCCGGCATCACCTGGACGCAGGCCGGTAGGCACTGATCGGGCTTGCACACGGCGGCCCCGTAATCGAGAAGGTGCGCCTGCGACAGCGCGATCAACTTGGCCACGTCGGGGACGCAGCTCCCGCAGCAGTCCGCGTAGCGCAGCGTGCAATCGGTGTCGCTCGCACATTCCGAGTAGGCATGCGCGCGAATATCGAGCGCCGAACAACGATTCGCGCTGCAGAAAGCCTGCAGGTTCGGCTCCAACTGCGTGGCACAGGCTGGACAGCCCGGATCGGGATCCCCGCAGGTCGCAGCCCTGAAGTCCGGCTGGCGATCGATGTTGACGCCCTGCACGTGGCCGAGCGTTGGCTTGCCGCACGGCGCGCAACAACCGCTCGTCAACGCTGTGCATTGACCAGGCCCGTCGCACAGCGAAAACTCCTGAGCGATGGGCGGGCGCTCGGTGGTTGCGCCGCAAGCCGGTATGACGCCGCTCGCGAACCCGACGGTACCGATCGCCAACCAATGCCGAAACTGCGTTCGCACTAGGCTAACCATGAGGGCCCACTTGCACGCTGCATGCCGCACCTGAAGCGTTAGGCGACGTCATGAGCGTCGCGGTGAGGGCGGGGTCCGCAGCGCACACGAGGCCATGGCAGCGAGCACCCGCCGCAAGAACTGCACGACCTGAGGCTCCCCGCGCAGGGACTGCGCCCGATGTTCGCTCCGGTCATTCACGGTCGGCAGCGTCCCTCAGTTGCCCTTGCGCCGATTCGAGCGGGCAAATCCTGCGTACGCTAACTGGCGCAGCACTTGCTCTAGCGAGCGTGCAAATGAAGGCCATCGTTTTGTCCGATGTTCCACGCGGCCACGCGGCACTGGGTGAGATCGTTCGCCTGCTCGACGAGCAGCTGGCCCAGGCCGGCTACGACCAGGTCGAGCACTTTGATGTCGCGGACGCCAAGCTCGGCTTTTGTCAGGGCGAGTTCGACTGCTGGCTTCGCCATCCCGGTCGCTGCAAAATCGATGATGTGAACAAGCGATTGTCGCTGCCATCCCTTCCGCAGCTGCCCTGGTATTCGTCGGGCAAATCGTGTTCGGAGGGTGGGGTCACGCGCTGAAGCGCGCGATTGATCGCACCATTTGCCTCGTCGCACCCTTCTTCGAGCAGCGCATGGCGCTGACGCATCACGAGCCGCGCTACCAGCATCTCCCGCGCATGTACGCGGTCGGGCTGCTCGATGCGCCGAACACAGAACGGCAAGCGACTTTTTTGCTGTTGAACGACGCAAACGCGATCAATTTCTTCGCTCCCCGCCGGAACGCTGCGGTCCTAAACGAGCTTCAGCCTGAGGATTGGAAAAGCTCGCTCGCGGCGATGTTCGCTCAGGACCTGGAGCCCGGCGCCAGCATCCCCGATCGGGCATCGCTACGCCGGGAGCTGTTCGACGCTGCTCGTGCTGACTCGCTCCCGAAGCGCGGGCCCATTCGGACCGCCGCGCTTCTGGTCGGAAGCGCCAAGGCAAAGGGGACCAGTGCCTCGGAGCATCTCGCGCGGGCCATGATGCGTCGGTTCGAGGCGCGGGGGATCGCCTGCGACCTGCATTTTGCGGTCGAGTTCGTGCACGAGCGAGCTCCGGCGCAGGCCGCCGCCGAGGCGCTGGCGGCCGCCGATTTGCTGGTCTTGGCGACGCCTCTCTACGTCGATGCCCTGCCGTCGCTCGTGACGCACGCGCTCGAAATGGTAGCGCGCGTTCGTTCAGGTCCCAGGGCGGAAGCGTTCTTCGTGCCGATCATCAATTGTGGCTTTCCCGAGCCGGAGCACACGCGCACCGCGATCCGCATCGCACGTCATTTCGCGGCTGAAGCCGCGTACGGCTTCGCCGGTGGGCTCCCGCTAGGCGCCGGTGGCGTCGTGACGTCCGATCGGAATCTCGACGAGCCTCGGCGCCCGGTCGAGCACATCGTGCGGGCGCTGGATTTGGCTGCTGAAGGGCTTGCAGCAGGCGATGCGGTTCCAGAGCTCGCGCTCGAGGAAATCGTCAAGTCTGCGCTGCCCGATGCCCTGTATCGGCTCGCGGGAGACCTCGGCTTTCGCTGGCAGGCCCACCAGTTCGGAACGGCTCAACGCGAGCTGCGCGCGGCGCCATTCGAGAAAGGTTGAGACCTTACAGCAGTACGCTCAAGCGGCGCTTTCCACTAGCGCCCGCAGCTTTCGACGATCGATTGCCCCCGCTTGCTGCGTGACAACGCGCCCTCCCTTCAGCACGACGAAGTTCGGAATCCCGCTGACTCGAAAGCGCGCCACAAGCGCGGGGAACCGATCCGTGTCCACCTTCAGCACGAGGGCTCGCCCCGAGAGCTCCAACGCGACTTGCTTGACCTCGGGCGCGACCATGCGACACGGCCCGCACCAAGCCGCCCAAAAGTCGACCAGCACGGGAACGCGCGCATGCCGTTCGATATCCTCGAACGTCGCCTGATCGACCTCGAGCGGCTCGCTCAGCGGCGCGAGCGACTGCTTGCAGGCTCCGCAACGACCCTGGTCGGCGAGGTGCCTCGCCGGTATTCGATTTTCGACGCCGCACGCCGGGCAGGTTCGGATCATCGCCCAGTTAAAATGGGTTCTGGGCGCGGCTCGTCAATGGGCAATCGCGAAGGTTCGGCGCCGCTTTCGCGTCGCCGCACTCCGGGCTCGCACGGTCGATTCGTCGAGCTGGCCCACTGGGAAATGCCCGGCAGCTCTGACTGCGCTGAACGGCCTGTGCGGGATCGACGTCGATTCTGCGCTGCTGGAGACCGCAGTGGTTACGAGGCCCCGACCACCACCGGGAACCGAGCCGCGCGGCAGCGTGGCTTGCGCGAGCACGTGGTCGGCCATATCGAGCGAGAACTCCTCGAGCGGTACCCCGACGCGCTAGCATCGGGCATCTACTCGAGGTCGAGCAGGAGGCCGCTTTCAACCTACCTTGAGTGCATTGTCCACGGCGATTGCTCCCGCTTGGATGGCTTCAATTGCTGCAGCTTCGCGCTCGCGATAGGTGTGCACCGTGCCCGTCAGCGTCGCCTTGCCGTCCTGCACGTGTACCAGCACGTCTTGCGGTTGCACGAAAGGGCTCAGAGCAAATTCGGACTTGATGCGATCTTGAAGCGTGCTGTCGGAGCTGGTTGCGCGTGCGCCGAGCATGTACCAGCTCTCGGCGTAGGGCACGAAGGGATCGAGCCAGCTCGTGTACACGTAGGGAACACTCGGATCGCGTACGGTCAATTGATCGTCGACCGCGGTAACGCCAGGCATGCGTGACGCGACATCGAATGCTTCTGCGCGCTCCAGGAACGTCGTGACTACTCCGGTGAGCGTTGCCTTGCGTCCTTGACGGCGACGTGCACGTCTTTGCCGTCGGTGAGTGCATCGGACATGAGCACGCTTCGGAGCTGATTGCCTAAGGTGGTGTCGCTGACGTGCTCCGCTGAGAGTATGCCTAATTGGTTCTTCACGTCGAGGACGCCAACCACGTTACGTGTCACGAACTCGGCCACTTGCCGGGCTTTGACGTTCTCGACCGTACCCGTCAGTGTCACCACGCCGTTGTTGACGCTCACGCTCACGTCCGCAGCTTTCACGCGCGGGTCGAACGCCTTGGCAGCGCGAACTGCGGCGGCGACTTCCGGACCGGTCTTCGCGGCGCCTGCGGGGCCGTTGTCATCGGGTCGGGGCACTTCGACCAGGAGCCCGATCGCATCGACGTCCGCGACGCCGGGCACCCATGCATCCTCGATTGCGCGGGTCCTTTCAGCCGCGCTCCCGACCTTGCCGCTCAACGTGACGCGCTGATCCTTGATGGTGACCGTAACGGGATCGCGTTCTAGTAAAAGATCCCAGGCCAGGCGACTTTTGATCTCACCATCGACGTAGATCGCCTCCCGCTTGTCACGCTTTATGCTGAGGTCGTCTTGCGTAAGGCGCACGCCGCGCACGCTGTCGGCGACGCGTTCGACCAGCTTCTGTTCCTGCCACGAGCTGACGTTTCCGGTCAGGGTTGCGACTTGATTCTTGACCGATACGTGCAACGGCAGGTGCGCGGTTGCTGCCGCGAAGCGCAGCGCATTCTTCATGTCCTGCTCGATTTCCGAATCTGCTCGTTTGGGCGGGGAAACGTCCATGTGGTCGCTCACGGAGCGTACGCCGCGAACCGCTTCGGCCACACGCAGGGCGCGCTGCCTGGAGAGGGGATTGTCGACCTTACCGGTCAAGTCGACGACTCCGTTCGTCACCTTGACCGTCAGCGCGCCTGCATCGAGGTGTCTGTCTTGTTTGAGCTCTGCCAGCAGTGCGTCGCGGATCGCCGCGTCTCCGATCGGTGGCGTCGCGGAGGCTGCTGAAGAGCTTGCTCCCGGCGCTTTCTCGACGCCAGCCGCTGCACTCGAGCGCTGGCATCCGGCGAGGATCAAAGGCCACAGAGCAATGACGGACAACGAGAGCGTTTGGGAATGACGAGGCATTTTCTCCTCCGAATTGGTTTCGCGGCTGAGAGCGCTCCGCAACTGCAAGCGCTGTTCCTGGAGCCCCACAGCCGAGAGCCTGGGGGCTCCTCGCCTCTGGGTCGATTGACCGTGTCGAGTCGACTCGGTCACACCCTTGTGCGGTGACTCCGCTGTCTCATCACGTCTGCATCAGCGCTGCTGCCGCCGAGCCCTGCTGCGGTCGTATGCCGCAACAAGAACTACTTCGTGGCGGCGTGTAAAAATGACTCGCTGCCTGGTCAGGCGCCGCGTATCAACGCAGATTTCACGGGCGGCGCGCGTGGAACGGCGGTTGCACACGGATTTGCAGATGAAAGTCGCAATCAACGGCATCGGGGTGGCTGGTCCGACGCTCGCCTACTGGCTCCGCCAGTACGGGCACGAGCCTGTGCTGTTCGAAAAGGCTCCTCGCCTGCGCACCAGCGGATACCTGATCGACTTTTGGGGTCTGGGCTACGAAATCGCCGACCGCATGGGCGTGGTCCCCACTTTGCTCGAGCGCTGTTACCGAATGGAACGCCTCAGCATGGTCAATGCCCGCGGGCAAGAGGTTGCGGGGATGGACGTGGGCCCGCTGCGCCGCGAGCTGCGCGGTCGATTCATAAGCCTTGCGCGGGCTGACCTCGCCGCGGCGCTGTTCGAGGCCTGCGCGGGAGTCGAAGGACATTTCGGCGTGTCGATCGTCGGAATCGATCAGACCGGTGAGCGTCCTCTCGTGACACTCTCGGACGGCCGGCGCGAACAGTTCGATCTGGTCGTCGGCGCGGACGGATTGCACTCGCCGGTGCGCGAGCTCTCGTTCGGGATCGACAAGCAGTTCGAAACCTCTTTGGGCTGTCACGTCGCCGCATTTCGCTTGCCCGCTTACCCGAAGCGCAACGAGCTCACTTACGTCTCGCATACGGTCCCCAAGAAGCAGGTCGCACGGGTCGCGCTGCGAGACGACGAGACGATGGTACTGCTCATTTTTCGCTCCGAGCTGCTCGAAGGAGAACCATCCCGCGATCAGCAAAAGGGCGTGCTCAGGCGTGTTTTTGGCGACATGACGTGGGAAGTCCCTGAGATCCTCGCTCGACTGGATGAAGTGGACGACCTCTACTTCGACCGGGTCAGCCAAATTCATTTGCCCACTTGGTCGTTCGGACGCACGACGCTGCTCGGCGACGCGGCGGCTTGCGCCTCGCTTCTGGCCGGAGAGGGTACGGGTCTGGCCATGACGGAAGCCTATGTCTTGGCGGGAGAGCTCCACCGTGCGGGCGGCGACGTCGCCCACGCGCTTTCTGCGTACGAGGCACGATTGCGGGGCTTCGTGACTTCGAAACAGAAGTCCGCACTGCGGCTGCGGGGGTTCTTTGCCCCGGAGAGCCGCTTCGCGCTCAAGGTTCGGGACGTCGCCGTCAACACGATGGCGATCCCATTCTTTGCGAATCATCTCGTTGCGCGTTCGCTGCGTGACGACTTCGAGCTTCCGGACTACGGCTCGTAGCCAAGACCGAACGAACTAGCGTCCGAGACACGGTCTTCGCCGGCAAAGCAGCCCAGCACTAGCGGGTTCATTCGTCGAGGTCGCCGAGCACGCGTCGAACGAGATCGCGGAGGCTCTCGCTGCCGCTCGCTACGGCGCTCACGCGACCGCGCGTGCCGTTGAATCAGTGTCGAGCGGACTCACAGCCGAGCGGGCTGCATCCCCCATGCCATCTGCTTCGAGCGTCAATCACATAACGCCCTGATCTCGAAGCCCGTTGCCACGCGACACGGTGGGTCGCGCCGACGCACCCACCGCTATTGCTGACGCTTTGCGTAGTGCTCGAGCTTTCGGTACAGAGTTTTTCGCTCAATCCCGAGAATGCGCGCCGCCGCAGTTTTGTTCCCCGCGACGGAGCTTAGCACGTGGAGAATGTACCTGCGCTCGACTTCCTCCATGCTGACGAGCTCGGTCGGATCGTCGCCGGTCACGACTACGTGGCTGCTCTGGTGCGTGCGAACTCGTTCCGGTAGATCGTCCACGCCGATCTCGCTGAAACGCGTGAGCGCCACCGCGCGCTCGACGCAATTCTGTAGCTCGCGCACGTTGCCGGGCCAAGAGTACGAAACCAGGCGCTCCGCCGCGGCCGGCGAGATCGACTGAACCTGCTTGCCGGAAGCCTCGGTGAAGCGGTGCATGAAGTGCTGGGCGAGCGGTAAAATGTCCCCTGGGTGTGAGCGCAACGGCGGGAGCTCGATCCGGATCACGTTCAAACGAAAAAAAAGATCCTCGCGGAAACGTCGCTCCTCGATCGCCGATTCGAGGTCGAGGTTGGTGGCCGCGATGAACCGGACGTCTACGGGCAGCTCGGCCGTTCCACCCACCGGGCGAACCGTGCGATCTTGAACGACGCGCAGCAGCTTCGGCTGGAGCGAGAGCGGCATGTCGCCGATCTCGTCTAGCAGGATCGTTCCGCCGCTTGCGCGCACGAACAATCCCTCGTGGGCGTTCCGTGCGTCGGTGAACGCGCCGCGCACGTGCCCGAACAGCTCGCTCTCGAGCAGCGCCTCGGGCATCGCCGCGCAATTGATCACTACGAAGGGGCCATCCTTGCGGCGGCTCGCCCCGTGCAGGGCTCGCGCGACGACCTCCTTTCCGGTCCCGCTCTCGCCGGTGATCAACACGGACGAGTCCGAGTCCGCGGCTCGTTCGACCAGATCCCGAACCCGTTCGATCGCGGGGCTCGTGCCGACCAGAGCTTCCAGAGGAGCTTGAGACCTCCGCTCGGAGCGTAGGCGCGTGACCTCCTGGTGAAGGACGCGATGCTGAGCGGCACGCGCGATCGCGATCACGAGCACGTCGAGCTGCACCGGCTTGCTGATAAAGTCGTAGGCGCCAGCTCGGATCGCCGCTACCGCGGTGTCGTAGCTTCCGAAGGCGGTGAGCACAATCACGGGCAATTCCCGGTGGTTCTCGGCGATGCGCGTGCAGAGCTCGAGGCCATTCGTGCCCTTCATGTTGAGATCCGTCACCACCACGTCGAAGTCGTCGGTCTGAAGCAACTGAAGCGCCTCGGCCGCGGCAGCACAGGCCCGCGTATCGTAGCCGCGCTTGCGCAACCCGATCTCGAGCGTTTCACACAGCGCGACGTCGTCGTCGACTACCAGCACACTGGTCACTACGTGGCTCCTGGGCGCAAGAATACCCGGAACACACTGCCCTTGCCGGGTTCGCTCTCTACCTCGATCCAGCCGCCGTGGTCGCGCACGATTCCGTACGCCACCGCGAGCCCGAGCCCCGTTCCGCTGCCGACATCCTTGGTCGTGAAGAACGGTTCGAACACGTGGTCGACATGCTCCGGGGCAATACCCCTCCCCTGGTCGCGAACGGAGATACAAACGTAGCTCGCTTGCGGGCCGCCGTGATCGGCCGGAGGGTGCGCCACATCGGTCGTGACATTCACCTCGACCTTCCCCGGTCGATCCATGGCCTGGATCGCGTTGACGATCAGATTCGCGATCACTTGTTCCAGCTGATCGGGATCCACGAACGCGGTGGTGGGCTCGCCTGACGCCAGCACGACCTCCGCGCGCTTTTTGCTGGCCAGCGGGGCGAGCATGTCGATCGTGCGCTCCACGAGCTTGCGAGCGTCATGCGGAGCCGGGGTCGCCATGCGCGGACGGGCAAAGTCCAACAGCTGCCGCACCAACGCCGTCATACGTTCGCTCGCGACGCGGATCACACGCGCATAGTCGCGTGATTCCTCCAGCGAAGTTTCGCCGGAGGCGATCATGTCCGAACGCGCTTCAATTACATTCAGCGGTGTGCCGAGCTCGTGTGCCAGCCCCGACGCCAGCTTGCCGACGGTCGTGAGGCGATCCGCGTGGCGCAGCTGCTCGACGGCCGCGATGCGATTCGCGGTCTCCTCGACCACACGGCGCGAAGCCGCGGCCAGCCGCTCACACATGGCGTTCATTTCGCTCGCCAAGTTTGCGAGTTCGTCCTTGCTTCGCAACGCCAAGGGATCGCTGAAATCCCCTTCACCGATCCGGCGTGCCTTGGCGGAGAGAGCCGCTATCGGAGTACCTACCAACCAAACCCCCACCAAGGCCGAGAGCAGCGCGCAAGCCGCTGCCAGAGTCAGGGTCGTAACGATCGTTTCAGCGATCGTCTTTCGGACGTACGCCTCCTGGGCCGCCGACGACTCGCATAGTGAGATTGCCCCCGTCGGCGGACTGACGGTGAGAGTCGCATAGATGCAGTGCTGCGGGGCCGATGGTGGCTCGCTCACGGTGAGCGTACGTCCGGGGCCCAGCTCCTTCAGGCGATCCAAGAGCGTCGGTTCGATGCCGTCCGAGAAGGGGACCCAGTGGATTCGGAGCTTGCTCGAGCGACTGCCGAGCTCATCGACCATCGCGATGGCCCGCGCCGGGCCGTCCGTCCTCCAGCTCTCGGTCGCTGCGCGCGCCAGTACGCTCGCCATGAGCTCCTGGTCGCGAACGCGATCGGACGCGAACAGTCCGACCTCGCGTCGCACGCGCAAGAAGCCGTTCACGCCCAGCACCGTGGACGTGCAGGCGATGAACATGAGGGTCAACTTCTGGACCAGCTTCACGGCGGCGCAGTCAGCGTAGAACCAGCCTTTCCCCGGCGCGAGCCATGACGTTGACGTGTCATTTCGACACGCCGTGTCCGGGCGACTCAGGGCATGGAACGCCCAACAATGCGGGCTGAAAGGCGGTCGAGGCTGGCATGCGGCCTGCACCCGAGCATGGCGCCGCCAGACCGTGCTCTCCGGTTTCGAGAGATCAGCTCGTGAGATCAACGCCCAAACCATTCGCAATCGTCGCTGCAGTCGACTATTCCCCGATCAGCCGCGAAGTCCTGTTCGAAGCGTTCCGCGCCGCCGCGGATCGTCGCCTGGCTCAGGTTCACCTGATCCACGTGCAGACGGACGTGCACGTCGTCCAGTTCGCGGCAGCGGCCGACCACGAGGGAGCGGACGTGCCGCTCGCGCCGGCCTTCCAGCGCTTGCTCGATTTCAGCGCGCACCTGCTCGCGGAATTCAATGAAGACCAGCGCGCCCACGGCAACAAGCCGTTCACGAACGTGACCGCGCACGTCCGCCGTGATGCGCCCGCGGAGGAAGTCGCGCAACTTGCAGTCGATCTGGACGCTGACCTCGTGGTGATTGGCGCGCGTGGCGCGACGGCCGCCCGCCGGCTGATGATGGGTTCGGTCGCGCATGCCGTACTGACGCTGGCGCTGTGCCCGGTGCTCCTCGTCCGCAGCAAGGAGCGACCGAAGGGCTTCGCGGAGATTCAGCCGCCGTGTCCCGAGTGCATCGAAGCCCGTCGACGCTCTCTCGGTTGCGACCTGTGGTGCGACGAGCACCGCGCTCGTCACGGACAGCGCACGAGCTATCGGCTGGAGACGGGGCTTCGCTGGCGGGGGAGCTGGATACTCGGCAACTGAGTCGAGGGCGAGGCGCGACTCGTTACGGTGTAGCTCGAGCTGGCGCAGCACTGGCCCCTCGAAGTCCGAGCCAGTCGCGGAGGCGCGGCACCCGGCGCAGCGCGAGAGATGCGGAGTGCGTGCGGCCGCACTGTGCCAATCAATCCCGCTGACCCGACACTTGCGCGGAAGCAAGCCGAAGCGGAAACAAAGCGCGCGCGGCGAAGACGCGATCGGGCCGTGCGGATCGAGCAATCAAGGTCTTTATCGAAGCGAAACGATGGGCGCGCGTTCCAATTTGTGCCGTTGGGTTTCGAGCGAGCACACTCGCTTTTCGTTTTCGTTTCTCGCTGCGACAGCGCGCGCCGATCTCGACGCACGACTTCTGATTCGTCCTTGACCGTGCGGTGTCCGCTGATGACACTTTGTGGAGGTCGCACGCACGTCGGACTAACCTGCGAGTTGCGAATTCCTGCTTACTCGCGGCTATGTGGAGGAGCGTGCAAAATCCGCTCCTCCACCGATGATCTACCGCTTGTACGGTCCCAACATTGAGTGGCGAGCAACCACGCGAGCCCCTCGAGATCAATCAGCGAACTGGAGCACGACATGTCCACCATGATCCAAGACAAGAAAATGGAGCTGGACGCCTCGACCAGCGGCTCGTCTCCCTACACCATCGACCACTGGGAGCCCGAGGATCCCGCATTCTGGAAGACCACGGGCAAGAAGATTGCGACCCGCAATCTGGTCTTCTCGATTTTCGTGGAGTTTCTCGGGTTCTCCGTGTGGCAGGTGTGGAGCGCCGTAGCCGCACAATTGCCCAGCGTTGGCTACAAGTTCGACGTCAATCAGCTGTTCTGGTTGGCGGCCGTCCCGGGTTTGACCGGCGCGACGCTGCGCATTCCATATGGGCTCGCGGTGTCGATCTTCGGCGGACGCAACTGGACGCTGCTGAGTGCGGCGCTGCTCTTGATTCCCGCGCTCGGGCTGTCTCTCGCGATTCAGGACCCGACTACTCCGTTTTGGTTGTTCCTTTGCCTCGCGTTCGTGGCAGGCTTCGGCGGCGGCAATTTCGCGTCCAGCATGGCCAACATCCAGTTCTTTTACCCGCAGAAGGAGAAGGGCCTGGCGCTCGGGCTCAACGCGGCGGGCGGAAACATCGGCGTGTCGGTCGTGCAGTTCATCGTTCCGATCGTGATCGGCAGCTCGCTTTTCGGTTCGCTCGGTGGCGCTCCGCAAATCGCGCACGTCAAGGGCGTCGAAAAGAGTCTGTACTTGCAAAACGCCGCGCTGATTTGGATCCCCTTCATCCTGATCTCGCTCGTCACGTCCTGGTTTTTCATGAACAACTTGCACGTGGCCAGGGCGTCGCTACGCGAGCAGCTGCCGATCCTGAAGAACAAGCACAACTGGATCATGAGTTGGCTCTATCTCGGCACATTCGGCTCCTTCATCGGCTACTCCGCCGGCTTCCCCCTGCTGATCAAGTCCCAGTTTCCTACGGTGAATCCGCTAGAGTACGCATTCTTGGGGCCGCTCGTGGGCTCGGTGATTCGTCCAGTGGGCGGCTGGCTCGCGGACAAGCTCGGGGGCGCGATCGTGACCTTCTGGAACTTCCTGGGAATGGCAGCGGCATTGTCCGGCGTCATCTACTTCGTCGCGCACAAGAACGATCCCGGCGCGTTCGGCGGGTTCTTTGCGATGTTCCTGGTGCTGTTCGTCGGCGCCGGCATCGGTAACGGCTCGACGTTTCGGATGATCCCGATCATCTTCCGCACGCTGCGGCTGCGCTCGCAGAGCGATTTGACCGAGGGCTCGCCCGTGTACCAAACGGCAATCAAGACCGCGAACAAGGAGTCGTCGACAATCATCTCGTGGGTCTCGGCGATGGCCGCCTACGGCGCGTTCTTCGTGCCCAAGAGCTATGGCACGTCGATCAGCCTCACCGGCAGTCCAGTGCTCGCGCTCGCGACGTTCCTCGTGTTCTATGCGACGTGCATCGGCGTCACCTGGTTCTACTACTCGCGCAAGAACGCCGAGGTACCCTGTTGAGCTGGCAAAGCGCGGCGCCCTATGCTTCTAGCTCGTACTCCTCAATGGTCGAGTGATGGCGCTCAGCACCTGCAGATCGCCGGGCGCGGGATATGCCGGATGAGAGCGCATGAGCCGAGCGACGGAATACAGTGCTTCCATCTCGTCGATCGCCGCCACGGCTTGCCGTTGCGCGAGTCGCGGTCGACCCCGTTCGAGCCGCCCGAGCTCAGTGGCACGCGCGATGCGCTTGCTACAGGGCGTCTTCGGGGCACGCGGTCATGCGCAGCGCCAGGCGATACACGTCGTCTTGAACGGCCGAGACGACGCGCTCGAGCGCGCTAGGGTCGCCGGATTTCGCAGCGTCGACGGCAAGCTGTAACGAGTCCGCGTCGGTGCGACTGATCGTCATCGCTGGACCTCGAAGCGATTCGGACGCCCATCTCGCCGCCGCCGGTCGTCACCAGCCAACGGTTCCCCTCCTTCCGAACGCTTTTGGCGAAGCCCACCGCCCAACGCGGGAGGTTTGCGGGATTCGCGAGGAATTTCAGGGTCTTTTGGAGCGGCGCGTGAATAGAAATCGTCTTGGTATCTGCCTGCATGGTGCGCGTCCTTTTTACCGGCGTAGTTGCCGGCTCTGTTTGTTTGGACGACGGGAGAGAGCTGTCGTGACCCAGCACCGGGCATTGGGGAAATCCCGGCGAAGCGCGCGGTAGCTACAGCTACTTCCGCGAAATCCACCGTTGTCGAACGGCCCGAGGAGTTCCTGCCGGGGGACGCCGTGGGAGTGTTCCTGCGCCTCCGCTACACGGTACGAGCTACCGGCAAGCGGGTCGAAGAGCAGCAGGTCCACTGGTGGTCGCTGCGCGACGGCAAAATCGCAACGCTGCGACACTTCGAAGATACGGCTCAAGTACTCGCGGCTGTTCGTGCCTGAGGGAATGGATTAGAACATGTATCCAAGCCCGAGTGTCGCGCGCCGCTCGCCGAGGAAGGCAAGCTCCGCCAGGGCGTCGAACCGTTCGGAGAGCCCGAACGCGCTCCCGAGCCCCACGTGGTAGCGGTAATGGTCGGCGCCATGCCCGGCCACATCCGGCCAGCTCGTGCCCGCGCCAAAGTAGCGCGCCACGACGAACGGTGCGGCAAGCTTGCCGATTGTTGTACCGACCGCGACTCCGAGGCGGTAGTCGCGTGAGGTGAAGGTCGTCTCGGAGCCGTCGGGTGCGCGCGCCTGTGAGCGGGCCAGGGAGTACGACAATGACAGGTGCACGAAGGGGAGAGCGCCGCCGAGCAATCGATACGACGCCGCGACGCCGCCAATCGGCCCCGGCAGCAAGTCGTAGCGGCGACCGGCATAGTCCAGGTGCCCAAACAGCGAGCTGCCGAGGGCCGCGCTGAGTGCGAGCCGGTCGAGCGGCATGATGTCGACCGTCGCCGTCGCGGCGGTTTGGAGCAGCGGCGCGCGGTCCCGGGCGAAGTCGATCTTCGTCGACGTCCCGCCGGCGGTGAGCCCCGCGCGTACCCGCACACCATCTTCTCCGTGGCACACGCCTGGAAGGCCAGTCGGCCCGATCGGCGGTGACAGGCCGCACGCCAAGAGAGGGCGCGCCTGGAGGCACGCGGAAAGGACGAGAGCGCCAGTGATGCCTCGGTAGCTCACCGTCGTGAGCTATGCGCGATTGGTCGACTCGGTTACAGCCTTCTCGTCGTGAAACATTCGGGTGAGCTCGCGCACAGACGCCTATGCGACTGGCGCGAGGTTTTCTCTGTGTTCTGCTCGTCCTGACCCGAGCCCAATCAGGGTTCGGTTACCCGACGTCGGTGGTGTTCGCGCCCAATGGCCATGTTTTGGAGGCGGGGTCTGCGGCACTCGCAGTCGTGGGAGTGACGCCCACGAGCGCCAACCCGGCAGGTCTGGCCAGTGCGCAGCTCGGGGTAGAAAGCGGTGTTCTCGGTTCCGCTCGAGTGCTTTCGCTCGAGCTGGGGGCGGATGCACTGTTGCGCGACGCACCGGAGACCGCCAGGGTGACGGCCATCTTCAACGCGAAGCTCGGACTATTCGAAGAGCAAGGCTACAGGCCCGCGCTCAGCGCGGGCATCTTCCAAGTCTCCGTCGAACAAGAAGCCAATGCTGCGCTTGCGTACTTGGCGGCGAGCAAACAGCTCGGGTCGCGCGGTTCGCTGGGCGAGCTGACGGTGGGTACGATGTATAGCTCGGCTCGCGCTGCCCGCTCGAATCACTGCCAAGATGCGTGTGCATTTCGGGGCAGCGTGCCGTTCGAAGATCAACGCGTCGGCATCCTGCTCGGCTGGGCGAGCCCCGAAGTCGGCGTGTTCGGCTTCAGCTCCGACCTGCTCACGGGAACGTCCTTGGTGAGCGGCGCAAACGAGCTGGTTACGTTGCGAGTCCTGCCAGAACTTCAGCTCTTCGCCGGGTTCACAGTCGCCGTCGATCGCCGGCCCGATGTTTCTCCCACCGACGCGGCCTTTGCCGGCATCTCTGCGTCGTTGCCCTTGCTTGCTACCGCTCCACCTTGAGCGCCTCGCGCAGCAGCTCGTATGGATGAAACGCGCGCACCCGGAACGCTCGAGCGTCGAACTTTGCTCGTGCTCGCTACTGCGTCGCGTTCTCGAGGCATTGAATGTAGGCCGCGTTTTCCGCGACGCACTCGCTCGGATTCGGATGCGTGCATACCGGGTCGTCCGCGCGACAGTTGTCGAGGGCCAAGTATTGGTCGAGGCAACCAACCGCTATTGCGCCGGTTATTCCATCCTGCTGCATCTTCTGACACTGCGGCACGCACGTTGCGATGCTGAAATCGGGACCAGCGCACTCGGTGGTTGCCAGCGCCGCGCAGTCGGCGTCGCACGAGCGCGCGCTCATCGGGTTACCACTGCCGCCCGTACCGCCGCCTGCGGTACTTCCTCCGGCGCCCGCGCTGCTTGCGCCGCCAGCACCAGTGCCTCCGGTCCCTGCGCCAGCGGCAGCGCCCGTTCCTGCTCCACCGCCCGTTCCTGCCCCGCCACTGCTGCCTGCAGCACCGCCAGCACCGGCGCCTACTGCATTCCCTGCGCCACCCGTGCCCGCACCTCCACTCGCCGTGCCTCCTTCGCCCCCAGTTGCCGCGCCGCCACTGCCTCCTTCGGTGGTGGCTCCTCCTCCGCCGTCGCCACTCGTTGCGTCTCCACTACTTCCTCCGCTAATCGCGCCGCCATCCCCCGCAGCACCACCTCCCAAGCCCGCAAGCCCGCCGTTGCCGCTCGTGCTGGGTTCAGCAGCGTAACCCGCGCTACCGCTCGTCGCCCCGCCCGCGGAACCCGTGTTCGTGGCTCCGCCGCTCGAGCAACCGAACATCCAAAATAGCGCGCTAGCGACCCCAATTGCCGTCGGCCCGATCACGATGCGCATGGGATACCTCGCTCGCGTTATTGTGCCGCCGCGTCCGTAAGACATTGAATATAAGCATTGTTCTCTGCGACGCATTTACTCGGGTCGGGATGGGTACATACGGGGTCGTTCGCGCGACACTTGTCTAAAGCCAAATACTGATTGAGGCACCCGGCCGCCTTGGCGTCGTCAATTCCCTGCTGGGCGGTCTGCTGACATTGAGGCACGCACGTCGCGATGCTGAAACTCCCGCCCGCGCATTCGGTGTTTGCCAACGCTGCGCAGTCGGCGTCGCAGGAGCGCGCGCTCATGGCGTTGCCGCCGCTGCCGCCACCGCCGGCGGTGCTTCCTCCTTCGCCGGACGTGCCTGCGCCAGCGGTGGCTCCTCCGCCGTTGCCGCTGGCGCCGTTCACCACTCCGCCGCCGCCGGCGCTCCCACTGGCGGTCCCGCCGTCGCTACCTTGACAGCCGAGGGTTGCCACGACCATAGCGAGCGGTAAAAGCGATAAGGAACGAGAGAGCTTGTTCGAGCTTCTTATGGAGTGCATGGCGGAGGCTCCATCGGATTGGTCTGTCCGGAACGAAAAAGGCCTACGGATTGCAGGGCAGCGGCTTCGTCAGATCCGTCTGCCCAGTGCCGACGAAGCAGGCTGGTTGGGCCGTCTGCATGGAGCATTCCGTGCTCGAGCCGTTGCCGCCATAACACCACTGATCGGGCGCGACGTCGACGCTGAGATTGCCCATGACGGCAGATGTCGTGAAATCCCAAATGCTTTCGTCGGGCTCGCACGTATCGTTGTCGTTCCTGTCCACGTAGAAGGCCACGCCGACATAGAGCCCGTAGTTCAGAACTTGCGGCATCGACACCATGAAGCCGCCGTCGACGATCGGCACTTCGGCGACACCGACTCGGTAAGGGGATTGGGACGCAATGACGATCCGCATGTGCGCCCCTTCATCGGCGTCGAAGTGGGCTCCGGTGACGGTCAGATCGTACCAAGGCTCATATCCAGCGCCGGATACATCCACGCACGGACCGGTCGATGCCCCCCCGGCTCCAGCCGTCCCGCCGGAGCCGCTAGCCCCGCCGGCTCCAGCCATCCCGGCCGAACCGGCGGCTCC
>JADMIO011113578.1_pt1 | contig 21584 bp, 20 predicted proteins | sample 8958161 | NCBI WGS metagenome assembly JADMIO01 (sample SAMN16585339, study PRJNA669376) | soil metagenome | isolation source: Crop rotation soil | place: USA: Cullars Rotation, Alabama | collected 2011
ACGCAAACAGCAAGTGCGTCGTCGCGGGGCTCATCAAATGGAAATCTTGCGGTCCCGCGCCGCCACCCGCCACGTTCCGCGCGCGCGCCCATCGCTGACCACGAACGCTTCCGCATATAACGCCACCGTCGGACAAATGTGCCGCGGCACACCATACAGCACATCGCCCACTTCGAACTTCGCCGCGTTCGGACTCTCCACCACCAAATGTTCTTCGCTATGCGATACCGCCGTCGCGTCCGGCAGATTCAAAAACCTTACCCGCGGATGCGGATTCTCCGCCGCCACCGCTTTGTGACCTAGGTCCACACACAGCCGCTCCTTACCCGGTTTGCTCACCACCCGCGTCAGCAACACCGCCGCCTGCAGAAAATCCAGGTCCGCGAACTTATCGCTATACCCAAAATCCCAAAGCACACACGTGCCCGGGCTGCATTCAAATCCGCTCCGCGCATGCAGTGGAAACGTGGGCGTGCCGCTCGTCACCACCCGTGGCACCGCCAAACCCGCCGCCAGCAATTCCTCCCGAAACCGGTTTACCGGCACAAAAGCCTCCTTGCAAAGCGCTTCCCGCCGGGACAAATCCCCTTCGTGGATGTGCCCGTCGTAAACGTGCAAACCGTCCGCCTTCAGCCCGCGTGCCGTCGCCACCGCCTGGTAAAGCTTCAACGCCTTGCTTCCCGGTTCCACCCCCGTTCGATGCTGCCCACAATCAATATCCAGCAACACCTCCAATGGCCTGGGCGCATCGCCGAAAACCTTGTTCAATTGCTCGATCGCCTGCTCGTCATCCACCACGCTCGAGAAACGCACCTCCGGAAATTTATCCGTGAGCTCCAGCAACCGCAGGATGTTCGGGCCCACCATCTGGTAGGCAATGAGAATATCCTTCGCCCCGGCCGCCGCCGCCAATTCCGCTTCGGCAATCGTGGCGCATTTGAATTTCGCAATCCCTTCCTCCAATTGAATCTTCACCACCTCGCCCAGCTTATGCGTTTTAATGTGCGGCCGTAACCGCTTGGCATCCCCGGCCATCCGGATCATTCGGCGGACATTCTCCCGGATCCGTACCGGATACAACAACAGGGCAGGGGATGGCGTCTCCTCGGCGTTCTCGAACTCGTACCAGTCGCTCATTTCATTGGGCCTTGATTTCGAAGATCGCTTCGATCTCCACGGCGATATTTCCTGGCAACGACCCCATCCCCACCGCGCTGCGCGCCCCCACGCCATTTTCCGGGCCGAACACCTCCGCAAAGAGCTCACTGCACCCATTAATCACCTGCGGATGCTCCAGAAAATCCGGCGTCGAATTCACCATCCCCAGCACTTTGATCAATCGCTGCACCCGGTCCAGCGACCCCAACTCACTCCGCAGCGTGGACAAAATGGCCAGCCCGACCTGCCGGGCCGCCAGCTTGCCGGCCTCCAGATCCAAATCCGCACCCACCCGGCCCTGGATTAACGATTTATCCGGCTTAAGCGGACCATGCCCCGACACATACGCCAGATTCCCCACGGTCACCATCGTCTTATAAACCGCGATCGGTTTAGGTGCTGGCGGCAAATCCAGCTTCAACTCACGCAAACGGCTTTCCGGTGTGACGGGATTCATTCCGGCGGAGAGTAATGGTTCCCCCTCCACTTGACCAGCCCACTGCATCAGAAGAAAACAGGAGAAAGCAAAACAAAGATCCCGATTTTCTTTTACATGAGAGAACAGAGATAACGGAGAGAGAGCCGAAAGAGATTTCAAATAAAAGTCCAATTAGCTGATAATTCGTGTGAGTCCCCGGAACTCTCAACCCACGTTTTGGCCCTTCCTCTGTTCCCTCCTGCACCTCACGGTAATACAATTGGATTCCCACAACGTGCTTTTTGTCCTTCCTCTGTTCTCTCTGTTACCTCCTGTAAAAAAAATCGGTGCCGCCCTCCTGTCCCGACTTCTGTTGCACAGCCCACTCTGTTACCTCCTCTTAAAAATTCCTTTCCCCTTTTCCTTGGCTACCTCCTGTAAGCTTAAAATCGCGCTTCACCGCAATCTGCTCCTCCTGTTAAATTCTGAGCCGTGCACCCACTGTACCAAAAAGCTGCTGGACTGACGGAAACCATCATTGCCGCTGCGATCGAAGTGCATCGCGACAAAGGTCCAGGATTGATCGAATCCATCTACGAGTGGTGCATGCTCAAGGAGCTTGAATTACGCAGCCTGGCGTGTGCCACTCAGAAAGTCGTGGTCCTGGAATATAAGGGTTTTACGCGCGAAGAACCTTTGCGTTTCGATGTGCTGGTCGAGGAATGCGTGCTGGTGGAAGCTAAAGCTATAGAGAAGATTCTGCCTGTGCATAAGGCACAACTCCTGAGCTACATGAAACTGTTGAATGTGCCGTTGGGATTATTGATTAACTTCCACGAAATGAAGCTCACTAACGGTATCAGTCGGCTGCTTCTTCCTGGAGCAAACTTATGAGGATGCCACAACAGTAGAAATCTCTGTTCTCTGTTAACTCTGTTTCCTCCTGTAAAAAAATCGGTTCCCTGGTCCGGCGTTCCATCCCTCCTTTCTCAGTTTCCTCCTGTTTAAATAGGTTCTCCCCTCACGTAAAAGAATCGATTCCCTAGTTCCCCGTTCCTCTGCCCCTTCTTTTCTCTGTTTCCTCTGTTACCTCCTGTAAAAAAAATCGGCGCCTCCCGTCTTCCAGTCTCGGCTCCCATGGTACGCAGCCCTCTCGTTGCCTTCTGTGAAAATTTCGGATCCCGGTCCCAAATCAAATTCGCATCTCGCAACTCCCTCCCTCAAATCGCAAATCAAAAATCTAAAATCGAAAATCTGAATCCCTCAACTCTCAACACTCAACCGTCCCATCACTTCCTATTCGCTCTGCGCGCAAAGATTCCGTCCTGGAAATTCCGCTTTTCCGCCAACAACCGAACCAAAAAGTCCTTAACATGATGCTCAGACTTGCGTCGATGCTGACGCTTCACATCAACAACCACTCGCGTGGTCTTGTAAAAAGATTGCCTGAGTAATGTTGATGATGCCATATCGGCCTTGTCGTCTGGGACAACCTAAATCTGCCGCCGCTTTCCCGAGGACGCAAGAAATCCTGTATCGGGCTCATTACGGAGTTAAAAGAAGGGAAATTCCGGACATCCACCTGATCCAGCATGGCGAACGAAAGCACAGGGCGAGCCGAGCGAGGGAAACCAGTTCTTTTTGCTGCTGCCATCCGACGCCCTTAAGGATTTCAAACCGGGGCTTGCTTTACCTTCGCAGCCCCTGCGATTGATAGGACCATATTCACTGGCCTGAGTAGTTGCCAAAAATTTCTAATTCTCACCGTCCGTATTAATTCCTACAAAAAATGATTGTCTTAACGATAAGAAAAAGTAAGCTTTCCGTCAAAAGTATGAAATCAGATGCAGATTTCGTTTCATTTACCAGTAAAGGACAAGTAGTCATTCCAAATTGGCTTCGAAAGCAATTTGGGATTGAGGAGGGTACCCGGGCATTGGTGCAGGCAACTTCCGAAGGAATATTACTTACTCCAGTCACAAGCGCATTCGTCCGGAAAGGACGCGGTATTCTTAAAAATCCTGCCACCATCTCCGGAGGGGCGCATGGCAGTTAAAGTCCTGGATAGTTCTGCCCTCGTCGCCTATTTCCGGGATGACAACGGCGCAGAAACTATCGAGAATCTATTACTGACAGCTGCTAAGAAAGACAGCCTGTTGCTCATGTCAGACGTGAGCTTTGTCGAAGTAAAAAGTTTAGTTCTGGCACACGATGGTGAGGGTGGTTGGGTCCAAGCCGCACGAATCCTCGAAGCCTTGCCAATCTCTTTTTGTCCCACTAATCGAGTCTTGGCCGATCAGGCGGCAGAGTTTAAAGCACGCTTCACAATCACTATCCCTCAAGCCATCGTAGCCGCTCTTGCAAAGGACAAAAAAGCGGAGCTTTTCACTGCTGATCAGGGATTCAAGGTGCTTCAGCGTGACCTCAAACTTGTGTGGTTAGAATAGAAGGAATCCAATATGCCCGATAGTTCTCCCCAATGGCACTTTAATGAAAGGCGCGCTTGCGATCGAATGCGTGATTCAGCAAATGATGCGTTTTTTACTGCTGAAAGTCTGGAAAATCTAAGCGAAGCCCTAGTCAGGGAAGGGATTCAGAACTCCCTGGATGCTGCCCAGCGCGCGGATGGAAACGTCAGGCAAGTTCAGGTACGGATTTCCTTTGTTCGGACGGCGTCACGTGCGGCCCGCGAGTTCCTCGCTGAGATCTTTAGTTCGGCAGAGGAGAACTTCGAGCGAGGACTCGGGGAATCGGACTTAGCCGACCTTTTCGGCGACGAATGTGGATACTTGGTGTTCGAAGATTTTGGCACGCGGGGCCTCAACGGCGATGTTAATGAGTGGCGGCTCGAACGCGCGGAACAAAATGCCTTCTTTAGTTTTTTTAGGGCGGAGGGGCGCTCCGGAAAGAGCGGCGAAAGCTTAGGCCGCTGGGGGATTGGTAAACAAGTGTTCCCGACCGCCAGTCGGCTTCATGCAATGCTAGCAGTCACTGTTCGAGCCGATACGCCAGCCAAAGTGCTAATGGGATCCGCCGTGGTCCGCACGCACTCCATTGGCGGAAAGGACTTTCAGCCAGACGCCTGGTTCGGTTCTCGAGATGTTCTGGAAAACCCCGTTTCTCCGATTATTGATGCAGGGTTTATAAGCGCTTTCGAGAGCGTCTTGGGACTGAATCGTGGCAATAAGAAGGGCCTTTCTGTCATAGTTCCCGCGGTAGATGAACGCGTGAATGTGGACGATCTGCGGCGGGGAATTGTCAGGAGTTTCTTTTGGCCAATTCTACTCGGGGAACTTGTTGTCGATCTTGAATCTTCAGAAGGAAGCTGGCACATGGACGCTGAAACTCTTGCATCACATCGGAGTTTGCTGCCGCCTAGCGAGGCAGCAGTCGTGGAATTCGCTGCGTGGGCTGCTACAGCTAAACCTTCGGAATTCATTTCGCTCGGAAGCAATGGTCACATGAAGCCGGACTGGAGGGCGAGCATCGATGCACTCCTGCCTGAGTCCAAAGTCGGCGAACTACGCGGTCAGCTTGAAAAATCTCAGCGTGTTGGAATTAGAGTTCCGGTGCGCGTCCGACCAAAATTTGAGGGGGGAGAAGAAAAAAATTCCTTCTTCACCGTCTTTGTCAGTCCATGCAGAGATGCGGGCTATCGCCCAATTTTTCTTCGCGACGGGATCGTAATTACAGATGTTCGCTGTCCGCAGATGTCTGGGAATCGCTCCCTTGTGGTGGTGGAAGATCCTGCACTGGCTAGTTTGCTAGGCGACTCTGAAGGTGTAAATCACACACAATGGCAGAAAGACTCCCCGAAATTTCACAAGCGATATGTGTACGGGCCAGAGACCATTAAGTTTGTCAGTCGTAGCGTTTACGAAATACTCCAGCGCCTCCACGCCGCTGAAACGAAGGGCGATCCGAATCTGTTGCTGGATATTTTTTATCTACCAATTGATGAAGGGCCTACGGAAGTCACAAAAAAACCAACAAAAGAAAAAGAGACCGAAACAACAGAAGCAAGCGAGCCATCACCAACTCGACACCTAACTCATTTCGCATTGGATCAGGTGAAGGGTGGATTCGTGCTCAAACCGGGCAAAGCCCCACTCACATCTCTTCCCGCGCGAGTGCGAATCGAGGCTGGCTATGCCGTTCGCCGTGGTAACGCGATCAAACGGTGGAGCTCGGACGACTTCAATTTTATCCGTGCTCCATTACGCCAGGAACAAGCGAATGGGGTCATAGTTTCGCGCGCCGAAGGAAATTCGCTGGAGTTGGAAATAAGGAAAGCCGACTTTGCCTTCGAAGTGTCAGGCTTTGATACGAAGCGCGATCTTGTTGTCCGAGCCACGGAGTCGAAAGGAGAGAATGAAACGGACGTTTAATTACACAGGACGTCGGAAAATAGTGCGGAAAGACGTCTCATTTTTAATAAAACGAAACGGTGGAGGTTGGTGGTTCGACGCGGAACTAAAGCTCGCCGATTACCGATTTCCCCGGAATGCCGAGGTATGGGTTGAAGCGCACAGACAGAATCTTTGGATGCAATGGCCTTGGGGGACCGTGTCCGCAATGAGGCCAGCTATCGAGCGAACATTGACTGAGTTTGACGCGCCGGATGGTGTTCTTTTTCGGGTCCGCGTCGTTCAGCCACCCGGTCCCGAGCACCACAAACTTCTGGGCGAAGCTGACGGTATCACATTTGTAAAGGCAGGAGAAGCAGATGATCGACGACAGCACTTGCTTGTGCCCGTACCAGACGCGCTTGATCAGCAGCTCTGGAAACTCAACTTTGAAAGCGATCCCCCATCTTTGCTTGTAAACAAGGACGCTAAACCAAGTTGGAAAGAAATGGCTCGATCTCCGCAATTTTTGGCGCTCGTGTATCCGGAGGTTTTTAGACAGATTTTGACGAAACTTCTCATAGATGACAAATGGACGGACGAGGACGAGGAAAGTGGCTGGCAATCGGACTGGATGAAGTTTGCTCGAAACTTAGGGGGGCTTGCGCCCCTGCCAACGGCCGAGCTGGAGCAGGACAGGCAAAACTGGATTGAGGAGGCGATCGCCGGATTCTGCAGAAGGCTTGAATTACGCTCGGTTTGGGATCGAACATTTGATGAAGAAGGACGTAGATGAATCTCCATCGTTTTAATTCCGACGGCATTGCTGCCTTTGTCGGGTACCGGAACAGCCTCGTGCTCGAGCCAATGCTCCCGCCACCGACCCACCTCCTGAATGACCCGGCGCTAACTGAGCCGGTGCGAGGAGAAATTGATGTTCCTGCCCGGAGCTTTGCCAACAGACTTGAGTCCGGAAAGTTTTTCAACGAGCTTCTGGACGGCTCGGGCATCCGCTCACCAGAAGGCGACCGCGGTCTTTGGGCTTGGCTTACGTTGTTTTACTTTGACGAGGTCTGTCCTCCCGATGGACACGGGCGCCGGAACCCGCAAGACGAGGCGCGTCTGATACCAATACTGGACAATTATCAGAGGTTTTACAGGCACTTGCTTTTGGGGCCGTTCCTCATCGTCCGAGCGCACCGAGATAATCCCGAACGTGCGATTGCCATGCTGTGCAATCCCCTTTTCAAACCGGGAGAGATCGTTGAACAACTCGCATCCCGCAAGGAACTGGTAACAAATCGTGCTGTAGTAGAACTTGCCACTCGCTTGTACTACGACGCGAAAACAGGCTCATTCAAAAGAGGTGCCGGATCGTCGGTTAAAGGCGCGCCCAGGAGACTCGCGGCCCTGTTTAATCAATTAGACCTGACCTGGTATCTTTACGGAATGGACACAACTGATGTGCTGAATCTCTTGCCAAAAGAGTTCGATAGGTTTCGTGCTGCTGCCTCCTAACCCTTCTTGAGACTCGCCCAATACAAGGCGGTGCGTATAGAATCGCACCGTGGCAATTCCGGTTATAGATCTGTTCGCTGGCCCCGGCGGTCTGGGAGAGGGCTTTTCTGCGCTGCAATGCTGCAATGAACCCGTCTTCAAGATAAAGTTATCAATAGAAAAAAACCCGTTCGCTCACCAAACCCTAAAGCTTCGAGCATTTTTCCGCCAATTCCGACATGGGCAGGCCCCCGCGGAGTACTATGACTACCTGGCAGGTAGATTATTAAGAGAGGACCTATTCCTAAAATTTAAAGAGCAGGCCGAGGCTGCCCAGGAGGAGGCGCTGAACGCTGAACTGGGCGGGGAGCAGCTTTCTGAAGAGGATTTCGACAGGAAAATCGAAAAGGCCTTGGGGAAACGGACAGCCAAATGGGTGCTCATTGGCGGCCCTCCGTGTCAGGCGTATTCGCTTGTGGGTCGATCCAGGGTAATAGGAGGCGAGGGCCTAGCAGCGTACGAAGCCGATCCGCGACATAAGCTTTACAAGCATTACCTCCGTATTTTGGCAAAGCACCAGCCACCCATTTTCATAATGGAGAACGTGAAAGGCCTGCTCTCCGCCAAGTATGGAGGGGAGGCAATCTTTACACACATCCTCCACGACCTAAGAAACCCGGGTCAGAATAGATGGGCAGGAAGGTCTCCGTACGGACCGTTGGAATATCGGTTGGTGCCTCTTGCTCCTAGGAACCCTGAACTCTTTAACCTCGAGCAACCCAACCCCGAAGACTTTGTCATCAGGGCTGAGCAGCACGGAATCCCGCAGGCACGGCACCGGATTATTATTCTTGGAATTCGGGCAGACCTTCATTTTAAGGTGCCTTTCCTTCAAACAACACCCGCAACATTTATTGAGGACGTCTTAAACGACCTTCCAAAGCTTAGGAGCGGCCTGTCCAAAGAAAGCGACTCCTCTGACTGCTGGAGGGAAGCCGTTAAAAGCATCGCCAAGAACCCGTGGTTTAGAAACGGGGCGCTCACTTCCGCGATGCGCGCCGCGCTGGCGCAAGCTTCTCACCGTATCCCGAAAGACCTTGATAGGGGAGCGGAGTTTATACCCGGCATGACAATCCCTGCGAAGCATGCGGACTGGTTTTTCGACAAGAGACTAAACGGCGTTTGTAATCACGAGACCCGCGGGCACATTCGCGAAGATCTTCACCGCTACCTTTTCGCGGCGGTATTCGGTAAGATCCGCGGCCGCTCACCTGTCCTTGAAGAGTTTCCAAAACCACTCCTGCCAGACCATGAGAACGTCGCTGATGCTCTCAAAGCTACAAAATTCAACGACCGCTTTCGTGTTCAAGTTACCGGCCGGCAGTCCACCACAATTGTTTCGCACATCTCGAAAGATGGCCATTATTACATCCACTACGACCCGTCGCAGTGTCGCAGTCTTACCGTTCGCGAAGCAGCAAGGCTCCAAACCTTCCCGGACAACTACTTCTTTGAGGGGCCCCGCACTGAGCAATACACTCAAGTTGGCAACGCCGTCCCTCCACTGCTGGCCCGCCAAATAGCGGCCTCTGTTGCAAAGCTCTTCTCATGAGATTGCAATGAAAGCATGGTTACTGGTCAGCGTACCGAACGAGCAGCGGACTTACGGCGGCAATATCGGCTACCGCGACGACGCGACACGCGTTTACCAATACGACAGCAATGTACCCAACTCTGCAGGGCCTGCAGTAGGAGACCTCGCCATCATCCGCGATCACCAATCAATCCTAGGTAGCGCCTTCATCGAAAAGATAACGTCTAGCGAGGGCGTGAAATCCCTGCAAAGGTGCCCGGCTTGTCGTGCGACCAAACTCAAACGTCGCAGAAAGGAAACTCCTTTATACCGGTGCGAATGTGGCGCCACATTCGACACTCCGGCAGCCGATCAACTGCCGTGCAGAGTCCATGAGGCCGATTTTGGTGACACCTTCTCACCGCTCGCACGATCCGTCTCGAAACAGCAGATTTGGGACGCCGCGGTGCGGTTGAACAAACAATTTTCGATACTGGAGTTGGACGTGGTGAGAACGGTGTCCCAGATCACAGCCCCGATGGCACGGCTGCCATACATAGAGGAATTTCCGCTGTCACCACAAGGCCGTCGAATGGAAGGCGCTCTGCGTCGGGTATACGTCAACCGCTATGAGCGCGACCGTGGTGCACGAGGAGACTGCCTGGCGCATTACGGCTGCCGGTGCTCGGTTTGCGGCATCGATTTTGGTTCTAGGTACGGCGCAATCGCCGAGGGAACCATCCACGTTCATCACCTCGTACCCCTGTGCATCATCTCGCAGGAATACATCGTCGATCCGATCAGGGACCTCCGCCCGGTCTGCCCGAACTGTCATGTGGTCATTCATCTACGGGTGCCGCCATATTCGATCGAAGAAACCAAAGGCATGCTACAACTTTAGTCTTTCCCCCAAGCATGACTTCTACACTTGAATCGGATTCCAGAATATCAGAGCACCGACGTCTTAACCGAGTGAATGTTAATGGTGGCACACGCATACCGATTGACTCTCTAAAATGGGCCGATACGCTCGTCCGCCAATGCCTGACCAGCCGCCCAAGATAACGGAATTTCAATCGCTGAATTGCTGGCCACTCGCGGCATTCGCCGCACGCTGTGCCCGGCGCATTTTTCCGCTATACCGGAGTCTGAACGAGACCGGCCCGGGAAATGTTAGATCTCCAGAGCACATCGCAGCAGTGGAGCGCGCAATAAATTTGGCTGAAGGTCGCGCCCGATTAGGTAGCACCGAAGCGGATTCAGTTTATACGGCACTTATCACCGCTTACGAATTGGAAGCTCTGCGGTCCACTTTACAAATCATCCAGCAAGCAGCTATTAAAACCGAAAGTGATGCCGGTGGTGGAGCGCTTGACGACCCGTTTTGGACAGAAGCCACGGCATACGCCTGCGCCGCCACTGCGACCAATGCTGCTTTTCTTGCAGCTTTTCGGGACGAGATCGATGACGCTAGTGCAAGCTCGAACGCTAGCTTAGGAGAACAAGCGTACCGGGCCGCAGTTCAGGCGTCTTCCATCGCTCGCGAACACCTTCTCAAAGCTGCCCATCGCGACTTCAAAATTGCCGAAAGCCTTACGGCAGCGAAACCCCTCTCAGCTGGTGTAAGTGCGCAAGATTTCGGCCCGCTCTGGCCGGACGGCAGGCCAGCGGGTTGGCCGCAGGACGCACCCCCACGCTTCAGACCGCGTGCGCGACTAATGCTACTGCTCGGAGAGCAGCTTATTCGTGACGCGGGTCTTGCAGTCTTCGAACTGGTTAAGAATGCTTACGACGCAGATGCTACGTACTGCAAGGTCACCCTGAAAGATATCGATCAGGTTTCGGAGTCCGCCGAAGTCGCTATCGAAGACGACGGCTGTGGCATGGACGTCGAGACGGTCCTGAACACGTGGCTGGAGCCCGGAACTGATTTGCGCAAACAACAGCGCGAACAGGGCTATCGCACCCCAAGGTTCAACCGGATCCCGTTAGGAGAAAAAGGCGTCGGGCGCTTCGCCGTGCACAAGCTCGGTCGAAAAACCACAATGGTCACACGAAAAGCCGGACACGACGAAGCCGTCGTTAGCATAAACTGGCCCGATTTCGAGAAAGCCGGATACCTCAATGACGTGCCCATACACGTCACAACCCGTTCGCCTGAGGTTTTCATCGGAGATCGAACCGGAACGCGGATTACCGTTACGGACCTCCAGGAGCGCCCTTGGACCCGAGCACGGGTGCGGTCGCTCTACCGTGCGATTACCTCGATTTGCTCTCCATTTAAAGGTCCAAGCAATTTCATTCCCGATCTCACTCTTAAGGGAGGCAATACAAAGGACTGGCTCAAAAACCTTTTGGTCGCAAAGGACGTTATTGAACAGGCGCCTTTCAAATTTACCGCGTCTATCGATCGAAGCGGCCTCATATATGACTACGTATTTCAGCCCGGTCCCGCGTTGAACCGGGTTGATGCACGGACGGTCGAGAATCGGGTAATGACCCTGATGTCTGAGTCCCAAGACGGCGAAAAGAATATAATAACAGTTGATCCGGATACAATCGGCACGATTTTTCTGGAATTCTACATTTTCGACAGAACACCTGAAATTTTTCGGCTTACGACCACAGACCCCCGCGGCATGAAAAGTTATTTAGATAACAACGGGGGCGTTCGGGTTTACCGGGATGGAATCAGAGTGTTCGATTACGGAGAGCCGGGCAACGACTGGCTAAACTTGGGAGGGAGAAGGATAAATGATCCGACTGAACGCATAGGAAATAATCAGATAATCGGCGCAGTTCGCCTCGGGCAGGATATACCTCAGAACGCCGGATTGGTCGAAAAAACCAATCGCGAGGGGTTCGTAGATAACGACTCTTTTCGCGCATTTCACTCAGGAATTGTTTTTGCAATTCGGCAGGCAGAACTTGAGCGCAACATAGACAAAAGAAGAATCCGAGTCGCGTACGCCCCTTCCAAAAAGAAGGAGCTCGTCATGGGTGACCTCGCCGAGCTCAGAGAGGAACTCGGCAAACACAACCTCGAACAGGAACTCGGCCCAATTGTTGACCGCATAGAATCCCAATATCGCCAGGTCACCGAGCGATTTCTGGTAGCAGCCGGTGCAGGCCTGAATCTTTCAGTAGTCTTTCATGAGGTCGATAGAAGTATCGGTAATTTGAAAGACGCCCTGGAGCGCGGGGAGGGTAAAGAGTCCATTCTACTTCAGGCCCGTCAGCTTTCAGAAATGGTGGACGGCCTCACTTGGATTACGCGCAAATCAGCACTATCCGAAATGAAAATTAGTGCACTGGTATCGCACGCGATTTCCAGCTGGAAATTCAGATACAGACACCATCAGGTTCATATTGAAAACGGACTCACAGCTGGGACACCAGACTTCTCTGTCAAAGGTTATCGGCGTCTGCTGCTGATGTGCCTTATGAACCTGATAGATAACTCGATTTACTGGCTATCCTCGCGCGCGGCAGAGAGAAAGATTTTTTTCGGGACCGTGGCCGAGCCAAACGGGAAGCCATGCCTGATTGTGGCGGACAACGGTCCTGGGTTTATCGATGCCGCCGAGTTCCTGATTGAGCCTTTCTTCACAAGGAGACCGGAAGGAATGGGTCTGGGTCTCCACATTGCAGACGAAATCATGCAGCAACATAACGGTAAACTGCTCTTCCCAGATAAAGCCGATGTGCCATTACCGCCGGAGTTCACTGGTGCGGTCGTGGCAATGCAGTTTCCAGCAATATCATGATTATGAAAGGACTCCAGACAGCCAGAGTGGCAGTAATCGACGACGAATTCACAGAAGCAGAGCCCCTCCTTCGGGGGCTGTCGAGGATCGGGGTAGGGGCCCTCTACTTCGACGGATTGACTGAAATGCCGGCCAATCCCCTTACCGGTCTTCGATTGGTCTTTTTGGACCTCCATTTGATCGCTGTCGGAGACGCCCACAGCACCCTTAATAACACCGTCGGAGTCCTCGCGGAAATTGTGGCCGGAACAAAGGGCGAGGTGGGCATCATCTGTTGGACTAAGCATCAGGAGGAGCAACAGCAGTTTCAATCGCTCCTCGCAGAACGATTTGCGCAATTCCAACCCGCATTTTTGCTGTCAATCGCAAAGAAAGATTTCTTTGGAGAATCAAAGAACCATTTGGCGCAGATTAAAGCACACGTAGACGCATTGCTCAAATCGATTCCAGCTTCACCGGCTGCGGGGTCTCCGGGAGCCGATGAAATCTCGAAACTCATCAAGTCCATAACCGGTTTCGACACAGCAATCACAGAGACGCTGCGGAAAGCCGAGGAGGCTCGCACCCCTTTCGAAGTGGCCGCGCTTACCACCAGAATCGAAGCCACCCTCTCGGACAAAACTGGCTCTCGGCTTATATGGGACTGGGAACAATCTGTTCACGACGCAGCAACCAAAACCACCTCACTGGTGCATACAATCTCAATGGCTGAAGGCGCTGCGCACGTCACCGATAACAATGTAGTCTCGCTTCTTTCCTCGTTGGTTCTCGCAGCGGGAGGCGAAAGCGTCCAAGACGCCGCCGGCTCAGCGGCAAGCCTCTTCGAAGGACTTAATCCGATCCATTCAGACTTCTTGGAGCAATTCGCTATTGACCCGCCACCCACGGGGCAACATTACGAGATGCTTTTGAAGGCCGTCCTCTCTTCTCCACGGCTTGAAGTTGGCCGCCGCGCGCAGATAAACACTGCAATCCTCTCCGCGCGCATCTCTTCCGGAAAATGGCAGCCCGGCAATCTTTATCTCCCGATGACCGGCACGGACCCGCAAGGTTGTCCACACAAGCTATGCGGCATCGACAAAGCCCAACTCGGGTGGGGCTTGCTCCAGCCGAAGTACGAAAAGGATTACAATGAGCTTAAGCAGTCCGTTCGGAGCAACGCCGCGTTGCAGTGGCCGCCCGAAAAGCTACGAGAAGCCAAACAGCGGCTGGCTGAAACCGAGCAGTCAGCGCTCGCCACATTGCTCGATCAGTGCCTTGTCGGCCTTCTGGAGATAACTCCCGCATGCGACTTCAGCAACAAGGAATTCGCACCTGCGCGGCTCATCGGCTGCCTTTTGGTGCCACATTTAATTGAAGATAAGATTGTGAAGGGAGACTTCATCCGAAGGATCAAACCAATCACCATGCCCGAGAGAACTGGCACTTGGCACATCCTGCTCAACAGCAGGTTTATCTTTGGTGTCACCACTCCGAGAACACGCATCTTGGCCCGACCCGCCGTGCGCATACGGCTTCCCTTACTCATAGACCTTCAAGCATGGTTCGCGTCTCAGGCCGCTCGCCCTGGGCACATGGCGGTCTAAATTTCCTTATTTTTTCCTGGTCAGACTTCGACACATTCATAGCCTGGCCGCATGAAGTCACACATTTACATTCCGCCTTCATGCAAAACAGCCGACAAACATCTCGCCCTCGCGCTCAGCCGCAATCTCAAGATCCTCAGCAAAACAGATTTCATTCGGGCGTGGTGTTCGCTGGCCTACCTATATCCCGGACTTCACCCGGACGGCTACGAAGATAAGACAGTGGGTGGCCTGAAGAGCTGAAGCCGATTGCGGCGGAAGCTTGGCGGCGCGCAACGGCGGCCAAACTCACGGACAACCAGCTTTACTGTTATCAGGCCTGCAAGGCGCGGCCGTCGACGAAGCCGGCATCATTCAGCTAGAATCTAACCGCAAGCCGCGGTACTTCACCGACCACTTTTCAGCTTGAAGGAAGCTTCGAGCTTCCGCGAGAGCCGTTCGGCGAACGCAGGTTTCTCCGTCTGGCACTCCCAAATCACTATTACTCTCCATCCGAGCTTGCGGAGGGCTTTGGCATGGACAATATCCCGCGCTGCATTCCCATTCAGTTTGTCCAGCCACCATTCGCGCCTATTCGTGGGGGTTGTGCAATTTCGACAACCCTTATGTCGATGCCAAAAGCAACCATGCACGAAAAGCACAGTCTTATATTTTGTCAGGACAACATCTGGCCTCCCCGGCAGCTTTTTTCCATGAAGTCGAAACCTGAATCCCATCCGTTGCAATGCCGACCTAACAGTTTTCTCAGGGGTCGTGTGCATGCCCCGAATCCGGCTCATGTTCCAGCTTCGCCGTTCCTTTGTTAAACGATCCTTCACGAGTCTATGGTCCGTAATGTTAGTCTCTCATCCCATGGTACTCGAGCCAAGAACCGGAATGCTTACCCAATAGAAAAGACTCCGCCAATTACACAAACTCCCACAAATGTCATACTCAGAACTATTTCCACTCACTCGGCCATAGGGGTGCGTTCGGCCGACAGGGCCTGGAGGCGTATGCATGGCCGCCCACGAACACATTATTTAGGGCACGTTTTCTGCTCAACGCTGCATGGAATGTCCATCAACTCCACAAGTTCTGAGGCGAAGACAGCATCAGCCGATTTTAAGCCGAAGGACAAATCCTCGCGTGGGAATGCCAGCCAGTTCTTCATCGCCGGAGAGCTATGCCGTCGCGGCCACTTGGCGGTTGTAACTCTCGGCAACACTCCGAACGTCGACATCCTTTGCAGCAACAGGGAAGGGACTCGCTTCGCGCACATCCAGGTAAAAACCTTTGTCCCGGGTAATCCGACATGCAGTGTCGGAATCAAAGCAATGCAACCATACGGAGAAAGTTTCTTTTGGATATTGGGAGGAATTCCACCCGTGAAATCAGACAGGCCGTTCGAATACTACGTCATTCCCTGCCAGGACATGGCTCACCATGTAAAAGCCGGACATGATCTTTGGCTAAAAACTCCCGGAAAAAACGGGCGACCTCATCAGGAAAACAAAATGAGAATAGTCCATTTGCCGCCGCACGTTTCCAACAGTGGCTGGGACATCTCACCCTATTGCAACGCCTGGCACCTCATTGAAAAGCAGCTTAAGGGATAATTCGATTCTTTAACTGAGCTATTGAACTAAACATCTGCAGCTTATGTCACAACTACCCAGAATGCTCCCAACTGAAAAGCATCGCCTTATTGATCTAGTCCAAGGCGCTGGTTTGGATGTTAGCGATTGGGCGAATTTCAAAGGAAAAAATCCCTCTCAAAACCCTAAATATTGTTATCAGTGGTCATTTATGGTTCCGAATCGAGCTCTTATTCTCAACATCTGGCACGATCAAATAAAAGAGAGAAGAGACGGAACAATTTATCTGGAATTGAACATTCGCCACTTTGGGAGTCAACGAAAAGGGGCAGAAAAAAGGCGAGCTGTCGAGATGGACAATGGGCTGCAATTCGCAGCGGTAAATCGGCTGTTAGTTAGAATTATTGTCCTTGCCGGAAAAAGGCGTGACATAAATAAAGCTGGAGAAAAGGCTTCAAGAGTTAAAAAAAGATTCCTCGATCCTGTCCTATGGGCCGTCAGAACCTACGACGGCCAAACCGGGAGCTGCACATTACAGCGAGGCTTGCCTCCAGATCGTTTTGTCGACCAATTCTCGATTGCAAGTGAGACACAAAGGACTCCAGAACGCCGGTCCATTTCAGGACAAGCTTTCGTTCGTAGCCCCGAAGTCCGTAAAAATGTTTTGGCCCGAGCCCAAGGCAAGTGTGAATGGTGCGGGGAACTTGGCTTCGTAATGACCGACGGCAGAATATATGTAGAAACCCACCATATAATCCCTCTATATGAAAACGGTTTCGATATTGAGACAAATGTCACTGGTCTATGCCCTAATCACCATCGCGAAGCTCATTTTGGGTCAAACAGAGCGGCGATGCGCGACGGACTCCTTGAAAAAATAAAGCAACTGACTGGTAACACGCAGAGTCAAAGCATTTAGGCAACGGCTTTTCCCTGGTAGAAGAAGGGCGGCCCGCTCATCGTTCTCGCGAGCCAACCCTGTTACTCAATTCCCCATTCCCTTAAAGCGCAAATAATATCAGTGTCACTTTTTGGCACCCGCCTGACCTGCAAGCACTGCCTTGTACCGCTGATTAACCGCTGCGACTCGCTCCGGAAATAGCCTTTTGCAGACCGGCGTCCAGACGCAGCCCAGCACCACCACAAACCCGACCAAACCCAGCATCACCTTCTGCCCACGTTTCATATATATCCAGACACCGGACAGCGTCGGATTTGTATATAGGCCTTCGTAACCCCTGCAACGGCTCTGTTCCCAGTTCGCAACCATTTCCGATGAGCTTTCAAAGTGAGCATGTGGTTCTAGAGCATTTCAACCGCTGACTAGGCGTTTGCGAGGCGCATCCCCGCAGCGGGCTGTAACGAGCGAACAACGACGTCAGCGGTTGAAAGGATCGGAACAATGTGCTCCAGGTTGAAAGGGATTCGGAAATAAAAGCTGCTCCGCTTGTGCTACGGATACGCTACGCTTGTGCTACGCTTATTTCTACGTAAGCAACTGTCGTTCCAGCACTGCTACGCTGCTACGCTTGTTTCCAGGGGGAGGCGGGGGGAAAGCCCCGGGAAGCCCTTTGGCGGCATTCCTTCTGCATTTTGCAATCTACACTCCACATTTAAATGGCCCTCAACTCTCAACCCGTTTGGACTGCCCTTGACAAGCCTAGCAGCGTTAGGCATTCTGACGAAATGCTTACCAAAGAGCTGGTGGCCGCCTCCAGTGTGCCGTTGGTTTTATCCGTCTTAAGTGAAGGAGAAAATTACGGTTACGCGCTCATCCAACGCGTGCGTGAGTTGTCCAACGGCCAGATTGAATGGACAGAGGGGATGCTCTACCCGGTCCTGCATTGGATGGAGCGGGAGAAGCTGATTGACTCGGAGTGGAAGGAAGCCGAGACCGGCCGCAAGCGGAAGTACTACCGTTTGCGCAAGGAGGGCGGAAAAGTTTTGCAGGAAGAAAAAGAACGATGGATGGCAGTTCACCAAACCTTTCTAAAATTGTGGAAAACCAAACCAGCATAGCCCAACTAATCCAAAACTGGCGCACAGCGCTCGCGGAGTCGCCTGCTTTCAAAACCGAGAACCTCGATGAACTGGAAGGTCACCTGCGCGATTCCATGGCCGTTCTCCAACAGAAGGGACTGACCGAATCCGAATCCTTTTGGATCGCCGCCAAACGCATTGACCATGGAGACCTGATATCAGAATTTGTGAAAATTAACGCCCAGCATGTCTGGCTCCAACGCGCTCTCTGGATGGTTGTCGGCATTCAACTGTGGGGGTTGATTCTGGGATTGGCGCAAGGAGTTGTCCAGACAGGCTCCTTCCTGGCAGCACACAGTTTTGGTTATGATTTCGCCAGCAAAGGAAGAGCGTTACCAGCCATTCTGATATTCCTCGCAAGCCTGGTAACATTACTCTGCTTCCTAAAACTCACTTGGCTCATCATGAAAAAGGCAGAACCAAAAATCAGCCAATGGTCCAGCGGCATTCTGTTTTCCAAAGGTAAACTGACCTTTGCTTTTCTGGTTTGCCTGGTTTTACTCCTTGTCCGCTCCGCATTGCCATTCCTGAACGTGCTCCTAATAAACTATTCCTCGTTGAATGAATTTGCTGAGTTTCAAAGGGTCAACATTTTCAGTGGAATTGCCTTTTTCGTCCTTCAATGCGTCGGACTCCTTGCCGCCACATTTTTGCTGGCCAGAAAAGTTCTTAGGCGAAACCCCTCCGTCATTCAACCTTGCGCCTGATTCCTCCGGCCGTTGCCCAGGCCCCCCGCGCGACCTCTTTTAGGTCCCTCAACCCTCAACCAATGATCTCTTTAAGCCGCTCAACATCCTGCTTTGTTTCTCAGCCGCCTGGTAGATTTGCTGGTATTCAGCCTCGGTAAGAAATCCCTGAGTTCGGCCCAGTGCCGCCTGCGAGACGGTCTCAAAAAGGCTGCCAGTAGCAATTTCTAAAAACCGGGCGTAATCAGTTGTGGACGAGCGCGAAGTACCCTCCGCAATATTGGAAGAAATGGACACCGCGGCTCGTCGCATTTGATTAGTTAGTCCGAAACGCTCCTCCTCTGGGAATTTGCGCGTAAGCTGATACACCAGATCGGCAAAAGCGATAGCTTGGTGCCAAGTTTCGAGTTTTTCAAAGTTGAACATATTAAGTGCGGTTTTGAACGTTCATGAACCCTCAACCCTCAACACTCAACACTCAACCAGTTTGGACTGCAACGCCTCTGCAACGACCTTGCAACGACCTTGCAACGACTTGTTTTGCGTAAATCCTTGCAAATACGCTGCTGCAACGGCGCAACGGCTTGTTGGGGGGGAGCCGGGGGGGGAAAGCCCCGGGGGCCGTATTCCTTCTGCATTTTGCAATCTACACTCCACATTTAAATGGCCCTCAACCAGTTTTCCTCTCCGTTAACTCTGTTGCCTCCTGTTCAAACAAATTGGTGTCAGGTTTAGATTCCCCGCCTCTCAAATCAAAAATCAAAAATCGCAAATCAAAAATAATGCTCACTCGTTCGCCGTTCTCATTCACCCTCCGTTACCTCCTCTTCGAGTTTTCCTGCCCCGCTGCCGCCCCCCATCACTCCATTACTCCATCACTCCATCACTCCGTTCTGTGTTACCACCCCCTCAACCCTCAACCAGTTGTCGGTACACCCTGGGACGGCTTGGGACACCCTTGTGACACCTTCTGTGACACCTTGGAAGTGCAAAATCCCCAATGTTTACAGGCCTTGTGACGGGTGTGACACCTTTACACCCCCCTGGGTATCCCCCCTGCCTTCAACCGTCGCCAAGTCGTCTCGCCGACTGCCCAGCCTCGGTTCGTCATCGACCCGGTCCGAGGCACCACAGTTCTCGCCAGAGAATTACATCATTGGGGCATCCAAGTAGTGGCGGGCTTGGGAAGCCAATCCGAGCCTATCCAAGGCTATCCGAACCTTTCCGAGGCATTATTTTTTTTTCCGGCAGGTGCTTGGGAAGATAGTGGCGGACTTGGGAAGTCACATCCGAAGCCAACCGAAACCATCTGAAGCCATCCAAACCTAACCGAGGTTGAGTATTTTTTTTCGCCCTTCATCAGGTCGTCGGCATACGTCCAGATGAACCGCCCAGTTCAGCCTCCTCGCACTCAATCAAGGTAAATCAAGGTAAATCCAAGTAAATCGAACTAAATCAAAGTAAATCAAACCAATATTTTTTCTCAGCCGCCGTCCTCTCTTATGCCTCCTTCCGCAATTCGTGGAAATTAGTGCTACCACAGTTCTCGCCAGAGAATTACATCGTTGGGGCATCCAGATAGTGGCGGACTTGGGAAGTCACATCCGAAGCCAACCGAAACCATCCGAAGCTATCCGAACCTAACCGAGGTTAACTATTTTTTTTCGCCGCCCTCAACCCCGACTCCCATCACTCCAATACTCCAATACTCCAACACTCCGTTCTGTGCCCTTGTCCTCTCTCCGTTAACTCTGTTGCCTCCTGTAAAAAAATTCGTTCCCCTCATTCCACATTTTGCCTTCTTCAATCTGCATTTAAATGGTTCGTGTCAGGCAGTTTGTCCTCTCTCTGTTAACTCTGTTTGCTCATGTTAAAAAATTTCCCGGTAATCTCTGCCGCCCTCCCACTCAGTTGGCTCCTGTGAGATTTTCTTTTTTGCAAGGTTTGCGCGATTTTGCATGTTTTTGCACGTTTTTGCACATGCAAAAGCCCGACTTTGCACAAATTTGCACAAATTTGCACAAATTTGCACCTCACGCCCCCATGCAAAAACCAGCCGCAAAGTGGCAACGACGTCCCGTCGCTGATTGATCCGGCCGAGACGGGCCTACTTTGATCTGCTGAACAGCGGCCGGTTTTCCCAATTCGTATGTCCCCCATCACTCCAACACTCCAATACTCCAATACTCCGTTAGTCACCTTCGGAAGGTTGCGGAAGGTTACGGAAGCCTATAGTAACCTATAGACACCTTCGGAAGGTTAACGTCTCGGCCCTTCTTGGTCCCTCGTCTCCTGGTTAACGAAATTCCGTCCGTCCTTTAATTGGCATCCCCTTCGTCCACTTCGTTACCTTCTGTTCAAAAATCCCGCCCCCGGTCATTCTGTATTTTGCAATCTGCACTCTACATTTAACTGTCCCGCTTATTCCCACTTAAGTCACTGGTTTTGTAAGGTTTGCGCGATTTTGCATGTTTTTGCACGTTTTTGCACGTGTCGCCTTGCCCACGCATCACTCCACCACTCCGTTTGGACCTCACCCGCATCTATATATGGTGTACGGGCACGCCTCTCATAGTTGCAGCTGCTTGCAGTTGGTTGCACTAAATTGCACCAACTTGCAGGTAGTTGCGCTTCGAACTCGCGAAAGTAAGCGATTCCAACAACACAAGACACTATCCACGTCCTGTCGCGAGTTAAATTGTGGCTCATGTGGAAGTCACACTTAAACCTGCAGCTCAGCCCATTTTCCAGGGTGAGCGGTACTCACGCGTGAGTAGTTTACTCGCCTCGGGATCGTCGTGAATTTGCTCTTTCACTGAATCCCATTTGAGCTTGCGACCGACGAGCATGGAGATTAGGCCCAAGTGACCGGGGATGGAGGAATGATGGGCAACCTCAGCAGGTGTTACCGTCGGTTGTCGCGACTTTACGCACGC
>JADMIO012807522.1_pt1 | contig 21584 bp, 16 predicted proteins | sample 8958161 | NCBI WGS metagenome assembly JADMIO01 (sample SAMN16585339, study PRJNA669376) | soil metagenome | isolation source: Crop rotation soil | place: USA: Cullars Rotation, Alabama | collected 2011
TTTATGTGTAGGGTCACGTGTTTTATGTGTAGGGTCACGTGTTTTATGTGTAGGGGCGACGCCATGCGTCGCCCTGGCGCTAGCTTTAATTCGAAGGGCGACGCCTGGCGTCGCCCCTACAGTTTCGGGAAGACGTTGAGTTTCGCGGACAACTTGAACTAAAGGTCTTCGTCTTCGTCGTTGAAACCGAGTTTTATAGCCATTTCACGAGCTTGTCTTGCTTTGGCTTTCTTGCCTAGCTTTTGATAGCACTGAGAAAGCGCATCGTAAATGTCTGGATACTCGGGGGAAATTTCGATTCCCTGGAGCGCCAACTCCAGCGCTCTGTCTACGTCTCCGGCATCGAGCTTGATTCTGCATAGAGTGTCATACGGCGCTGGATCTTCTGCGTCCAATTCGATTGCACGGAGACAATCTTTTTCTGATGCAGCAATATCACCGAGCTTGTAATGCTCCCACGCGCGAGAGACGTAGTACTCGGAACAGTCGTCTACATACTCGATTGCGGTGTTAAAGTCTTGAAGCGCTTCGGCTCGTTGTCTCATTCGGCTGCGAACAAAACCTCGGCAGTAATACGCATCGGCAAAACTTTCGTTGAGCGAGATCGCTTCGTCCAGATTCTCCAACGCCTGATCCAACTTATCAAGAGCCTGTAAACACCAGGCTCTGCTGAGGTACCAATCGGCTTCACCGGGTGCAAGTTCAATTGCACGATCGTATTGTTTCACCGCGTTCGGGTAGTCCTCGGCAGCCATGTGCGCGTACGCTGCGCCGGCGTAGGACTGGGCATGATCGGGGTTAAGCTCGAGCGCGTGTGCGAAATCATCCAATGCTTTTTCGAGTTCACCTTGCTGCGTGTAAATCGCACCGCGATTGTAATAATGCCCCTCTTCTTCAGGCTCCATGCTAATTACGGCAGTCGCGTCGGCGAGCGCCTTATCCCAATCGCCAATCGCTTCAAATGATGCAGCACGTGCTTGCAACAAAATGGAATTCAACGGATCGCGTTTCAACCCTTTGTCAAATTGAACAACCGCTTTCTCATGTAGCTCAAGATCTTGATACAGAGCGCCTCTTCTCGCAAAACTCTCTGTTGGATCTACGAGACTGATCTGACTGAGATTAACGCGCTTGATCGACTCGGGCTCTTTCCAATCAACATCGGGACAGCGAAGAGGCTGCTCGCCTTTCAGCCATGCCTCCTCCGCTTTGGCGCGTTCGACTTTCGCTTCTTCTGATCTATCAAGTTTTTCCAGTGCTTCGCTTTTCAGGTCATAAGCAGCGGCAAACGAGGGCAGAAGCTCGATCGCTTGAGAGGCAGCAACAATTGACTCCTCATATTGTTCGAGTTTGAACAATATTCGCGCACGCAATTCAAACAACGTCGGACGTGTTGGTGCCAGCGATTCCACCCGTTTCAGTTCTTCAAGAGCAGATTCATGATCGTCGAGTTTGTCGTACTCCCAGGCACGCGCTTCCATGTACTCAGCTTTATCCGGTGCCATTAAAATCAGCCGGCTGTAATCACTCAAGGCGCGCTCATGGTCGCCCATGTGGCTGAGTATATGACCACGTTCATAGTAGGCGTCATGGTAGTTTGGATTCAATGCAATAGCGCGATTCAAATCTGCAATCGCGCTGTCGAAATCACCGACATGGTGATTGGAGACTGCGCGATAGTAGTACAGATAGTCACTCTCGTTATTCTCTTTGATTAGATCATCGAGCTCTTCTTTCGCGCGGCTGAAGTTTTGAGTAGCCATAAACAGCACTGCATAACCCCATCGCACGCGCAGATCTTCGCGATCGATTTCAGCGGCTGATTCAAGATCTTGCTGTCCTTCTTCGATATTGCCTTTGTCGATGAGCACCAGAGCTCGCCTGTAATAAGCATCTATGTCTTTGTTGTTCAGATTGATCGCTTTTGTGAGATCGGCGATCGCATTGTCCGTTTCATTAAGAGCGCCATAAAGTGCGGCTCTCGCTTTTAGAATATCGGTGGTACCAGCGATTTTATCGAGCAAGCCAGTGAGAATTTCGAGATCGCGTTTCAACTCGCGTTCGCTGAAGACACTGAAATCTTCGCACTGAAGAATATCTTCGACGTTGACTACGCTTGCTCGAATCTGTTCGAGATCGGCTTGAATAGACTCATCCACCTCGCGCTCCGATGGGCACAGCATGACAAACTGACTGAAACTTTCCGGTCCGTTTGATTCACCCGGCCAGGTAAAATCAACGAGAGATCGCAAGGCTTCGGCATCGTGAGTGCTGTCGATACTGACGAACCCGGAAACGTCGCTGTCCTCGCGAGAGAGTTTTAACTCCACCCAGTGAACGCGTCTTTCATTCAAGTAACTGGCAATCGAATCCATGCAAAGCGTGATTGGCAGCTCTTTCTTGATGTATGCAAGAAGTGTGTCACTGCGAGAACCTTCAACGCTATATGGTCCAAGAAAAACATCCCAGGCAATAAATTTTCCATCGCACAACGATGTGAGACGAGCAGTGTCGACGAGAACATCAGATTCGGTTTGGTCTTTGATCTGTTTTTCTTTGCGTTCTCTTCTTTCGGCTTTCTCAGCATCAGGAGCGAGCGCAGCACGAAACACCGGCCAGAAATGTTGTGCATAGTTGCGAACGGCTTCGAGCACGGATTCGTCTTCACTGTCGGCTGTTCCATTCGTCGACACCGTGACAGACATCGTTTCCTCGCCCACCGCGCGGAACAAAACCTTCGATTTATAGTTGCCGCGGATAGAGTTATCGACGTGTTCAACAAGGCACGTGATCGATACATCATTCAATCCGGTCGTGATTGAGCCATCCTTGTAATTTGCCGCAAGACCATCATTGTTGAGCTGTTCAACCAGCGCGTTTGATGCAAGTGTTTCCAGCCGAGTCATTCAAGACCTCTTAACAATTCCTAATCTTCAAGCACCTGTGCGGCACAAAGGTTTGTACATTGTACTTTCTGACGGCGGGGCGATAACACCCGACATCTTATAATTGTAAACTGGAGCTGGTTTTCTGGGGTTGCAATTAATCAATCCCGGAAAAATTTTTGTTTTTCCGTCTTTCAAACACCTCTATTCAAGCGAATCTTTGCGCTTGCTTCGATATCGGCGCTGTTTTTCAGCGAGATAGCTGGGGTCCTTCAATTGTTTCGAGATCTGAAATGTCATGAATCGGCAAGCATCCGAGCAGAAGCGTGCTTTGGTACGACCAACGAAAAAATCCGCGCAGCGCTGAATACCTGGGTCTTCTAAGAGACTCTTTTCCTCGAGCAGCAAAAGCTCTTGCCTGTAGCGCTTTTCGAAATCAGCGAGCGGAACCTCAGACATCCGAGCATCCCGAAACACACCCTCACAGCGGCACAACCCAGGTCCACCGTTTTGATAGTCAGCTACAAATTGAGCAAAACCCACCAATAGCGACCCAAACAGGCGATCCAGAATTTCGTCACCCTCTTTTGCGACGGCTAACAGTGATGGTAAGCGGGTCTCAGCAGTCGCCTCAATGTCAATTTCCAGAGCATACGTTTTCAATCGTTTGTTGATCGAGGTGACATCAGGCTTCTGATCGAAATAGATGAGCGCTGCCTGCGCACGAATGAATTCTAGATCAGAGCAAAACCTCGAATACCGCGCCTCTGCGGGAACAGGCAGCACCGGCGCCACCTGGCGAAACCAAACGACAAAATCAGCGTAGTCATGCCAGACCGCCTCTTCATTCAGTATCTCGCGCCAATCAAGCGGCTTCTCGGCATCCTTAGATTGTGCCGAAGACTTGTTTGAGACGTGTGAGCGGGCTGCCATCAGTGATTCCTCACGTTCGTTCGCGACATCTGGGAACCGCGGAACCGGAGGAGCCTCCATCTTTGCGGCTTTTAGAAGCAGGCTGGAAGCCTGCGCTCCCAGGATCCGTGACCAGCTCACTACACCTGGACCTTGGGCCTACGTAATACTCGACCCCTCTACCTGAACCTTGTAAATGCACCTGAACTTCGGCTCAGCACCCCTCAATTATCCAATTTTTCGCTAAATTTGACAACCACGGATGTGCGTGGTAACGTTACCACGATTAGCCGTGGTATACACGGAGCTCAAAGAGCAATGGTCAGGTCGGTCTCACGCGACCAAGCCGGAACCTCATCGCATGGTGGTGAATATGAACTCAGTTGTTGGAATTCGTGCAAACGCAGTTTCTTCAGAGAAACAAGAGATTGTTTTCTCGATACTAAAATCCGCTTTTCCTATATTTGTAATGCTCGAATCCGTTGCACTAATTGGAACTGTAGATCTCGAAATCGCCGGGCGCATCTCTTCGGCAGCGCAGGCGGCAGTAGGTCTTGGCGATCAACTGCTCTACCTCACTAGCACCGCGGCATCCGGACTTTCAGTGGCAACATGTGCAGTCGCAGCCAGATATTTCGGTTCCGGCAATCACAAACGAATGTCAGCAACAATTAAGTCGAGCATTATTGTCGCCACTATATGTGGTATTACAGCAATGATTGTCGGATGGTTAGCTGCCGACAGTTTTGTTCGACTGCTTAGCGACGATGCAGCAGTAATCAGCAATGGAGCGCAATACATCCGGCTTTGCGCGATTGGCTCACTTCCCTATGTTCTATCAATTGTTATATCGTCTATTTTTAGAGCAATTGGCAGAACCGTGGAGTCACTTTATCCATCGATTACAACCGCTGCTTTTGCAATAGGTTTCAGCTACCTGCTGTTTGAAGTCGGTCCATGGAAAGGCTCTCTTGAAGCCCTTTGCGTCGCCTGGGATTTAGCAGCGTACTTGGGTCTTGGTATCAGTTTCATCCTATTGAAGAAGCGACTGAACTGTTTCGTTGACATAGTGGCCACGCGAGAGGGTCAAACTAGATTCGATAAAGTTCGCGAACGGAAAAATTCAGTTCGTCTGGTTAAGCTGCTTTTCTTGATCGGCATCGCAGTGGTGCTAGCAGATTCAGCCACTCTAGCAACTGACTTTCTTGTTTATAAATTGCTCTCTATGCTCGAAGGGGCAACAAATTTACAGGCAGCCTGGACGATATTTCTCAAGGTGGAAGAAACATTTGCCATCATGCCGATCTCCGCATTGTCACTAGCATTTGCAGCAACTGTCGGGCAGATGATCGGTCAGGGCAAGGAAAAACAAGCTCGCGACTGCCTGCGCTTTCTTATGGTATCAACCTCGATATTGTCGGCAATGGTCGGCGCCATACTTGTCTCAGCCCCACATCTAATGGCGATGTTCACGCACGCGGACAGTCAAGTTTGCACGAATGCTACGGAAATGGTTTCACTTATACCCGTCTTCTTTCCGCTCCTGGCTGTACGACTTTTGGCATTTTCGTATATGGAAGGAGCGGGTCAGACAGCCACTCCGATGAAACTGTCGTTAGCTGGAAATGCCGTTAAACTAATCTTGGGCGCTGTGTTGATGAACGTCCTGTCGCTCGGTTCTGCAGGATTGGTGTTTTCGATTCTGTGCGCTCGTACTTTGACCGCAGTGTATTCAGTGTTGGCGTTGAAGTCGACGGCGCGGAACTCTAAAGCTTCTGATCGTGCCATTTAAGCGTGTTCTCGATAAAGTCTCTAATCTCGCCAACGCTTTTGAAACGATCGGCCTCGTCAAGCCGCGTGCAACCGGCGACTAATTGGTCTATTTCTTTGCTGATGTGCGGAACTATGTCGATTGGGTGAGAGACAGACAGCGGCTCTGGATTTTGCGCCGTCAACAAAAAATAGAGAGTTGCACCGAGTGCATAGATATCGCTGGCTGGTGTCACCATTCCGCGCAGTTGTTCCGGAGGAACGTACGATTGCTTGCCCACAATCGTGCCAACAACAGAATTTTCCGCTTGCTGAGCCACGTTAAAGTCAACCAGTTTCAAAACTCCATCCTTTCCGAGAATCAAGTTATCCGGCGCAAAATCGCGGTGCACCACCGGTGGTACTTGGGAATGCAGGTAAGATAAAACATCGAGCATCTGATCCAGGAGTCCCAAAACACGTCCTTCTGTGAACGGTCCGTCTTTGAGAACTATCTGGTGAAGCGAATTTCCATAGATTCGTTCGAGAACCAGATAACCTCTGTGATCCTCCACGAAACAGTCCGACAATTTAACTACTCGATCGTGATTGAGTCGCTTTAACAAATCCGCCTCATCCAAAAACTTTCGCAGTGCATCTTTTCGCGAGTTGGCATCAACAAAGAGAGGAAGTACGAATTCTTTGACAACAATGTTTGCCGAATCAAGGCGAATGACATGATCGGCCTTATCGGGTGAATGTTCAATCGGCAAGTCGTAAGAATCTTGAGACTTAAGATCAATGATTGCTTGCGGTTTTGAAGTATAGACATTTAAACCAGTCCCGTCTCTATCAAGCACTCCGGCATTTAAACCAGTCCCGTCCCTATCAAGCGTTCCGACATCTAAACCAGTCCCTTCTCTATCAACCGCTGAAGTATTTAAACCTGGTTCATTTCTATCGAGCGCTAGTAAATCGTCCTGGTCCGGCACAATATCGTTCAATTTAACGACGGGGAAACCAGCAATCGGCTCAGCTGACTCCGCAAGATATGCGGTCCCCTGACCGCCCACTGCAAGTTGTGAATGGATTTCATACTTGCCCCCTTGCAGTTTCTTGCCATTAGGCAGTGGTTCCAACGACTGCCGCTTTGAGGGAGCTGTAAGAGCTTGAAGCCACAGTTCAGTATATGTCTGAGATTGGATAGCTGAGAGATTTTCAATTACCTCAGGCTGCACCGTATTCGGTGGCGCCCATTTCTCTATGGCTTTTCCAACGGCATGACGCTGTTCGAGCGTATCGAGATTGCGCAGATCGAGCGAAAATTTGTTTTCTTTTGCCTGAGTCGCAGATTGTCCGAGTTTATATTGCCACCTGGGTTTCGCATACACGAAGTCGATGAAGCCGTCGGCGCCAGCATTATCCACAGTTGTCCTGAGTGTGATACCAGTTATTTCAGACCACGGCACCACCGGTCCTTTCGCTGACGCAAATAGCCTGTGCCAAACCAATGCCAGACCATCCTCCGCCATTGTAAAGTCTGATTTGATGCGAAGAAATCGCGAGAGCACCACAGCCCAGATGGCGACCGCTGCTATTCCGAGAATCGCAAAATTCTGTTCACTACCAGGTTGCCTGACAGCGGTATCTATCGCTGCATACAGTACTCGAAAGAAATTGTCGAACGGCGAAATTTTAGAAAGTGTCGCCGCAGTAGACTCGACCCAGTCCCAAATTTGGTGTTTATTATCGGGAAATGCTGGTGCACAAATATTGAGCAGCGCGTACATTAGGGTTGAAAATAACGCACCAGAAGAACAAATCAGGCAAATTGAAATGCAGACGATCGCAAACCAGAAATATCGACGGTTCTTAATGAAAAAACGCTCTCTAACCCAGGATTTCAGCCGTCCATGCGAAGTATATGGAACGACAATCGAGTCGCTCCTGTGCACTTCCCTTAGCAAGTCGGTTAAATCATCCACGAAAGTTTCTGCTTCTTTTACGTCGTGCCGACAGGTGTTCTGCCGATTTGGCTGATTCTTTCAAAAAGTACAGCGGCTGATTCCGGGCGACCAATGGTTTCCTGGCTCGAGCAGCTCGCTACAAGTTGATCGATATCGTCGGACAAACCGTCAACCACAGACTTTGGATTCAATACACTCATAGCTAACGGATTTTTTCCGGTGAGCATAAAATACATCGTGCCACCAAAAGCATAGAGATCAGATGAGAGCGTAGCCTTGCCGCGAAATTGCTCTGGCGAGATAAACGCTTGCTTCCCAACGACAGTTCCAGTCACGGTTCCGAGAAACTCATTGGCCGCACCAAAGTCAATAAGATGAATAAATCCATCGTCGGACAAGATCAAATTCTCTGGTGTCAAATCGCGATGAATGATTGGAGGATTTTGCTCATGAAGATACGCGAGAATGGCAGATATTTCTTTTGCCCAGCCCAATACAACGGGCTCTGGCTGCGGTCCTTGTTGACTCACCAGTTGCCGAATTGTTTGACCTGTGACACGCTGCATCAATATGTAGTTTCGTCCTTCTTCCAAGAAATAATCCAACACTCTGGCAATGCGTGGATGTTCCAATGCAGCTAGAAGTTTCGCTTCCCGCGCAAACATTTCAATCGCTTTGGCTTTAAGTGTTTCATCCTGGTCGCTGGGGATTACAGCCTCTTTCAAAATCACCAGTTCTCGCCCATCCTTTTGAGCAAGGTATACCGCGGACAAACCTCCAAAAGCGAGTTGTCGCAGCACCTTTAGAGATCCATTTCTTAGCGTCGCACCCGGTTCCAGCGGCACGAAAACCGTGGCGTGAAAACGATTCGACAACTCTTGTTCCCATATCTCTGTATAACTGATTTTGCCAAGTTCCTCGCTTTTGCTCACTAGCATGGTACGCAACTCCGCGATGTCACCTGTCCCATCGCCATTGTCGGCGAACACCTCGCAGGCTAACAAGAATTTTTCCAATTCCTGTGTGTCAAAGCCTTTTATACCAACATGCACGAAGCCTGTCAGTTCCAGTTTTACGGTTTCACCGGATTTGAACAAAACGACGATATCGCTTCCATAGAGATCTTCGGTGTTGTTTCTCACCAGCGAGATTTTCGCAATCTCAGACCATAGACGCTTGCGGCGAAAATTCAAAAATGGACTCATACATAGTGGAAAAATAATTGAGTCCTTGGAAATCTGGATCTGTTCATCAGCTGTGACAGCAGTGGTGAACAAAATCGCACCGATAGCAGCCGAAAAAACTAAGAGTAAAAGGCTCGCATAAATAACTATTTGAATAACGAAAGGAAAATCTCCGTCGCCGATTCCGGTTATGACAAGCACCGCAGCTCCTAAAGCTGCCAGGCCACAAGCCGTTACCAAAGGAACAAGCAGGAATGGCATTGCCGCCGTCCAAACCACGTAACTCATCTGCAGTACAGCGGGTTTAAATTTCACCACGCGGGCGAGTTGATCGGTCATGACGATCAGTCTTGCCAGAGCAAATCGGTATCATCTTCGTCGTCGGACGACATTTTCTTTTGCAACGACGCGTATCGGGCCATCAACGAAGCAACTTCAGGATGTTCAGAACCTAAAGCTTTTTCAGACAAGCCTAAGCCCCAGCGGTAGAGCCGATCCGCTTCGTCAAAGTTCTCTTGTTCTTCGTACAACTCAGCTAAACTCTGAAGTGATTTTGCAACGCTGGCATGCTCTGGTCCAAGATTTTCTTGCACTATGGATAGTGCCCGCCAATAATGCTGTTCTGCTTCGTTGTACTTTCTCTGATCGCGGAAGACCTCGGCAAGCGAGTTGAGAACTTCCGCGACGTGCATGTGCTTCGGACCCCAATCTTTTGTTCTGATCTCGAGCAAGGTTTTATACAACGGTTCTGCTTGATCGTATCGACACTGAATGTGAAACAGCAGCGCGAGGTTTCCCAGTGTTTGTGCGGTGCTTGGATGTTCTAAACCAAGGACGGTCTGCCGAATTTTCAAAGCACGCCAGTGAATTTTTTCCGCTTTGCTGAAGTCGCCCATCATGCGATAGAGTTCGGCCTGGTAGTTTAACAACGTGGCGACGCTTGGATGTTCCGGTCCCCACTCTTCTTCGCAAAGCTTCAAGGCGCGCTCATAAAGCGGTTCTGCTTTCTCATGATCTCCGTTAGCATGGTGCAGCAACGCCAAGTTTTGAAGAAGTGGTCCGATACTCGGATCGTCTGGACCAACCATTCCTTCTCGCACTGAGATTGATTTACGGAAGAGTGGTTCGGCTTGATCGAATTTACCGTGTGCACGGTAAAAGTCGGCGAGGTTTTCGAGCGTGCTGGCAAGACTGAGTTTATCGCTGTCTTCGTTGGCTTCGTAAATCGTCAAAGCCCGTCTGAAGTAAGGTTCAACCTCAGAAAACTTACCTTGCGCGCGAAAGACTTTGCCAAGCTTGTCCAGCACAGGCGCCAGAGTCGCTGCGTTGACGCCAAAACAGGTTTCCTTCACCGAGAGCGCCAGCTTGTAAGCTTCCTCCGCCTTTCGGTAAGAAGCTTGCACCCAGTACAAATCACCTAACTTGGCATAAATCTCGCCAAAACTGGGATGCTCAGAAAGATCAATGATCGTAGAATCGCTGAGGCGAGGCTCCTCCCCGGAATCTCCGTCAGGATCTTGCAAACTCAAATTGACCGTAGTGTCGTCGTCGTCGTGAAGCGTCCCCTCGGCGAATTCTCGCCTGGCTTCAATCAAAGACTTCTGGTACAGCTTCTCGGAATCCTCGTAGCGACCCAGCTCAAAAGCGCGGTTGCCCGCCTCCAGATAGTTTTTCCATGTAATGCTGTCCGTCGCTTGATCCATAGACATACGAGAAGGATACCCTCTTGACCACCACAGTCGGATTCCGCATGGTCATAATAGTAACTAGTGATCTAATTCCCTTATATGCGCAGAATCCAACGCTTTCACGAACAGTTGCTTAACTGATTCGGTCTGAAATCAAATTTGACCCTTTCTGACCTAGACTAATTAAGTAGGGCTCGTCGCGGTGAACAGCCGCTGGTCCTGGCATTGGGGGATTAGGCATGAAATTTTTCAAACCGTTCGGTCGAAAGAAAGAAACGAAAGTATTATCGCGAGAAGAAAAATTGCGATTCTACGGTTTGGAATTCATCAAACTTACGGCACTGGCTTTCTTTCTCAGTCCAGCTAATTCCTTGCTAACCAACTTCATGCTGTTTCACCCGGAGAAGGATGCCGTGGCTGATGCTGAGCAGGTCAAAGCGATCAAGCAAAAGTACAAATTGACCTGGACCGATGCATACTTTCCGTCGAAAGATGGAACCAGGCTTCACGCCTGGTATATAACGCAACCGGGCGCGAAGAAAACGTTTCTCATCTCACACGGCAATGGCGGCAATCTCGCATATCGCCTTCCCATCGTGGAAGCGTTAGCATCCACTGGAGAGTCGATGTTCTTTTATGAATATCAAGGTTACGGGAAAAGCGATGGTAAGCCAACTCCCGAGGGTATCGTCAAAGATGGAATTGGCGCGCACGACTATCTGGTAAACGAGAAAAAAGTCTCCGCGCACGACATTATTCTCTACGGAGAATCGCTTGGATGCTCTGTTTCCACAGCCATCGCTCAGGCAAGACCGGTCGACGGCATCATATTGCAATCAGGTTTTTCCACGATCACTGAAGCCGCGCGCGACCATCTGCCCTGGTTTCGTTTGTTTCCAGACGAGGCATTTCCGCAGCGCTTCTTAGACAACGTCACTGCATACAAGACAGAACATCGACCTTTACTTCTATTGCACGGCAAGAATGATTGGATTCTTCCTTGTAGATATTCCGAACAGATTTTTGCCTCAGCTATCGAACCAAAACAGATCGTTTTGTTACCGAACTGTTCGCACAATGACGTGTTCGGTCAGTCGAAAGCGATTTCGACAAAGGCTATTGATGACTTCGTAAAACAATTGATATCGCAGACAGTGGCTAATAAAAAAGCACCAGACACGATCTTTAAAACAGCTGCGATCACAAACCAGAACCTGCATAACGCAAACGCGCAATAATTAAGATTTAGCCTGTTGCCAATAAGCCTTCATGAGCCCGTGATATGCTTGTCAAAGGAGGCACTCATGGGCGAATCAGCGAATAAAACAACAGACCAAAAGCCACAAGTTAAGCATGACTGGACCTTCTTTTTCTTCATAGCTTTAACTTCGCTTCTGATCGCCGCAGCCATAGCCTGGGTGTCCGTCAAGTCAGGACCGATCGCCGCAAGCGCCGAAGACAGCGTCGAAAGCGCGGTTGTTAATCAACCGAATCCTTAACGATTAGTATTTAGAAACATCAATGTGGCTGCACCATATATGGTGCATGGCTGTTCGTTTTCCTAGTACACGAACTCTGGAACAACGGGCTTGTCGAAAAGTCCCTTTTCATTTGCCATAGCGAAGAGTCTGTTAACGGCCTCGCGACCTTTCTCACCGGCTTCCACCGACATTTTATTGACGTACATGTCGATGTATTTGTCGGCAAGATCGGTCGGCATATCACGAGCGAATGAGAGCGCGTATTCGAGAGCTTCTTTGCGGTGCTCGAGAGAATATTCGATTGAGTGTTTAATAACACCTGTGATCTTCTCAATCGTTTCTTTTCCAAGATCACGTCGAATCGCGTTGCCACCCAACGGAAGGGGCAGCGAAGTCTCCTGGTGCCACCATTCGCCCAAGTCGACGATCTTCTTGAGACCCTCTTGTTGATAGGTCAATTGTCCTTCGTGGATCAAAAGACCGGCATCATAGTTTCCTTTTACGACCTCATCAATGATTTGATTGAATGGCACTTCAAAGGTATTCAAACCAGGCTGATACAGACGAAGAGCGAGAAATGCGGTTGTCATTTTTCCAGGAATTGCAATGCGAGCTTTCAACAATTCTTCTTTCGTCATCGATTTCGGAGCGACGACGATTGGACCATAATTGTCACCCATGCTGGAGCCGCACGGCATCAGCATGTACTTATCGCTGATGAATGGATATGCAGCGAATGAAATCGCAGTGACTTCATAGCGTCCATCGATGGCTTCATGATTGAGAGTCTGAATGTCTTTGAGAATCTGACGAATCTCCAGACCGCCCGTGTCAATCTTCTTCTCAGCGATCGCGTAGAACATAAACGCATCATCTGAATCAGGACTGTGAGCAACCGAAATCTCTTTGACTTGAACAACCATTGCGTACTCCTCGCCAGAGCAAGAACCGATGAACGCTATCCTCATGCCACGTGAATGGGCAACAAACGGAGCGAAACACATGGCAGTGTACTAGATCTCGCACGAAAACAAATTAGGACCAGTAAAAGGTCTTACAATCAGCTAGCTTCGTGAGTGTAGCCCCACTCCTGAGGCGCGCTCATATTGAAGTCATCGGGCAGCGGCTTGGCATCATAAATTACTTTCAAAGTGTTTACATCTCTGGTAGACAGCACGCCCAATTTTTCCTGCGTGAGCTTTCCGTTAGACGCTACTTCGAACGGAGACATCGCATCAGACGGCCTATCACTATGTCCGAAGATGCCGATGGCATGCCCGAGCTCATGCAAAAAAGCATGCGATAAAACCTTTTCCGGGATGGCTGGATAATAATTCGGACGAAGCATAAAAACAAACACCTTCATACGCCCACCGGTCACGGTCAGCCGTGTGACGCCCAGAACGCGAGGAGTAAGGTGATTGACGAATGAAACTTCAATGTCGGCAGTTTCAGAGACAGTCGCCTTTTTTAGTGGGATATAACGTCCCCATTTCTCAATGCCGCTCTCCATCGATTTTTTCCATTCGTTGTTTTCGTCTTCGGGAAGGCGCACACGCACTGGAAAGCTTGTCCATCGCGCCGCAGAACTGTTGACGAAACGGCTGATGCGGTTGGCATAATCTCCGGCATTTTTGTCATATGGAATTTTGGGAATTACGGTTTTCCCGCGAGCTTTAGTGTTAGATTCAGTTGTCGTGCTGCTTCCGCTCGCCATTGCTTTTAAGTCGGCAGCACCTGGTCCTTTGCCTTTTGGAGCAGAGACACCATCTGTGGTATCAGATGCAGGTGGCGGACTTTCCTCGTCGGAGGCGTCAGCAGGCATAGAACCTGTGTCATCCTGTGCCGTCGTTGAATCATCTCCGGGAGGTTGCGAACCGCTGCTTTCATCGTCATCGGACGAACCGGTAGAGCCCGAAGGAATGCTGCCCTGACTCGACGGCTGATCGTCGGGTGATTTCAATGCTAGTTGAGTGGCTTCCTCTTCTAGAGGTGAAGCACTCAATGATTCTTCCGGAGCGGCCGGCTGACCTGCGGTTTCAGACCCGCTCTTCCCATCATCGGTTTTACTCAACGACAATTCCGGTGCAACTAACCCAGTGTTCGTCGGACTTTTGGCACCCGAGCCGCTATCGCCGGCTGAATTCGCGGAACTCAATGCCAGTTCCGATGCGACCAGTCCCGAGCCGGGGTTGGTGGAACCGGGGGTGCTCGCGGCGTTGCCGGCTCCGGAGTTCGCAAAACTCTGAGCGGACGAGCCGACGGAATTTCCAAAACCATTCGGATTCGCGGCGGTAGCACCAACTGCCGGTCTGCTCGATGTCGGCAAAGGCGGAGCGAGTGCTACGGGTGTTGAACCACCAGCGTAACTGCCGTACTGCCCGGAGGGTCGCATGGGACTGCCGAAGGAGCCTGGGTTACTGCCACCACAAAGTTTTTTCTCGAGCCTATTTAAACGTTCCTGAATATCTCCAGTCGATTTATCAGTGAAAATTTCTTTCTCCAAATGATCGACACGATCTTCGACTTCGTGCTCCGGATAAGTAGAGCCGAACGCGATCTTCTCTAATCTTGCTACCCTCGCTTCATTTGGATCAGATGGTGGCGCCCCTGGTGGCGCCCCTGGTGGCGCCCCATATCCGGTGGCAGGATTTCCACCAGCGGGTACGACTTGATTAGTGGTCCACATCTGCGCCGGTCCACGCGATGAAGCATCGAGCGGAAGCGGCTTTCCAAAATCAGGAATGAGATTCGGCGAAGGATAGTTGTTGGATGCAAACTGCCCTCCGGCGGCTCCGCCACCACCTGCGCCACCATATGAAGGCTGCTGCGGATAACCTGGCGGTGAAGACTGCGGCGGATAGCCGCCTTGAGACTGCACGAACCCCGGAGGCTGTTGATAGCTTCCGCCAGGATTAGAGGCAAAGTTACCGGATCCAAAACCAGGAGATCCCTGAGGTCCTGACTGCTGAGGCGAACCCTGTGGAACAAGATTTGGATGTCCGCCACCGAATTGAGATCGACCTACCGGAAAATTGCCCGGCGGTGGATTCTGTGCCGGAGGTTGATAGGCATTTTGCGGAGGCTGTTGAAACCCGGGCGGACGTTGATAATTATTCGCGCCTGGCTGCACAAATCCCGGCGGCATATTGTAGTTAGGATACGCCGTTTGCGGAGGCATGGTTGGATAACCCGGTGGGCTCGTCACCGGCGCACTCTGGAAAGCCGGCTGCCCATAAGGAGCGCCGTAGGCAGGCGGACGCTGTCCATAGTAGGGCTGCTGTTGAGGCGGATAGCTGGGATAACCTGGTGGCGCAGATGGTGGCGGATAGCCTTGTTGATACGCCGGATACCCTGGTTGCTGATACTGCGGATAGCCTGGCGGCGCGCCGTAAGCAGGAGGCGGATAACCAGTTGGCTGATACGGCTGCTGTGTCCAACCGGGAGGCGATTGACCTGGAATCGTCGTCGGTTTGTTTGCCGAAATAGGCGCACCCTGAATTCCACCATCCGGATTCAAACTTGATGCTGGAGCTTGAGGTTTTGGAATCGAATCCATTTTTGCTTGCGACGGGTCGATTGCCTTGAGCACCGGTTTTGAGGACGAGCTGCTGCTGCTGGTTGCTGCGATTGCGGCTGACAGATTGATAGTTTGAGACAACAGAACGAGACTGGCGAGCATTACAGAGCTAATCTGCCTCTTGCCCAAATCGGAAAGTCGATTGTCGCTAGTAATAGACATCAATTTACTCGTTCAAAAGATTTCCGTGCAACTCACCGCCAGCACGCAGACTGGCTTGAAGAGCCATGATCGGCTCAACAAGGTTGGGGCGCAGCACAGTTTCCGGTTCATAAACAATCTTGCGAAGAATTTCATACACGGCAGGATCCAGCGTCTGCAGGTAGTCTCGACTTTGTTTGATCGAAAATGCCGCGGCGCATTCCGCCCAATACTCATGATGGGTCGAGCGCGCATAACCGGAGATGAATACCCGCTTTTCGATGCTGTGCTGAGGCACCAGTTCTGCAGCACCACCATATTCCTCAGGCAACGGATGCAATTTGTCGCACCGTTTTTTCTGATCTCGATGAAGATCTTTGATCTTTTCCTGCGTAGCTTGCGAGAGTACAAACTCGAGTTGATGCCCAAACTCGTGCGCAACCACCAGATTAAGACGGACTTCTAAATAGTCTTTGATGCGTGTAAACACAGCAGCGAAGCAGCCGTGCTTGTAGTAATACTCGATATCCCGATCGAATTCTTCTTTGTCGAGCGTGACGTTACCTGTTCTTACGCCGGTCTGACCAGCGGCTCCATGTTTCACATTTCCCAGAGCACAATTGCCCTCACTCTTGCGCACCACTTGAAGAAGCCCTGTGGCAGACCAAAGTCTAAGGTTTTCAAACAAATATTTTTTCTGAGTGCCGTTGAGTTGATCGAAGTCCATGAAATAGCGAATCATCTCAGCTTCGCTGTACTTCTTGTCTTTACGATAAAGCGGCCGATGATACTCAACTTTCAGTACATCACCGGTACTTTTCTTGCCTTCGAACAGAGTGCTCAACTGCGTGCTCTCATCGAGCTTTCGGCGAGACACCTTGTTGTGCGGATCGCGCAGAAAGACGGTTCCGGTGTCGTCGATTTCACCCATAAGACCGTGGTCGGGAGCGGCAATTCGACCATGGCACACATGGTAGGCGACGCCGTTAAACTTCAGTGCACCCGACGGTCCGCGTTCTCCCATGGGCAGGACCAACTCTAACCCAGTCGAATCTATGCCGCGGAACATGCAGCCACTAATCGATTCAATCGGACGCAACCCGCCATTGGTGCCGAGCACACCGGAAGTATGCTGCAAATAACCATCGTCATAGAGCACGCCGACCGGCGCGCCCTCATGATAGATCCTGCCAAAATCAACGACAAGCATCTGACCAGCGAGTTCAAGAAACCCGCTTGGACCTCGTATCGTGCTTTTCTCCACGGAAGTTTTGGCCGAAATCACTTGGACAGATACCTTTTCCTAGACCGCTCTTCGCTCGGTCCCCGCTACTCACTCCATCATAAGGTCAGCTGGGTGTTCGCGGCTCCCTCGACTCTACTAACAGGGTATCTTTCGATTCCCCATATAAAGCATTCTAGACTGAAAGTGCATCTGATATGTACCTCAAGGGGCCACAACTTCTTTTGCCTGTTTCCAATCCGCCAGGAATTTAGCCACACCACTATCAGTCAGTGGGTGTTTAACCAGCATTTTGAAAACGCTATAGGGCATCGTGCAAGCGTCTGCGCCAGCCAGGGCTGAGCGTTGAACATGCATCGGGGTGCGGATACTGGCGGCCAAAACCCGGGTTTCGACCGACTGGATATGAAACATCTCGGCAATTTGTTCGATCAGCGCACAGCCATCCTCATTAATATCGTCAAGGCGTCCAACAAACGGGCTGACGAAATAGGCTCCGGCGCGAGCAGCGAGCAAAGCCTGGTTGACTGAGAAGCAGAGCGTGACGTTGACCCGGATGTTGTCTTTGGACAGCTTTTTGCAGGCGCCAAGCCCGGCAGGCGTCAACGGCACTTTCACAACGACATTTTCTGCCCAGGTGGCGATGTCTCGCCCCTCGGCCAACATTCCTTCCAGATCCTCGGAAACGCACTCAGCGCTGACCGGACCACTTACGATCTTGCAGATCTCTTTGACAAGTTTCTTAAAATCTCTTTTTTCCTTACTGACCAGGGACGGGTTGGTTGTAATCCCGTCCAGCACTCCCCAGTTGGCGATTTCGGAAATCTCGTCGAGGTTGGCGGTGTCGAGAAATAGTTGCACTGTATTCTCCTTTTGCAAAGGGCAGGTAAAAACTGGTTCAAATCTCTAAGAATCATCAGTATAGCTAAATGCTATGGGTAAGAATTAAATGCCGGGTTGTAATTAGAAGGAAGACCAAGTGGCAAACCCCCGTAGTAGCAACGTTACGTCTGCGCAGATTCTTATTGCCGCCGTTTTGGGCGTCGGAATCGGCCTGGGCGTCAGCTATCAGCTCGATAATCAAGGTTTGCGGACAAAAATTACGCCGGCCGTCAAAGCTTCGATAAAACGGCTTTCGAATACCAATTTTAAACAACTCGCCGCCGAGGTCAGTCCGTTTCCAAAGCTCGAGGGTCGCACCAATATTCTTCTTATGGGTGTGGACTCGAACGGCAGAAAGGCAAAACGGTTCCTCAATACTCGTTCTGACACGATGATCCTGGCGAGCATCGACCCCGAGACGAAAAAGGTCGGGCTCATCTCAATTCCGCGCGACAGCCGCGTGCGCATTGCCGATCGTAAAGGTCTGGACAAAATCAACTCGGCTCATGCACTGGGCGGACCGGAACTGGCGAAGAAAACCGTCGAGCAATTGCTTGGAATTCCGATCGACCACTATGTTGTGATCGACACTCAAGGACTCAAGAGCGTTTGCGAAATTGTTGGACCGATTGAAGTGCTTGTTGAAAAACGCATGCGTTATCGAGATCGCGCTTCTGGCTTAAATATAGATCTTGAACCCGGTCTGCAAAAACTGAGCGCTGCTCAGGTCGAGGAGTATTGCCGATTCCGCCACGATCAAAAAGGCGATCTGGGTCGAATCGAGCGTCAGCAGTGGTTTCTCAGACAGGCTTCTCATAAATTCAAAGAGCCGTCGGTTGTGCTTAAACTTCCCGAAATCATCAAATTTGCCAACGAATATGTGGTCACCGACTTGTCGCTTAATGACATGATGACGCTGTTTGGTTTTGCAAAAGATCTCAAAGAGAATCAGATTGAAACTGCCATGCTGCCTGGAGAGGCGCGCATGATCAAGGGCGGAAGCTATTACGTTCCTGATCCGGAAGGCGTCGCTCTAATCTTGCAGAGATTCACAGGAACAACTCCGTCTGTTTCCTCAATCGCTGCAAACACAATGTCAGAACGCGAGGCCCAGGAAGCAGTTTCTGAAGAAGGTTATGAGAACTACGATCTTTCTTCCGATGCCGCTCAGGGACCAACCAACGATACGCTCCAAGCGGCATGGGCAAGTTCGTGTGCCGATACCCGTCCGATTCGCATCGTAATTCGCTATCCAATGGGTCAAGAACAGACTTCGAAAGATTTTGCGGAATCATTGACCGATGCCGGCTACAACGTGATCTCCAGAGTGCGGTGCAAAACCTCGGAGTGCGCACACCAACAAATTGTTCTCAACAGTTTCCGTGCAGACCAGAACATGACGACTAGTTTGAAGTCAAGATTTCCTGAGCTTACAGAGTTCCCAATAGTCCTCAATCCGTTGACAAAAACACGCATTGATGCGACCATTCAAATCTCACCAGATACGATACCATTGATGCCCCACGAAACGGCAGCTGGTCAATTTGACTACGATGTATCGGATATCAACGGTGAAGTCAAGGCAAGCAAGTTTCAGAAATCAAAACTCCCAAACAGCTAAGGCGAGTCGTTCGTGACTGTTGAAGAAATAATCAAAATGCTTGATTTGAAGCCGCATCCGGAAGGCGGCTTCTATCGCGAGACCTATCGAAGTTTCGAAACGCTTCCGATGGATCATCTTCCCAGCCGGTACACGCTGATCAGCGCGCCGCCGTCGCGTGCAGGCGCAAGAGAAACATTGGAATGGCAAGTGCCTCCTGATGTCGAGAAAAAAGTAGAAGAGCGTGCCGGTGCAGTAGCAGCACGCCAAGCCGGTCAGTCGATCAAACATTCACGTCAAGAGAACCAGTGGAGTCCAAGCGATAAAACCAATCCCGATGACGTTTCAAAAGCGGCGGCAGAAGAATCTGAGCGCGCTTTCTTCACGACGATCTATTATTTGCTTACCCCTGACACATTCTCGGCTATTCATCGGCTCAAAGGCGATGAAGTCTATCACTTCTACCTTGGTGATCCGGTAGAAATGCTCAACCTGCATCCACATGGCAAATGGAATGTCGTCAAACTCGGTCATGATATCGCCGGTGGTGCTTTGCTTCAACATATGGTCGGTCACGGAGTGTGGCAAGGGTCACGCCTTGTGCCCGGCGGAAAATTCGCTCTACTCGGAACGACAATGGCACCGGGTTTCTCATTTGCCGACAATGAGTTTGGTCATCGAAATTCACTTACTAGTGAATACCCTGAATGTGCAGAGTTGATCACAAAATTGACTCGAACAGAGTGATATAATCGACTCAATTAGTAAACTACTTTCGCCGCAACAGTGATTTCTGAAAGAGGCGTAAATTGACTTCGGGATCAACTCCTACCGATCCAGCTGCCGCAACTGTAACCAAAACCAGAGGTGGTGGCATACTGCAGAAGATACAAATTGTGTTTCTGCTTTTCGTCGGCGTGTTTTTCGGCGGCTATTTTCTGGGAACGCAGGCGCAATTCCATCTGCAGGAAGATCCCAAAACGCTGGCTAACATTCCCGGGATGTCGCTTCTCAATCCGCCGGTAAAGCGATCGTACTGGCTGCACACAAAAGGAACGGAACGTTCCGGTTATATGACCACCGTAGTCGTAAACGGACAATTGGTCGGCAAGTGTTTTAAACCGGATACCAACATCGACATTACTAAATTTATGAAACCGGGCAACGACATAATCGCGTTCAGCGCAAAGAGTTTGCCTGCCGATCAGCATGGCGATGCAAAGTCGTTTTTAACTATCGAGGTCAGGTCCGGCGAGAGAAAGGACGGCGAGCCTAACAAATTTGAAGGTGGGCTCGGCATCACCGAATACACAAGACACGCGACTGACGTTGGAGACTTTAACGATATCAATGAACTTCAAAAGGTAGAGTGAGGACTTGGGTATGCAAGGTAGCGAAACTCCTGGTGTAAAAGCGACCGTCAAAAAGAAAAGCGGCGGTCAAGGTTTCTTAGTCCTATTCATTCTTCTTCTTGGAGTAGGCGGAGCTGGATTCGGACTGGGATTCACGCAGAAATTCGCGCCGATAGAGATGGTGGCACCTGACACCGCTCCTGGTGCAAAGACTACGACTGTGGTGCCGGCAGCAGGACCATCCACAACTCCGGCGACCGCGACGGCAACTACACCCGTCACTGCACCGGCAACCTCACCGGCGACGGTCCCCGCTACCACACCGGCAACAGCGACTGCGACAGCCCCGAGCACTGCCGCCTCCACTAACACCACTGGCGGTGCCACCAGCGTGGCAAAAGCCGCACTGAAAAAGACTTACTGGATCCAAACCGCCGGATGGGACAAAGCTGGTTACACTATCACTGTCTACATCAACGACCAACCGGTCGGCAACTTCGATTCCATCGATCGCACTGAAGATATAACCAAGTTCGTCAAACCCGGTGAGAATAAAGTCCGCTTTGAAGCAAAGCCACATCCGCCCGGCGACCGCAACGAATTTACCGGTGCATTCTTGACGGTCACAGTCAATCAAGGACAGAAAAACGGAGAGGAATTCACAGATGCTCAGCCAGTCGTAGAGTATAAACGTAAGGTTACGGAAACCACTCCATACGACGACTCGATGGATTTCGCGGCAATTTAGGATGGATTTCGCGGCAATTTAGGATGGACTTCGCGGCAATTTAGGATGGACTTCGCGGCAATTTAGGATGGACTTCGCGGCAATTTAGGATGGACTTCGCGGCAATTTAGGATGGACTTCGCGGCAATTTAGGATGGACTTCGCGGCAATTTAGGATGGACTTCGCGGCAAT
>JADMIO010768810.1_pt1 | contig 21580 bp, 23 predicted proteins | sample 8958161 | NCBI WGS metagenome assembly JADMIO01 (sample SAMN16585339, study PRJNA669376) | soil metagenome | isolation source: Crop rotation soil | place: USA: Cullars Rotation, Alabama | collected 2011
GACCTCGGTCTCAAGCCCAAGACCAACAAGAAAACCGGCAATCCAACCGCAGACAAAGATGCGCTTATCGCATTGGCTAAGTCGAGCGGCAATCCGCTGCTTCTTCACATTCTCTCCATCCGAGAGCGCAGGAAGATCATCGAGACCTACCTCGATACTAAGCTTGACTCTGACGGACGAATGCGTTGTTCTTACGATCCCACTGGAACACGCACCGGAAGGCTTGCGTCGAGAGCTAGCATCTTCGGGTCTGGCCAAAATCTCCAGAATCAGCCTGACAAGATCAGACGGACATTTGTCTCTGGAGATGGATTCGTCTTCATCGAACCCGATTACTCTCAAGCGGAAGCTCGGGTGGTGGCTTATCTGGCCAGAGAGCAAGAACTCATCGATCTCTTCGAAGACCCCACCCGCGATGTCCACCGTGAGAACGCTTCCCGAATCTACGGCTGCGATGTGGGAGATGTAACCGACGAGATGCGTTACACCGCCAAACGCGGCACACACTCTGCCAACTATGGAGTTGGTCCAGAGAAAACCATGTTCGTCATCAACCAAGATGCCAAAGACACTTGGGGCAAAAGAGGTTCTGGTATTACAGTGGACCTCCTTGAAGCCCGGAGAATTGTTGAGGGATACTTCCGTTTGTATCCTAAGATTAAATCCGTCTTCTGGGCCGACGTCGTTACTCAACTCAAACGCGATCGAACGCTTACGGGAGTCTTTGGACGAAAGCGAACTTTCTTTGGTCGCTGGGAATCTGAGGATGATAGCCAGTTCCTTAACGCCGCCTACTCGTACATCCCTCAGAATGCCATCGGCGATCTATGCACTATGGCAATGGTGGCGATCGACAATCAGCTCGCGCTAGCTGGTCTCGGTTCTCATCTCCTCGCAAACGTCCACGATTCCATTCTCGTCCACTGTCCCGACGATGTGGCAGCGATCGAGCGCACGATCGACATGATGCGTAAGTGCATGCACATCCCCTTGACTGTGCATGGCCGCACATTCTACATCCCGACTGAAATGAAAATCGGAACTAATTGGGGGAAGAAAGATAAGAAAGGCGAGAATCCTAATGGCCTGGAGGACGCAAACAAATGGCTAGAGTTGCGAAAGTCCGGTCCCTTACGCGGTACACGATCGACAGTAATGGTTGCTGGATTTGGACAGGACCAGTAAAACCACAAGGCTACGGTGCTGCTTGGGATGGAGAAAGAGTTGTTAGTGCTCACACACTCTTTTGGGAAGATAGGTTCGGTCCCGTTCCAAAAGGCATGGAGCTTCATCACGATTGCAAAGTCAAACTCTGTGTCAATCCAAATCACTTAATTCCAACTACACGAACTGACCATCTTATTCGTGAGCCAACCGTAGCTGGAGTTAGAACCAGTGATTTAGTTGAAAGAGTTAGACATCTTCGCGATGATCGTAAAATGTCGTTTGCTGCTATTGGAATCGAACTAGGAATCGGTTCGACAACTGCTCATCGTGCTTATCACAACCTACACGGCCGTGATGCAAGGAGCAACGATGGCTGACGAACCGCAGCAAATCCTCGATCGCCCCCCAACCGCAGACGATCTCCTCCGAACTTCCTGGGCTCTCCTTACTCAAGTAGGTGGCGGGAGTTGGGCTGGCGAATCTATGGACTGGCAACTCGCTGCTGAACACTACCGCCGCATCTACTTCCGCTACCTTGACGATCAACGAAAGAAATCCCCTGGGGGATAACTTCGATGCCTGAGCTTACAGTAGCTGACTGTGGAGAGTTCGAGTCATGGCCTGAACATATGCAGCAGTTGGCGTTTATGTATGTGAAGCAGTATGGAACTCGGCGACAGCAGAAAGATTGGGATAAGTTTCGAGAAGGAGCGCCTAGAATCTATGGTGACTCTTTCGAGGAACACACTCGCAAAGCATACGAAGCAGGCTTCGCTGCAGGAGAACAGGTAGGTGACTGAGCGCAACTTCCCTGACTGGCTGCAAGCGTATATGGTCTACACTGCCCACACGCTGCCGCCGAATTCTTTTCATCAGTGGGTGGGAACCTCAGTCATCGCGTCGGCTTTGCAGAGGAAGGTTTATATCAGAGTGAACATGGACTACAACTGCTATCCCAATGACTACATCGTCTTGATCGGTCCTCCCGGTTCGATGAAGTCAACAGCGATGAGGATAGGCAGATCGATCTTGTCCAAGATCACTCCTCAAATTAAGATGTCCTCGGACTCGGTGACGAGAGAGAAGCTGATCGTGAACATTAGCCAAGCTAACAGAGATGGCCACAGTTCATTCACGATCCACTCCACAGAGTTTGCTTCGTTTGTGTCGTCGTCGAAAGAGGATATGATTACCTTCCTCACTGACATCTATGACTCCCCTCCCGATTGGGTTCACGACACTAAAACCGGAGGTCAGAACAAGATTCAAGCTCCTTGCCTCAACCTCCTAGCCGCAACCACACCTGATTCGATGATGAAGGAGGTGCCGGTCGAGACTTCAGGGCAGGGGTTGAGTAGTCGGATCATCTTCGTGCATGAGCAATATCGCCGTGACGGTTCGTGGAGGGAGGAGGAGCCTCCTGGCACAGCGGAGTTGAAGGAGAGGTTGATTGCGGACTTGACGAAGATCGCGTCGTTGAAGGGGGAGTATCATGTACAGAAAGATGCGGATCAATTTTACGACGCGTGGTTCCGATCTCAAGCCAAGACGCAGAATCCCACCAACAATCCGACGCTCAATCCCTACTTCGCGCGCAAACACACGCACATCTTGAAGCTAGCGATGATTATCGCTGCTGCGCAGAGGGACGAGCTAGTGATTTATCTCGATGACTTTCACCGCGCATTTGCCTACATCGAAGCGATTGAAGCGAACATGGCACAGATCTTCACAGGCATCGGCAAGAACGTGCTTGCGCCGACGATGGAGAATATCTGGCTGTTCTTGCTTGATTACGACAAATCCAATCCTGTGCCAATCTCAACGTTGATGGATATGTTCCGCAGTCAGATTAGGAAGGACGAGCTGACTGAGATTCTTGAGACGTTGCAGTTGAGTGGAAAGATTGGGAAGGTATCGACCACGTTAGGGCCATCTTACTACGGAGAACTCGGATGAAGAACACACGCGGACGTAAGGTCTACATTCCCCCACCGAAGAAGACTCTCGTTCAGCGTTTGTTGGAGATGCTGCTTGGTGGAGGGGATTGAACTATGCCGCTACTAGACGTAACAGACGAGCTTCTAGCTGAATGGAGACAGAAGTTTCCAGATATTATTTTCTACGAAGCCGAGCCGTTGAATCTTCTGCGTGATGCTGTTTACGCAACAGCGAAGGAGCATGGGTGGTGGGATCTTGAACCAGTTGTTCAAGGTATTGAAGGCTTTGCTATTAAACCCAACATCCCCGAGAAACTCGCTTTGATTCACAGCGAGATTAGCGAGGCGTTGGAGGAATATCGCACTGATGAAATGGGAGTCAGATATTCACAAGCCGACGGATTCAGCAACAAGCCAGAAGGCTTCCCCATCGAACTCGCTGACGCCATCATCAGAATCCTCGACCTCTGCGGCTATCTCAACATAGACATCGAAGAAGCCGTACGTGTCAAAGCCGAGTACAATCGTACCCGGCCTTATCGACATGGAGGAAAGAAGTGCTAGTTCGAGGCGATTTCGCTAATCTACTTTCTCCACGATTCAAGTTTATCGTGTGGCATGCTTACGCAAAGCCACGCAAGAAAGGACAGAGCCGAAAGACCTACCGCAACGCTCGGCGAAAGTGGATTAAGAAGAAGGTATCCCCTTCTCCCGAATCGAATCCACCGCGTCGTTGACGTGACCAGTGATCGTGATAATCTGCCTCAGGAGATAGTCGATCTGTTGACGCTTCTCCTGAGGCGTTATCTTATCTGCTGGTGCCCTCTGCACTAGCTCGATTGCGTTGCGAATCTCGCTGATCTGCTTGCGAGTTTCGGCATAGACGCTTCCCACCAGAAAATCCTCTCGGTGAGCTTCGAGGAAAGGCTGTACTTCCTGTGGCCTATCCTTTGCAAGAGCCTGCACAGTCTTGACGACAGCTCCAGTCTTGGTGGCTTCGTCATAGAACGTCTGCACCGGCTCGACTCCCATCGACGGATACCGCGCAAACAACTTACCAAGCACCGGCCAGTCTGCCTTCACCGGGGTAGGCTGGTCTTTTGCTAGCACTGACTGACTCGCCAGCATCAAGTCCTGTCCTGAGTGGCCCAACAACTGCCTCGCCAGAAAGTCGATCTTCGCCGGGCTAAAGCCCAAAGTAGCACCAATCTTCTTCGAGAGTTCAGATGTCTGTAGTCCATACTGATACTCCGGCGTGAGGTCTTGCGCGTCAGCAGGAACGATAGGAGCACCACTGTAGATGTCTTTGTTGGCCCACACTTGTCCAGGAATTGCGAGCGCATTGGGGATCATGCTGAACGTGACTTGATCCGCAAGTCCCTTCCCAAACCTCTCCATCGCACGAGGATCGGCAGCGTTCATCTTATCCAACGCAGCCTCCATCGCGGTGCCGAAGATCTGACCATAAAAGAACGGCTTGGGAATCTTCGCAATGTCTCCATTAGGCAATCGCATAAACCACGACGAGAGTCCTGAGTTGGATTTGCGAAGCTGCTGAATCTCCTCGTCATTGCGGTTGGCATACCACAGATACATCGAAGGCAACGTGATCGCCATGAATCCCCTCACTCCAACCTTCAGCGGATCAGCCCCTACAGCTTTCGCGGTAGTGTCAAGCCCTTGAATCGCGGGATTCATAAACGCAGTCATGTATGCCCAAGCCTGCGTCGACAATCCGATCTGTGAGAAGTCGACAGTCACCTTACGACTAGCATATGCCGCCTCTAGCGACGTAGCTCCTGCGCGCTTCGCAGCAATGAACTCCCCCAATCTCGCAGCCGATTCCACTGGAGCGATCACTTCCTTCCACACTTCAATGGGATGAGAGATGAATCGAGCAGCTTTAGATTTCGGCTGCAAAAGCTTAAACGCAACATCAGCGCTACGTGACCCAGAAGAAGTAACCGACCCGAACCCGCCTCCATTGGCAAGCCAGTCAAGATAGTTCTTGTCTTTTCGCACGGCAGAGATAAAACCTTCAAAGCTGCTAAGACCAAACTTGAACCCATACTTGCTATTAAGGGTTCCATCATAGCTGTCGCGTATGAAGTTGTACGCTTGAAACAGTGGATTCAACGTAATGCCACTCCGCAACCCTCTCGCAGGCAATCCCAACCACTGCACAAACAAGTTCATATCTCGCGGATTCAGCGAGTTGTATGCCTCCACGATATCTGGTGGCACATTCAATCGCTTGAGCTGTCCTCCGTCCCAATATGCCACATAGTTTGGTCCACCTACGCTTTTGCCACTCAACAACAATGTAGCCTGTACAGCCTCAGCCTTCGTCACCTCCACTCCCTGAGCTTTCATGTTGTCGATGAAGTTGTTCATCGCAGCATGAAACTCAGGTGTGTTCTTCGCATCTGCATCAGCAATTTGCGTGATTCCCAACGCAGCAGCTTTCTCAGGATTCGCTGCTTGCAAATCAGCTAGCGATCGAATCGCCCTGTTGCGATAGACAGCCTTGACTATCCGCTCAGTCTTATCGATCGACGCAAACACAGGATCAACAAACTTCTTGCTTCCACCCTTCAACGTTAGGAACAAGTCCTTCGATGCTGTGAAGGTCTGATCCTTCTTGAGATTGACAGGGACATCTGCTTTCTCAAACATCCTCGGCAGGTAGGTATAGGCATTAGTCAACTCGTCCCACATCTCACCTGTTCCCGGCGTAACCAATCCCCCATCCTCAGCAAGCTGCCGCGCTCCACGGTTAAACTCGTACCAAGCCTGTGCTTGCTGTCGAACCTGTGAGCTAGCATTGTTCACCACCAACTCAGCCATGTGAGGATTCACTGTTTTGTCTCGTCCAGCGAATCTCTCATCATTGATCTTGCGATTGGCGATTAGATACGCCCGAAACTCATCGTACAACGCTTTCGTCTTGAGTGGGTTGATAACGTCAGCCAACGCAGGCACGCTGTTGTTTGGCGTAAACTCTCCAGTCGAAGGATCAAACGACAACCCTCCATGATGAAACAGGTAGTCAACCGAACTCGTCGAACCCTTCGTCAGATCAGCCAATGCTTCAGGATTATTGAGAAGCTTTGGAGGATCCTCATTCAAGCTCCGCGTAACCTTGCCCAACGCAGCTGTTGATTTGACGATGTGTTTGTAGAGAAAGCCAGGTACATTCCTCGCTCTCTGTCGCAAACTCGGACCATCTGTAGGATCAGCAATAGTCGACAACACAGTCTGGACTGGCGTGCTTGCAGTTGCGTCAGGCTTCGTTGACAGAACGACATCTGGTCCCGCCTTCGGTGAGTCAGTCGCTTCACCTGGATTGGTGTATCGCTGAACGATATTGTTTGCTGGCGTCTCCTTCACCACCCTCGCTGCTTGTGGATCAGCAACGATCGGCGTGCCAGGGATGGTGCTGCCTTCGGTATATTGCTTCGCTGCTTCATTCCCAATCGTAATCACCGGCGGTTCCTTCAACCCAACCTCAAACGCCGCTAGCTTCGCTACCTCAGGTTCAGTCAACCAAGGCGACTTCGCTTTCCACTGATTGAACACTTCGAGATATCTCGCCTGCAACTCCTCACTCGTCCCGCCAGGAATGTCTGCTGGCTTCTCTTCCAATCCCTGCACATGCTCATCAATGGTCGCCAGCGCTTGATCCTGCGCCGTGCGCATCTCTTGATGAGCTTGCGCCAACTCAGGTGGCATCTGTTGAGGAGCATCCAACGCTTCCTGTTGTACATGCTGCTTCAGCACCTCTGCAGCTTCAGGTGTCTTTAGCTCCTTCACCAACGCAGCTGCTTGCTTCGCCTTATGCTGCCCTTCAGTCAACGCGCCAAACAACGAGAATCCAATCGCCGTGGCTGCACCTTGTGGTGTCGTCAACGAAGCTGGATCTTGTGCGACCTGTCCCAGCAACCCTGCCACCAGATTCTTCGGTGTCGCCTGCACCGCCTCACCTAGTGTTGCCGACCCTGTCGCTTCTCCCACCTTCGCAGCAGCCTGTCCAATTGCTGTAAGCGCTCTCTGAGAAACCCCCGGCGCCAACGCCTTCGCTCCCAATCCCAGTGCATCTGCAATCGCTCCAGCTGCTTTGAAGATCTTCGCCTGCGCAAGAAAGTTTCCCGCAACATACGCTCCTGTTTGTGCGAGCTGCTCAATCGTTGACTGTGTCGGCGCAGGCTCCAACGCTTCCACAGCGCCACGTAGATTCTCTGCTGCCCCATGCGCGCCAATGATATCTGATCCTGTCGCTGCCACTGCAGCAATCGGTTCCGCAGCTCCTTGCACAAACGACTTCACAACCCCAGCCGTCGTTCCTCCACTCTCCGCTGCCGACTGACGAGCGAAGTCCTGCTTCATCTTCGTCAATCTCGCTCGCTGCTGAGGTGATATGTCGCTCCGCGCCAGCAACTTATCAATCTGTTGATCCTGCGGGCCACCTTGGGAAGTTATCCCCTGGGGGATATCTCCCGATTGTTGGGACAAGATCTCCTGCACAGGATCTATTGTCGCAGACGAGGAATGGAGAATGTCTGCGACAGGATCGTGTGAAGATTCTTGCAAGATGCGAGCTACGGGATCGCTCACTTAGTGCCTCCAAGAATCTGTCGCTTCTGCTCAGGAGTGAGAGCACCACTGTCTTGAATGTTTTTGCGAGTCACGCGATTGTTCTTCAGCGCGTCACGCATGAGCAGAACAGCTTTATCTTCTGTACCAGTATCAGGGTTCGGCTTTGCGCCTGTTTCGGGGACACCAAGCTTCTTCGAGTAGGTGCTCTGAGCAACGATAAGTTTCTTGTCGATGTCGTTGATCTGTTGTTGGATTGCGAGATATTGTTTGCGCTCAGTCGTGGGATTGATCTCGTTGCCTTGAGCATCTTGCTTGCCAAGCTGGCCGAGGACACCGAGTTTAGCTTGCTCGTTGACGAGACCTGAGCGGAGGGTGTTGTAGCCCTGAATGAGATTGTCGAGTTCTTCTGAGGGATCGCGACGGCGACCGCCAGCGTTGCGTGCCCGCTCGAGTTCGATTGCGAGTTTCTGTTGTTCGAGTTGCCACTCAGAAGCGGCTTCGCGATAGAAGGCTTCGTTCAGCTTCTTGTCTTTGGTGAGGTTGGGATACATCACATCTCCCAACTTGGCTGCACGCTGCCAATCGCCGTGAAAGCCAAACACAAGACGACGAGCGGTGTCTTTCAACTGTGCATCATTTCTGGTAGCGAGATCAATCTCGTTAGGCAATCCGATCATTGCCTGAACTTGGTCAGGTGAAGCGCCTTGCAGAACCTCAGATATCTTCTGGTGCTTGACAAGATCGTAAGTCTCAGCCTGGTTACGTGTAGCCTGACCAACGTTGGCGAGTTCTTCGGCGGTCTTCTGTCGCGAGAGCTTGCCAGGTGTGGCTGCTGCCGTAGCACGAGCGATCTGTTCCTCAGGCGAGGCGATCAAGCGAGGCACACCACCTGTGATCCGTCCGAAAGACTGCTGCACACTAGATGGAACACTGTATGCTGGGTTAGGATTGAGCAGTGGAATGCCAGCATTGTCTCCGCCCTGAACACCCATCACCTCGGGTTGGGGAGCGAGGTGAGGAAGGAGTTGAGTAAAGAGCTGGATGTTCTGCATGTCTTGCTGCCGCCGAAGCAGCGCATCTTGACGTGCTCTGTCCTGTGCTTCCCTATATGCATCTACGCCTATGACTCCTGCATTCTGCAAAGCAGAGAAGAAGTTAGGCAGAATCGGTACGGTCATGTCGTCTCCTTAGTATGTCTGCCCACTGAACGGAGTTGGTCCACCGTATGACGGTCCACCTGAACCAAACCCAGGCTGCATTCCTACAGGAGGACGGCCGAAAGAAGGCTGACCCTGATTGTTCCACGGACTGAATTTGTTGCCGAAGTAGGCTCCCGCAGCCTGGCCGGCGATCGGCAAGATCGCGTCAAACAAGCCTGGAGAGTGATACATCTGCTGCTGACCAGCACCGTGGGTAGCATAGCCTAGCAAAAATTGCAAGATGTTACCGAATTGATTCTGACCTGCTTGCAGATTCTGCCCGCGGAGTTGAGTCATTGTGTCAGCAAGCTGCGCGTCCTCGCCTGCAAGAGATTGAGCAGTTGCAGAACCGAGGATATTGGTGTAGCCACTACCAGTCAAGTTGCCTGCTGAGGCTTTTGCCTGTCCCAACGCTGCTGCACGATTAGCAGCAAACAAGTCTTGATAGGGTTTCAACAGGTGATTGAGGAAGAAGCTATTGTCAGCATAGGCTCTTGGATCTCCCATCGAGAGCCCACCCTGAATAGCCTGAGCTAGTGCATCACCGTTGAGTCCCTGAATGACTTGGTTGCCCGTTGCGGCTCTGACTCCCTTCAGGTCCTGAGGAGTCGAGTCCACTACCTTGTTCTTGCCGGTGAAGAATGACATAGGCCTCTTCTCTCAGGATACCGAAGATGTGAAGGTTGTACCACTTTCCACCAATACTCACCGCGCTACGCTTCTTGCCTTCGTGTTTGAATCCTATTCGTTCAGCGAGACGCCAAGTGTGTCTGTAAGCCTCTGGCACGCTGGTCGTCATCCTACGCATTGTGGGGAAGAAGTCGAACATCATCTTCATCAACATCTTGCATAGGTCGACTTTCTCTGCAGGTTGTCGATCAAAGAAGATCAGATGCACCTCGACATCAAATGAGTCCGATCTGTCGAGACTGATGATGCCAATCAGCTCATTGTCTTTGACCACTCCCAACCAAAACATCAGTGGGCTTGTTACCATCGAATGCCACAAATCTCTGCGGCCTCGACTCGAGTCGGTAAAGATCGTAGGGTGTTTGAGCATCTCCTTCCATACATGCTCTTCCAATGCGTCAGTCCACTTGATTTGTTGGACAGTCCATTTGTCAAAGTTCATAGTCCACTACGATTGGTTGGACGACCTGCATAGACAACGTGAGCTGACACAGCCACAAGTGACTCGACAAAGAACGCTGCATCGAAGCCAGTGAGGTGATAGATTCCATTAGAAGCAAGCAGTCTAAATCCTAGCCGCAATGCAGCATATTCGCCGGTGAGGTTGTATGCGCCATTAGCAGCTATCAAACGATATCCAAGGCGAAGCGCAGCATCTTCTCCCGTCAGTGCATAGCTGCCTTGACCGCTAAGCAACTTGTAGCCTATTGGAAGACTTGCTGGCTCACCCAGCAAAGCATACGCTCCCTGAGCTGCGAGAAGCTTTGCATCGAGTCTGAGCTGAGCTGCTTGCCCGCTGATAGCGTATGTGCCTGTTGCCATCCCAGCAACATTACCGTAAGCCAATCCCGCTGCTTGACCACTCAACGCATACAATCCCTGTGCAGCAAGCAACCTAGCTCCCCACACCAAGCTTGTTGCTTCACCAGTCAGTACATACGAACCTGCTGCAAGTGAAGCAACGATACCATAACTTAGTAGAACTGGCTCGCCTGTCAAAGTGTATAGCCCACGAACAGCCAACAACTTTGCGTCCCATCTCAGCGAAGCTGCCTGACCTGCGATTGCATACGATCCTTGGGATACAAGCAACTTGAACGCAGCTGTAAGTTGAGCAGTCTGGCCTGCGAGAGCGTAGAGTCCTCTTGTAGCGGACAGCTTGGCATCCAATCTAAGCGTAGCTGCTTGCCCTGTTTGAGTGTAAGCTCCTTGCGATGCTGTGAGCTTAGCAGCGTGAGCCAAACTCGCCGCTTTTCCAGTTAGTGTGTAAGTACCTGCTGCTGCTGTGAGGGTATGTGCTATAGCTGCCGCGTCAGATATGATAGGTGCTGGACGGCCCCTGTACCAATAGTCAAACGTTTTCGTTCCACGAGTAATCACCACTCCCGGCCTACCACGATACCAGTAGTCAAAATTACTGCTGTTCGGTATGCTCATGGAGTGGACAGCTTATCAAAGTAGGTCAACGACGATGTACTCGTGCTTCGTGAGATCAGACGAATCTCTACCAATCCCTTTGCAGTTGGCGTGAAGCTAGGAGAGGTGATTGTCTGTTCTGATGCGCTGGTTGCAGTGACTGTCTGATCTGTCAACAAACCAATGTCTGGATTCGCAACCACGGTCATTTGTGGATAGTTTGTTCCTCCATAGCTTGTCGACTTCGTGACGACTGAAATCGTAGTTGCGGTCGCATCAACTGGCACCCATATCGAACCTTGCGGATTCTCTCCCTTACCTGTGATCGACATGCTGTTGGTGCCACCCACGCTAATCGCACTCGACGTGTCCCACGCCCAACTTGGGGTTTGAAGATAGCCCGATGATGCACCTGATCCCCAAGGACGTGCAGTGCGATTGAAGAAATCTGTGGTCGTCTCTCCTGTTCCGCTGAACCTCTGTGTCGTTGTAGCAAATTCTGACCACGCGAACATATCTGCTCGCGGCATTGACAGACCCCACTGGAACAGATGTGGCATCACTAGCATCGGTGCAAAGTTGCCTATCACCGATCCTGTTCCAGTTGTGACGTTTGTTCGTGTAGTGCCAGGGCCTTCATAGCAGTAGCCATCATCCACAATCTGTCCCGAAGTTCCTGCTGACAACGACGAGCCTTGCACACCCAAGCTCACAACTCCAAGCACCCTACACGGCGTCGTCGTTGACACACGCGAAGCAGTTGTTGACCACAAAATACCTTGATCGGGCAGGAAGAAACTACTCTTAACTCTAACTCCCCCTGCAAGGTTTCCTCCGCTCGCTGACAACGCCATCGACACAGCAATCGAGCCTCTGAACCAACAGCTGTCTATCAACACATTCAAGTCAGCATTAGCTGTTGCAGCTGCAGCGGTATTAGCTGCAGTGAGAAACACTGTCCCCACTCCTGAGCAGCGATAGAACGAAAGATTCATTCCCGCTGTTGGTGTGCCACCAGTAAACTGCGCTGGCCTTCCTACGAAATGACATTCTCTGAAATCCGTGTCAGTGCTTCCACCCATGTTCTGCTGCCAGATAAACACATCTGCACGGCATTCCAGAAACAATCGCTGCCAAATCAGTCCTTTCGGTGCGTTAGTGTCGGCTCTGATTAGCGTCGTCGCTGAGCTAACTGTTCCATCCCAACCATTCGCTGAAGTTCGTGTAGTGAATCCCGACGGTCCAACGGCAAGCAACACACCTGAACCATCCTTGAACTGATTGTAGTTCAGTGGATCGCCGATGAACGTAGTTCTATTGGCGACGCTCGAGATTGCTGCTATAGGCGTGACTGGTGAATTAAGCAGCACACCAGGCCCTAATATCACCATATCACCTGGCACCACCGTCGAACCAGTGTTTGTTGCTTTGCTTACAGTCAACCACGGCTTATTCGTAGCATGACTAGCATCGGCTCCCAAGCCGTTGTTGGAATCACTTCCTGCGGAGCTGATGTAATACGTAGTCACGGCACGTTAGCTGATGGAACGGTGAGATCAATATATCTTACTACTGTCTCCGTTGCGCTTCCATCTGGTGCTGTTCCATGTGCAGACACAATCGGGATAGGTTGCAACTCACTATCCACTCGATAACTCATTGTCTTCACATTCGCTGGCAGGCCTGACAAAGCTGTAAGCAGCGACTGGACTGATACGTATTTCATTGTCATCGTATTACCCTCACGCAATCTGAAGGATGCCGTTGGTCTGATCCAAGTCAGCAGTCAATGTGTCCGGATCAGTGGGAGTGACGCTAACGCCTTTGTCCCACCACGCGATAACGGGGCGAGTCGAAGTTGTGCCTGCGGTGTCGTTGTAAAGCACTGCATATCTCGCTGGCCCGAACGATCCACCACCAGTTGCTGTCCACACAAAGTCGTTTCCAACAAGCTTATACGTGCCTGCTGTCTGTGCTGACGAGGTAATCGTGACAGCCCCACCTTTCTTCGTATAACCATTTCCTGCCGCAATCTCTGCTGCATTGCTAACAGACTTCACCGTACAAGTACTTGTCGTTGTGTCTACGATGGTGTCGCCCGGATCTGGAGCTGTGTTAGTCCACAAAATCCTGAGCGTATCACTGCTAAGATCATGCTTCTTCTCTGCCAAATCTTCGACAAAGCAATTGAACTTAATGTACGTTGTCATTGTATGCTCGCTTAAGGTGTGGACTCAACTCCAGCCAGTCTTACGTTAACCTTTCCACTCGAATCACACCACGCAACAAACATCGTCCCATCCGGCCACACGTCCCCTCTCAACAACTCTAGCACATCAGCCGATCGCAAGGGAAAGTCCCACATTACTGCATTGCCAACTCCCGAACTTCCAGCGGGTGGAACGATGCAAGCTTTGATAGTCCTCGTGATCGTATCGACATTCGCGAGATGAAGCACAGCCACGGTGAATTTCTTGCCTGACGGCACAGTGTACAACGTCACCGCACCTGCAGTCAACGGTGTAGTTGGTACCGCTTCTACCAACGTGCTGTTAGGCATCTAAGTCGTCGCCAAAAGGAACGCAGGATCGAGCTCGATTGTCACAGCAATTCCACTCATAACCACCGCAACTCCATCATCTCCAAAGAAGGTGTATGTAGTGCCACCACCTCCTCCCCCACTTCCACTGCCTCCGCCGCTGGAGATGATTCTAGTCACTTCTCTCGTGATCGTATCTCCTATGTCCTGAAAGGACGGTGGTTCCTTCAGTCCATTCGACGTGAGAACTTGTCCTTCCTCACCATCCGGCGCGAAGTTGTCTGCTGCATGCAAGCGATTAGCCAACGCATTGACTATATCACGCAGCGCGTTCGGGCCAAGAATCTGCGAGACACGCATCAGGCAGCAGCTCCGCTAAGTGCTCGCGCCGTGAACGCCTCAACTTCGTCGTTGAGGCAGCCCATATCTCTGCCATCACTCGCAGCCTGGTAGCCTGGCGAGGAGGGTTGCAAACGCCAGTTACCATAAGCGTGTGGAGAAGGATCGCTGACGAAGTGAATGTCCGCTCGCCTCAGCGTCGTGCCTCCACTAGTGCCTGCGGTGGTGTACTTGTTGCCATTCCCTTGAGGCAATGCTGCTGGATTCTCGGCGTCGGTAATGAGATTGTAGGACCAATCATAGTTGCCTACTCCACACGCGGCGTCAAGAGCTGCTTTGTTCTTCGGTCCCGTCGTACTGTCAATGACTGAATAAGGTGCTCCACCAGAAACAACCGGAGGCTGCTTCATGCCAATGTTGTTTCTGTATTTGAAACCAGTCAGGTTGCCATTGCCTGACACAACAGTGAAGAATCCCGGTGTGCCTGTCGCAGTGCTGAAGCTCATTGGCAACGTGCAGTGTTCAACCGACACGTTATCCATCGGCCCAACATATCGACCCGCTGCCCCTGACGTGCCGCTGACAGTGAATATACCCTCATCTGTCGGCTCAACTCGGATGTTGAAGAAGTCGATATTGGCGTTGTTCTTTGTTGCAGCTTCAGTTCGTCCTGCCACATTCCACGGTTCTGGAACGTTGCGGATGATGCCATGCCAGACAATGACATCGTGTGTCTGCACCCAAGTGTATGCCTGGCCATTCTGCACAGTCGTCTTAAAGACGAAGGCATTAAACTGACCTCCCTCCCACAAGCCGTCAATCACGAAGCCTGTTACCATCACTCGACCGCCAAACTTCGTTTCGACAGCGTTCTTCACTTGCTGCACTCTCGCGTGACCGCCCTTCGATGCGGGGTCACGATAGAAGTAGCAATCTTTGAGCCAGATGTCTTGGGGATAGTATGGACTCCCCAACGCTGGTCCCGCACCTCCAATCAAGAACAAGTTCGATGCGTCTCTCAGCAACGTATTCTCTACCTGCCAACGACCGTTGCAGTTAATACCAATGATCGCGTGTGATTCCTGACCATAGTTGTAGGCTTCGCCAATCTCTGACCCAATAATCGCGATGTCATCACCGTTGATGCTCACGCAATTTTTGAGTGATGTAGTGTCCCACGATCCATGAATCCAGCACCGATCGAAGGTCAAGTGATGAGGCACCTGTGACTGCAACGACGACAGTGTGCTGCCGATGCGAATCAGATCATTGACATACACTCTCCCAAGCACACCTCCAGGCTCGGGACGAGTTGTGCGAATGTTCAGCCCAACCATGCGAACGTAGCTGCATGTGTCGCTTGATGCAAACTGAATGAAGGCTGATAGATCGTAGCTTGCACCAGTGTAGTCAAAGCTCAACGTCGCCATGTGTGGTGCATCTGCCCCATCAAACGCCACACGTTCCTTCTCTATCCTCGGGAACGTCCCAAAATAGACAGCACTCGACATGATGTAAAGATAGTCCGCATCTACACCAGTCGCTGCTCCCTTCGAGGGAATAGTTGTTGTAGTCAGTGCTGTCTCAGAGATAGCTTGGCTGTGAACGTTGAAGCTCTGACAAACAATGACATCTCCCCGAGCAAACGCCGTAGCTGCCGTACGGAAGCCTCCCATCGAATTCGCGTAGACCGTACTCCCCACTGGTGCGTCGCCAGCGTTGCCAACCCAATGCACGTGCGCTGCGCCACCGTTGAGGAAGCGAGCAGGAATTGCTGGAATAGCAACAACCTCTCCACCAAAACTAGCATCGCTATTGTCGAACGTGGTGCCAACAGGTTGTGGGTGGTAAGGCGAGCGCCATGTGATCGACGTTCCTGCCGATATACCCACTGTGCATGAGTTGCTGTTGACACCCTGACAAGTCGCAATAACCGTCGTACTTCCTGCTCCTATCGCAGTCACCAATCCTGTCGACGATACCGTTGCCACGGCAGGATTAGCACTGGCCCACGTAATCGGCCGCCCCACCAGCACGTTGTTAGACGCATCTTTGACAACCGCTGTAAGCTGCTGAGACTGGCCAACGTTCAAGCTAATGAACAGTGGCAGCAACGATACACTCGCCACCGCAACAGCACTCACAGAAGCATTAACACTCGAACTGACACCTTCCGACGTCGCGGTGATCGTTGCAGCACCCACACCTATCGCCGTCACAAATCCCGTGCTGTCGACCGTAGCAATTGACGTGTTGCTGCTCACCCACGTCACTACTCTACCTGTCAACACATTCCCCGACGAATCTCTCGTCGTTGCTGTAAGCTGTGCAGTCTGTCCTTGGCTAATCGCCAAGCTAGTCGGCGAGATAATCACCTGAGCCACCGGCACCACGACCGCAATCACCGTTCCTGTCGTGCTGCCAGAAATCAACCCAATCGTCGCAGTGATTGTCACACTGCCAGTACCAGTCGCAGTGACTAGTCCAGCCTGTGTAACAGTAGCTCTCGTATCATCACTACTACTCCACACAACCACAGCACCAGGAATGACATTGCCTGACCCGTCAGTGACCGTCGCAGTCAACTGCTTCGATTGTCCAACACTCAACGATCCTAGCGATGGTGTAACCGAGACACTCGCAGGAACTGGCGCGCTCGCAACTACCGTCAACGTCACCAGCGCAATCACTCCATCACACGACGCACTAATCGACTCCACACCTGCCGCGAGCATCGTCGCGAGGCCAGTCGAGGAGATCGAAGCAAATGATCCAACCACACCCCACGTAATCGTCCTTCCCGTCAGTGGAGTGCCTAGCGCATCCTTCGGGATAGCCGTAAACTGAATAGTCGATCCAACCTGAGCTGTCGAAGGAGTTGGAGTGATCGTGATGCTTGCAACAGGAATAGGCGCAACTGCGTTGACCGTCAGCGGCACCACAGCAGTCAAACCAGCGTAGCTTACAGTAATAGTAGTTATGCCTGCTGCAATTCCTGTCACCACCCCCAACGAATTGACACTTGCCTTCGCAATCGACTGAGACGAAAACGCAACTGCTGCTCCAACTATAATGTTGCCCGCAATATCTCTCACCACCGCTGTCAGCTGCTTGGTCTCTCCCACATTAAGCGTGAGAGGAGTTGGAAAGACCTCTATGCTATGCGGAGTCAACCGCTTCCGTGCCATAGATCTACTCACCGTAACAATCGAGGGATACAATCCCAACACCTTCAACTGTCCCAACTCCCCGCTGTGAATCCTCACACGAAATTTGCTCGACACCTGCGATGTCTTGACAAACACCACGTCAGGACCAGTTGTCGGAGTAATCGTCTTGTTGGACACAGGAATCCAAGTGTTCCCATCATCTCGCGTGATGTGGAACACCAAATCTTGCGTCGTTTGTGACTCATGTTCAAGCTGTAGTTCAAGCAACTCCACCGCCAACAACGGATCAGGCTTAATCTCTCCGCTCTCAATCAACGTCTCAACTGACACCCTTGAGTTATCAGGCAATACATCTGATGGAGTGTTTCCCTCTCTCATCACCACAGGATCATCAGTCAACGCGAACATCATCGCGTAACTGAAATACGACCCACCCAGATCGTCAATACTTCCCTGCAGCGAATCAATCGACCCAGCGAGCTGATTGATCTGCACTGATGTTCTTCCTTGCAACTCTCGACTCAGCGATCGAATATACCACGGATACTCATCAACCGTCCACGTTCCGAAGTCTGTCCTATAACGATAGACAAACTGCCTCAAAGCAATCCTGTACTCATTTCTATGTGCGTCAAACGTTGCGTAGGCATCCTTCGTGCCCAGCACATCGTTCGAATTCCCAAGATAAAACTCCGTCTTGATAAGCTGTCCAATCTCTTGTGTCCCTTGCGGAGTAATCTGATAGAAGCTTCTCTGACTCGGCAGAATCAACCCTGCCGGTGTCTGAACAATCCCATGTCTGTTAGTCGTGCCAAGATCTGAAATGACCCTCGAAAACCTAAATGGCGCTATCGAGCTACCCGACACCGACATCTGCCAAATGCTCCGCGATCTCACCAACCACGCAGCTTCGTCGGTGAAGGGAAACACTCCCATCGCTTCATCAACCAATCCTCCCGGCGCACCAAACAGATCTTCATGTCCCGCAGGGTCAGGCAAAGTCTCGTCCCAGATGAGATAGTTGTCTTTCTGACTCCACGCAATTCGATACGGCACTCCATTAACATGCGACGCAACAATCATGTTGTTGAACGTCGTCAGTCCCCTACAACTCGGCGCACCAGGAATTTGCTTCGCTACTCTGTTAGCAAAGTCAAACTCCCACATCCCATCTATTCCATTCGAGAACACGATCTTATCTGCCCATCCCGTCCAGCAAAACAGATCACGATCGTTCCCATGAAACGGTAGTGAGTACGGCTGCCACGTGTCAAGCAGATAGTCATACACCTCAATCGTGAAAGGCGTAAACCTCACCGCGTTCTTCTTACCTGACGCCCGCGCAAAGTCAAACACCTGCAAGACAGGATACAAACTCTCCTGTCCCATCAAATCTGTCCCTCTTCTCGACTCAAACCTCTTATCGTCCGAGACGGTGAAGTTCCTAATCCTCATCGCTTGATTATCACCCACAGCCAATCCACGGCTGAGGGTATTCACGCCCCCTGCATCAACCCACAGTGGCTTTTGAATCATCTTCACCTCCCCAGGCTGACCAGCTACCGAAGGTGAGCTGATCAGATTCTTTGGATCGCGTGGATTAGTTGGTCTAGCCATCTCTATACTCCACTCCTACACTATAAAGCGCAGCGATCCCGCTTCCAGTCAAATCAGTATGCAACCGCACGTCCATCCACGCAAAACTCGTATCCCCAAGGGTATAGTTAATCCCCAACGACTCCGCTACCGCCGGTCCACTTCCCAACACTGCCGTCGCAGTTGCAATTGTAGTAAACGCACTCATTCCACCACTGGCATCTTCCACCCTCAAATCCGCAAGCGCGGTGCTTGTTGTCATCGAGTTTTCCATCAACGCGAAGACCTTCTTAATCACCGATCCAACCGGCAAAGGCAACGGAACGGCAATGCTAAGATCCCCTCCAACCGTTGAAGGGTAGACAGAATTCAGCGAACTAGTATTTGCCACTCCGGTGTAGATTCTCCCCAACCACCAGGGAATCCACAAAATCTTATTCCGACTCCATACCTTCGGAACCCAAGGATCAGCGGTAACATCTTCTACTACATCCGCCAGTCTCTCCGCAAGCCCTGGCAGAATATCTGTATTCAGTGCATCATCAATCTCGTCCGCGTCTCGAGAGCCCGGAATATACACTCCCAACGGCCACGTCTTCGAATAGGTCATAAGTTATCCCTCAGGGGATATCTAGCTCAACGTGAGGCATGTCGATGAAAGTCTCGTCACGCATGTCGAGATTGCGATTCCAGTCCATCCCGAAGCGGACAGGAATGTCAAGCTGCTGCGCACAGGTGTGCACCACTCCCATCATGAACGCAAAGCGGAGGTGCGCGGCTTCAGTTTCAGACCAATCTACAGGATAAGGTGCGATGTCTGCCGCTCGACTTGGCGTGGCGTTGTGGTTGCCTCTAGGCCAAGGGAGTTTAGACAAGCCAGCCTTGTATGCGAGGTCTTGCGCTTCCTTCCCTCGGTGACCCTCGACGATAGAGAAGTCGAAGTATTTGATAGCCTCAACAAGCACCTTCTGCAACCGCGGATCGCACGTTGCGAGTTGCATCAGCGAGGCCTTACCAAATGTAGGCATCAGACAGGATTGTCCGAATGATCCTTCGCCGTCTTGATTCTCGCTGCATCGACAGGGTTGATACGCGAGTCGGTTGCCTTATGAACGAAGCCATAGATCAAAAACACTACAACCTCAGCGATAGGATCAGCAATATCACGATCGAGGTGAATCGTAACAAAGTGTCGCTCGATCACCCAAAAGACGCCAACCACCAACGCTGCGATGATGCGACTGAGATAGGGGCGAATAATGTCGAAGTCCATTGTCAGTCTCGATGATGAAGTGAGGACTCGATAACCGCGACTTTAGTCATCAGCTCATTATGCTTTGTTGTCATATCCTCTCTCAAATCACTCAAGCGCTGGACAATTTCGAGCTTCAGCGCCTCCACGATCTCTTTCGTGTTCTTGGCCGTGGTTTTGGCTTCTGCTGTGTCTCTCACAAGAAGGGTTCGTTCAGCGTTGATGAAAGTCATCTGCTTATCGATCTCTTCGTGTTTGGTCGAGATAGCAATCATTTTAGATGCAAGCTCGTTGACCCTCTCACCAAGACCATTAAGACTGGTCAACAACCGAAAGAATGCGTATAACCCTCCGAGTATGGCTCCAATCCCAGCAATCAACGCTACCCAACCTGAAACCGTTACGGGCCAGATTTGGGCATCTTCAATCACGGAAATCAAATAGGCCATCGTCAAATCTCCTGAACAGTGAAGAAGTTGAACGGTGACCGAGGGTGGGAACTTCTACTCCAGAGTCGATGTCTACAGACTCTTCCTCGATTTCGGAGGGTTTATCTGCGAGCCACAGCTTGTAGGCGTTGTCGGCTGCAACTTGCTGCGCGATATCTCCCGCGTCAATATAGAAGTACCATTTCCCCCTCATCCAAATCCCGTTGTGCCAGCTAGGAGGCAGAACAGGACAGTCTGTGTCGTTAACTAGCTTACACGGCAACGCGATGTAAAAGACCTCAATGACGTATGCAGCGTCAGGCGTGGGCAGGAGTTGCAGGTAGTTACGATATCGCTCGTACCCTCTCGGTGCGAAGTTGGTGATGCCGAGACGATCAGAGATGTTTCTGTCTCCTGCCTTCGTCAACTTCCGTCCCGACGTCACATCACTCACGCGCAGGACCGCTGCACAGTCACTTGGCAGTTGGTACTTGACCTGCCCTACTTCCGTCGTAAACTGACAGCGCTTACGGGTTTGGTGATAGGAGTAGCGCGAGGCTAGATCACGATAGCCATCGTTGATATACTCCCCCAAATCTGCCTCAGATACATCTGCTTCATCGGGATTCTTGACCGACTTTCTCAGTCGAGCCTTCAACTCAAGGAAGTTCATTAAACCTCCTGCGCGCTGGCTACAGCCTGTCCATCGTTAACTCGACCCCAGATACGAGGCATCACAGTCAGCGTGAAGAATGGTCTGCCTTCAAGCTTATTGAAGTTTCCACAAAGCTCAACTCCACAAGGCAGTCCCACAATCTTCTCAATCTCAGCTGCGAGCGATCCAACCGCGTCAGCAACTAACTCTCCTCCGCCTTCAGTCATGTAGTGCGTAATGCGCTCACGACCTGCATCGTCTGGACGGGGGATAATCACGGAGAAAATCATCGTCGGAGTTAGAAGATGGTGATAACGCCAGTTGTAGCGTCGATATCGAGACCGTGAGCAGTCGAGTTGTTGAAGTACACTTTCGTGATCTTGTTCGGCGAGCCGCCGTTAATCATCAACTGCCCTGTCCCAGCAATAGCTCCCATCCCAAGCGCGATAGCGTTTGTACCTGTAGCCTGCGCATTACCTCCAACAGCTGTGGAGTGATCGCCTGTTGCTAGCGTTGTTTGTCCCACTGCAGTGGCTGAAGCTCTATCAATCCCGCTAGCTCCTGCTCTCGTTCGGAAGCACCCGCAATGGACG
>JADMIO010871518.1_pt1 | contig 21575 bp, 28 predicted proteins | sample 8958161 | NCBI WGS metagenome assembly JADMIO01 (sample SAMN16585339, study PRJNA669376) | soil metagenome | isolation source: Crop rotation soil | place: USA: Cullars Rotation, Alabama | collected 2011
TGCAGGATAGTCCGGATGAAATTCCTGGCCTGCGCGATATGATCGTCAAAGACGGCTACGATATGGTGAGTGGCTGGAAAAAAAAGCGGTACGACAATACGCTGACGAAAAATATCCCTTCTAAATTCTTCAATGCGGTAACACGGAGCGTCTCCGGCATCAAACTCCATGATTTCAACTGTGGGTTAAAATCCTACAGCATCCGGGTGGTGAAAGGGATCGAAGTATATGGTGAAATGCACCGCTATATCCCCGTACTGGCTAAATGGGCGGGCTTTAAAAAGATCGGTGAGAAAGTAGTGGAGCACCGTGCGAGGAAATATGGAAAATCTAAATTTGGCTGGAGACGATTTGTGAATGGTTTCCTTGACCTGCTATCCATCACTTTCGTTGGTAAATTTTCCAAACGCCCCATGCATTTTTTCGGGTTGTGGGGTTCGTTGTTTTTTCTTGTCGGACTGGGGATCTCTATTTATCTCATCATCTCGAAGTTTATCGATCCTAATTTTGCACTGACCAACCGCCCGGGATTTTATCTCGCCCTCACCTCGCTGGTATTGGGCATGCAATTATTCCTTGCCGGTTTCATCGGTGAATTGATCTCCCGGAATTCTGCCAGCCGCAATTCTTACCTCGTCGAAAAGAAATCCGGATTTTAATGGCCCGCGTCATCATTATAGGACCTGGCCATCCGCTTCGTGGTGGGGGGCTTACCACTTTTAATCATCGCCTCGCGAAAGAATTTATCGCCGCCGGGCATGAGTGTTCGATCTGTTCGTTCTCACTCCAGTACCCGTCCTTTTTATTCCCGGGTAAATCACAATTCAGCGATGAACCGCCGCCGCCGGGGATCACGATTCGCCCGTTGATCAATTCGATCAATCCCTTTAACTGGATAAAAGTGGGTAGCAGGTTGCGAAAAGAAAGACCCGACCTCATCGTCGTCCGCTTCTGGTTGCCCTTCATGGGGCCCGCACTGGGTACGATTCTTCGCAAAGTGCAAAAGAACCGGCACACAAAGATTATTTGCCTGGCGGATAACGTGGTGCCGCACGAAAAACGGATGGGTGATAGACCATTTACCCGTTATTTTTTAAAGAGCTGTGATGCGTTTATCACCATGAGTGAAAAAGTGATGCGTGATCTTCGCACTTTTCAGCCGTCAAAACCTGCTAAACAGGTTCCACACCCACTCTATGATAATTTTGGTTCGATCCTTTCCAAAAAACAAGCAAGGCAACATCTTGGAATTAATCCTGCGGACAAAGTCATCCTCTTCTTCGGGTTTATCCGCAAATACAAGGGATTGGATCTGCTACTGGAAGCGATGGCGGATGAACAGGTCAGGAAGGCCAATATCAAATTACTTGTTGCCGGTGAATTTTACGAAGATGAAAAAAAATACCAGGAACAGATCGCGTCGCTGGGCATACAAGACCGCTTGATCCTTAAGACAAGCTTCATTCCCGATGCGGATGTAAAGTATTTTCTTTCTGCAGCCGACCTGGTGATTCAACCGTATCGCAATGCCACGCAAAGTGGCGTCACTCCCCTTGCCTATCATTTTGAGAAACCAATGGTGGTGACAAATACCGGTGGCCTGCCCGACCTGGTACCGCATGAAAAAGTGGGGCTGGTTACGGAGCCTGATCCGAAAGCATTGGCAGCAGCCATCCTGCGTTTTTACCAATTAGGCGAAGACTTTTTTATTCCGCACCTTCGCAACGAAAAGGATAAGTACAGCTGGCCAAAAATGGTCGAAGCAATCACCCGCTTAGCCAACGAGATTCAAAAACCGGCATGAACAAGATAACAGATATCATCAAAGCCTCGATAGAAACCAAGCAACAGTTATTGCAGGATGAAACGTTACTGGGCACGATCCAAAAAGTGGCCGACGCGATCACCATGGCGCTGAAGCAGGGCCATAAAATTTATTTTTGTGGAAATGGCGGCAGCGCGGCCGACGCACAGCACCTCGCAGCTGAATTCACAGGGCGGTTTTACACGGACCGCAAAGCTTTACCCGCCGAAGCTTTGCATTGTAACACATCTTACCTGACATCGGTTGCCAACGATTATGGCTTTGATCTCGTCTATGCACGGATGATTGAAGGTATCGGTCAAAAAGGCGACGTTTTGGTGGGACTTTCCACCTCCGGCAACTCGCCCAATATCGTCCGGGCATTTGAAGCAGCCAGAGAAAAAGGAATGGTAACCGTGGGATTCACCGGCATCAGCGGTGGCCAGGTCAAATCCATGAGCAATTATTTAGTGAATATTCCTTCAACCGATACGCCACGAATACAGGAAAGTCATATCATGATCGGTCATATTATCTGCCAACTCGTTGAAGAGAACTATTTCAAGTAACCACATGGAGCAACAACCACCCCTGGACCTCAAGCTTATCGATAAAAGCTGGACCCTTTTTATTGACCGCGACGGAGTTATCAACCACGAAAAAAAAGACGACTATATCCGTAACTGGCGTGAATTTATATTCTACGAAGGCGCCAAGGATGCGCTCAAAATATTGGATCAGCAATTTGGAACCATCATCGTCGTCACGAACCAACGCGGAATCGGTAAAGGCCTGATGAATGAGTTCGACCTTTACAGCATTCACGAGCATATGCTGAAACAGATCCGGACAACCGGCGGCCGGGTCGACAAGGTTTATTATTGCACGAGTATCGACGATGCGCATCCCGATAGAAAGCCAAATCCGGGCATGGCGCACACGGCGAAACGGGATTTCCCGTTGATCGATTTTGAGCGCTCCATTATGATCGGGAATAAGCCGAGCGATATGCGTTTCGGTCGCAACGCGGGCATGTACACGGTTTTCGCGGCGACTACGCATCCCGACACGCCTTTTCCGCACCCTGATATCGACCTGCGGTTCAATTCCCTGGCTGAATTTGCCAAAGCTTTATAAGATATTATAATATTTAACCGGCCTTTTGGCGTTCTACCCCCGTCCGGGACTGGAAGTGCAACCCGTTGGGTTTCCCGGGCATCTCTATTAAACCTAACTTTAGCGTGTAAAATCATATGATCCTGGTGAAAAAAATACAGCCCCTGTTCTTCGCGATTGTCCTGTTCGTCGTTTCTTCCACAGGTAGCTATTCGCAGAAAGTCAGCAATGCCGACATGAAAAAAATGAGGTTGATGGAAGATACGCTCAGGGATTTTTCGTTTTACCTGAATACCGACAGCATGCCAGCCGACCGGATGGTTTCTGACAGCGCATTCACTAAAACGTTAGTGCGGGCATTGAAAGTAAAAAATTCTTTTTATTACCCTTTTGATTCCGTAGTTGGTATCTCAAAGTTGTATGCGCCGGATACCTCTTTCCGCATTTTTACCTGGGTGATCGCCTACGATGACTATTATGCGCGGCAACGGGGTGCGATCCAGTTTCGTACGCCTGACGGTTCGTTGAAATTATTGCCGCTTCGCGATTTTTCAGAGTTTACCGACCGGCCGCAAGATTCGGTACGCAATCATATGAACTGGATCGGTGCGATGTACTATAATATTGTAAAGACCCAGCATAAGGGCAAATCATACTATACTTTATTTGGTTTCGACAACAATAACGCCATGAGCAGTATGAAGTGGATCGAAGTGATGTATTTCAACGAAAAGAATGAACCGGTCTTTGGCGGCCCCTTCTTCACCTATGATAAAGACAGCGTCAAACAAAAACCGCAATACCGCCTGAACCTTGAATTCAAGAAAGGTACCAGGGTGTTGGCCGATTATATCCCGGACCTGGGGGTCATCCTTGTCGATCACCTCATTTCCGACCCTTCCAACCCCGATAACGAAGACCCGGATCACAAATGGACCTATGTTCCTGATGGCGACCAGGAAGGATATAAATGGGAGAATGGCAAATGGGTGCATATTGACAAAGTGTTTACTTTAAAATTGCAGGACGGGCAGGCACCGGTGGGCGACCCGCTGATGGATCCGAAAGGAAAAAAGAACGAACAGAAACTCCAGGAGAAGACGGACAAGAATAAAACAAAAACGGACGGGCGGCCCCCTGTCAATTACGACAACTAGCTTCCTCCACCTGTTCTTCCCTTTTCGCCGGCATTAAACTATCTTTAGGGCGAATGGGAAAATATGAAAAACATATTGCTCCGCCTTCTGGCTTTTCGCTGGGTTTGAAAGAGTTATGGCAATACCGCGAGCTCTTTTATTTCTTTACCTGGCGGGATATCAAGGTCAAATACAAACAGACATCGTTGGGAATTTTATGGGCTATTTTGCAGCCACTCGGCCTGATGCTGATCTTTACATTTCTCTTTTCCCGCACCTGGAAGATCGATACGGGCGAGGTTCCTTACCCTGTTTTTGTACTCGCCGGCCTCATTTTATGGAATCTTTTTAATGCCTCGGTATCCAATGCCGGTGAAAGCATGATCCGGAACGGTCATATAATCAATAAGATCTATTTCCCGCGCCTGGTAATACCTTGTTCGGCAATGCTGGTGGCGTTATTTGATTTTTTTATCGGCTTCGTCATCTTTATCGCATTCTGTATTTATTATCACCAACAGCTTCCTGCTTCGGCGTTAGTTTTCTTCCCTGCAGGCATTTTGATAGTCTTGCTGGGAGCATTTGGGGCAGGCACCTTTCTTGCCGCACTCAATGTTAAATACCGTGACTTCCGATACGCGATGCCGTTCCTGTTGCAGTTCCTTTTTTTTGGTTCGCAGATCATCTACCCCTTGCAATTCGTTCAGCAAAGCTGGATCAAGTATGTACTTGCATTAAACCCGATGAATGCAGCGATCGAACTCTTTCGCCAACCGCTCATGAATACATCGCCGGATATGACGATCGTTGGCACCGGTGTGGCTGTTGCCTTGCTTATTTCGGTTGCCGGGTTATTTTACTTCAGAAAAACAGAAGCCTATTTCGCTGACCTGAGTTAATGAAACCAATTATTGAAATACGGAACCTGGGGAAGCGATACAAATTAGCTACCGCCCAACCTTATATTTCCCTGCGTGAGTCCATTGCGGGTTCATTCAGGAATGCTTTTCGGGGAAACAAAAAAAACAAGGATAGCTTTTGGGCGCTGCAAGATATTGATCTCGATATTATGCCGGGTGAGCGGTTGGGCATCATCGGTCGCAATGGTGCCGGCAAGAGTACGCTCTTAAAGATCATCAGCCGGATCACCCCGCCGACTACCGGCTCGGCAATTATCCGGGGGCAGGTGGGTAGCCTGTTAGAAGTAGGGACCGGCTTTCACCCGGAATTGACGGGACGGGAAAATATTTACCTGAACGGCTCCATCCTCGGGCTAAAAAAAGCAGCCATCACGCGGCAGTTCGATGCCATTGTGGATTTTAGCGGGGTAGAAAAATTCCTGGACACTCCCATCAAACATTATAGCACCGGTATGCAGTTGCGACTGGCATTCTCGGTGGCGGCACACCTGGAAACGGAAATATTATTGATCGATGAAGTATTGGCCGTAGGCGATGCCGCATTCCAGAAAAAATGTTTGGGAAAAATGGACGAGGTCAGCCAGGATGGCAGGACGATCCTTTTTGTAAGTCATAACCTCGGGGCCGTTCAATCCCTTTGTGACAGGACACTATACCTTGCTAATGGGTCGGTTCAGCATTTTGACAAAACTACGATCGTAGTAGGTAAATACCTGGAAGAAGTAGCCACCAGTTCCCGCAAGAGTAAAAGTTACGGCAATGGCAGCGCTTCGATCATTTCATGCAACCTGGTTTCCGGAAATTCGATAGTAGCGGAAACATTGCTTGGTTACCCGGTAACGATAGAGACCTCCTTCCGTGCGAATGAACGATTGACAAATATCGAGGTCGCGTTCAATATCAAGAATATTTACGGGGAGATCGTCACCCATAGCACCACGCTTGACCAACAAATTCAGTTACAGGCAGACAAAGATGAAATGATAACGATCAATGCTTCCCTGCAATCACTCAATATCACACCCGGCCCCTATTCGATGGATCTCTTTATACTTAACAACGGGGATACCTGTCATGGGATCATTGATCACCTTGAATTCAATGTCCTGAATTCTGACAAGGCACTTCGTCCCGATGGTTTTCCGTCTCATGTCAAAACCTTCACCGATACTAACTGGAAAACAGGCAGACTCCATGGTATATGATTGCTTTATATTCAATGATGAGCTGGACCTGCTTGAACTTCGGTTAACATTTCTTGCGGATGCAGCAGACCGTTTTGTCCTGGTAGAAGCAGAGAGGACCTTATCCGGCGAACAGAAACCTTTACATTATGAACTGAATAAAGAACGCTTTGCGCGGTTCCATCACAAGATCATCCATATCATCGTCCCGGTCAATGAGATGAAACCGTGGGATTATGAATTTTACCAGCGCAATGCCATTAAAAATGGGCTGGCCCAATGCGAAGCGGCCGATATCATCTTTATATCTGATATCGACGAGATCGTACATATCAAAGAAATAATATCAATAAAGGACTTGCAATTACCGGCCCTGATCGAGATCCCGATGTATTATTATTTCTTCGATTTGAGGACGAATGCCGATTTCTTTGTGAACCTGGTAGCCAACTGGTCATTCATACAACAGGCGGACCTGGGAAATCGTTATCACGGATATCCCTTGCTGGTCAAGAACAGGATCACCAAAGGCTCGGTAAACACGGGTTGGCATTTCAGCTATTTATTTGGTTATGACATAGCAAAATACCAGGAAAAGATCCGCTCTTTCTCACACCAGGAATACAATGCACCATATTTTCTTGATCCCGAAAGAATAAGAAAGTGTGTAGCACTGAAGATCGACCTGTTTGAGCGGTATTTTATGCGGTTGAACGTGGACAAAAAAAGACTGGAGCCGATCCTTCCCTTTATCAGGCAAACAGGTTTTCGGGAACTGTTCTACCATCCTGCTTTCGAAAAAGTCTTTTCGCCCGGGAACATACTGTTTACCTTGCATAAAAAATATTACCGGAGAATAAGACACAGGTTACAGCATCTTTTTGATAAAAAAGACAATCCCTGACACCCCCATGCCGGTAGTATCAGTCATAATCCCCAGTTACAATCATGCTCCTTTTCTAAAAGAAAGGATCGCTTCTGTACTGGAGCAGACATACATGGATATTGAGATCATCCTATTAGATGATGCTTCAACAGATAATAGTAAAGACATTATTGAAACCTACCGTGACCATCCTCTCGTCAGCCATATTCTTTATAATAGTAGCAATAGTCGCTCCCCCTTCCTGCAATGGACAAAAGGTATCGGGCTCGCGACAGGGAAATGGGTATGGATCGCTGAAAGTGATGATCTCGCTTCACCGTTGTTCATTGAAAAAATGCTAGCTGCTGCATCCGGTAAAAATGAGCTGGCTTTTATTTACTGCGATTCACGCATCCGCAAAAAAGATGCTACTGCAGATTCCTTTGCGGAGAATAAGAACCGGTCATTCAACACTGATAAATGGTCGTACCCTTATTATAAATCAGGAAGGGACGATGTCAACGAGTCTTTGAAATGGGAATGCGTGGTCAACAACGCCAGCGCAGTATTGTTCGACCGCGAACGACTCGCCGGGTCAATTAAAGATATCCTTTCCTTTCGTTACCATGGCGACTGGATGCTATACCTATTGCTGGCTGATGCAGGCACAATCGCTTATATCCCTGATGCACTAAATGTCTACCGGGAACATGCAAGTAATCATTCTGCTTCGGACGAGCGGCAACAGGCTTACAGGATCGAACATTTCAGGATACTCGATCTGTTGCTGGCATCGGATTATGTTACCGAGAAACAAAAGCTCTTTACCCATTTCCTCGATCATTATATAGGCTTTGGATTCCGGACCGGGCCTGCTTTTGGGAAAAATGGTATTTTCAGGCAATATGCCGCGATCAACCCCGGGCTCGCCCGTAAAGTATTGCTAAGACTGGTGACCAATAAATTGAAAAAATAAGATGACCATCTGCATTGCTACCAACCTGTATTATCCCTCCCGCGGTGGCGTGCCAAATTATTATTACTATCTCGCCCGGTCACTGGCAGCTACCGGACATGCAGTGATCGTGATAAAACCCGGACTGGAATGCGAAGAAAAAAATGACAGTATTGAAACCCCCGATGGTATAACCGTCGTAACCTTACATACAACCTATAAAAAACACCACGACCGTTTCAAAAATTATTTCCGGCCCGGGGATTATGAAGTTTACAGTTGGCTGGCAATGGGCTATGCCATGAAAGAATGGTTGTTACAAAATGCCGTGGCCCAGCGAATTGACATCATCGAAACACCAGACTATGGTGGCCTCGCTATCCTTTTAAAAGATGAACAATTACCGCCTGTCTTAATTGACGGGCATTCTGCTTTGCTACAGTTGCACCCACATGATTTTATCCCGGACAATGACCATACCAGTATCCTGAAAAAACTGGAGACCCTTTCTTTCAAGTATGCCGACGGTATCCTCGCACACAGTATCATCAACCAACATGCGCTGGAAACTATTTCATCACAACCTGTTCATTTTGCCAGGGCTCCGTGGATAGTTCCCGTTACAACTTCAACGCGGGAAAAAATAAAGGGAAAGTATATCGTCGTGGGCCGGTTGCACATGATAAAAGGTCCTGCTGTGCTGGCCGAAGCGGTGCGACTGATCATTCAACAGGAACCTGGCTTTACAATAGAATGGATCGGTCAGGATACCCATACCGCACCTGGTGGAAAGAAAGTATCGGGGTTCCTGCAGCAAAATTTCCCGGATCTATGGGGTAAAAGTTTCACCTGGAAAGGCCCGCTACCACATGAAAAGATCCTCGAAGAAACAGCCAGCGCTGAAGTAGCTTTTATTCCTTCCCGATGGGAAACCTTCAATTACTTTGCGCTTGAAGCAGCCTATCTCTCAACTCCTTTCATCATCACGGACCAAACGGGAAGCGAATATTTATTTAAAGACCAACCGGGTGTCAGCATCGTTCCTGCGGGTTCTGCACCAGCCCTAGCAGCATCTTATTTTCAATTAAAGAAGGCGGAAAGAACGACTGCCTCGCAGAACGAGGAGACCAGAGAATACCTGGCCGGTTATTTCAGTGCGGCGGGTATCGTGGGAGACCGGCTGCCCATTTATGAGAAGTTGATACAGGGTAAAACAAAAGATCCCGGCAAGGCCAGGGAAGAACTTGCCTTCCTAAACAACTATCTTAGTTTGCCGCGCAAAACCTATTATAGTATCAGGAGAACGATCAAGTCGTTGATCGGTAAAAAATAAGTATCCCGGATGAAGAAATATTTTATCAGCGAACTTTTACCCGGCACCGATTATGCAGCGGGTTCACAACGGGAAGACATCGAGTCGATCCTGCTGCAGTTAGGCTATTCTTCCCTGACAGTCCCGACAGCATCGGGGAATATCATCTCCCGCTTACTGTCATACAACAAGGCAAGGACACTAGCCAAAAAACTGGACAAGCCCGGCATTGTGTTTTTTCATTTCCCTGTCCGGTCAAGGGTATTTCGTTATTTTCATTCGCTTATCAAGGCAAGAGGAGTTCGCACCATCGCTTACGAGATCGATATGGAAGGGTTACGGGACAATGATAAAAAGCGATTACAGGCTGAAATGAATGAGCTCATCAAATTCGACCTGGTCATTACCCAGAATGAGATAAAGAAAGAATTCATCGAAAATAAGACCGGCCATAAACAGGTGATCGTTCATACAATGCATGATTACCTCGGTGTTAATTGTAAAGAAACACCGGAGCGGACGAAATCAACTGTCATTTGTTTTGCAGGCAATCTTGAAAAAGCTCCTTTTGTTCATCTCCTGGGGAATCTTAAGGGTCTTTGCTTTATGATCTACGGCGCCACCAATGCTGCACCTGTAGCCGGCAATATTATTTATAAGGGCAAAGCTGATCCCCGTGAATTACCCTGCCTACTGGAAGGCAGTTTTGGATTAGTATGGGATGGAAGCAGCATCCAGTCAGGGGAAGGTGCAGGCGCCTACCTGCGTTATAATATTCCTCACAAAATGGCACTGTATATCATGGCAGGCCTGCCGCTGATCGTTTGGAAAGAAAGTGCGATGTCCAAATGGGTGCAGGAGCAACAGGTAGGCGTTGCATTGAACTCGCTATCCGAACTACGGGAAACACTTGAAAAAATAAGTGTTGCTGATTACGCAACGTACCAGGTCAACATGAAAGCATTACGGGAAAAAATGAGCGAAGGCTATTTTTTGAAAAAGGCACTCCGTTCCGCGCAGCAATTGCTGTCTTAATCATCCAGCTTCAACACCGCCAAAAAAGCCTCTTGCGGCACTTCTACGTTACCAATCTGCCTCATTCTTTTCTTACCTTCTTTTTGCTTCTCCAACAGTTTCCGTTTCCGGCTGATATCACCACCATAACATTTAGCAGTAACATCTTTTCGCATCGCCGAAATATTCTCACGGGCAATCACTTTTGCACCTACTGCGGCCTGGATGGCAATCTGGAATTGCTGGCGGGGAACCAACTCTTTGAGCTTTTCACATAGCTTCCTCCCAAAATCCTGCGAACGGCTCCGGTGGATCAGCGCACTCAAAGCATCCACCTTATCATTATTCAAAAGGATATCCATTTTTACGATATCCGCCTCGCGGTAACCGATCGGGTGATAATCGAAGGACGCATACCCGCGGGTCTGTGATTTTAATTTATCATAGAAATCGAAAACGATCTCGGTCAAAGGCATTTCGAAGATCAGTTCGACACGCGTCGTGGTGAGATAACTCTGGTTCATCAGGATACCACGTTTGCCCAAACACAAGGTCATGATATTGCCGATATACTCCGGCTTGGTGATGATCTGTGCTTTGATAAACGGTTCATCGATATGGTCGGTCTTCACCGGGTCGGGGAATTCCGTGGGGTTATTAACGATGATCTTCTCTCCCTTTGTGGTGTACGCGATAAAGCTTACGTTGGGGACCGTGGTGATAACCGTCTGGTTGAATTCCCGCTCAAGCCGTTCCTGGATGATCTCCATATGCAATAAGCCAAGAAAGCCGCAACGGAAACCGAAACCAAGGGCCTTTGATGTTTCGAGTTCATAGGTCAGCGAGGCGTCATTCAATTGGAGTTTGTCCATGCAATCACGCAGTTCCTCGAAGTCGTCTGTATTTACCGGGAAGATACCGGCGAAAACCATCGGCTTCACTTCCTGGAAACCTTTGATGATCTCCTGGGTAGGGTTCGCAGCCAGGGTGATTGTATCTCCCACTTTTACCTCTTTGGCATTTTTGATACCCGTGATCAGGTATCCCACATCGCCGCAATTCACTTCCTTTTTCTCCGTCATCTTCAGTTTCAGAATCCCGACTTCATCGGCGTCGTATTCCTGGTCAGTCGACACAAACTTCACCTTGTCACCTTTCTTGATCGAACCGTTCCGCACACGGAAATAAACGATAATACCGCGGAACGAATTAAAAACGCTGTCGAAGATCAAAGCCTGGAGCGGTGCATCCTGCTTCCCCGATGGGGCCGGAATACGGTTCACGATCGCATCCAGGATGCCGTCTACCCCAATGCCGGTCCGACCGCTTGCATGCAGGATCTCTTCCTTTTTACAACCGATCAGTTCGATGATCTGGTCCTCTACTTCTTCGATCATCGCGCCATCCATATCGATCTTATTGATCACCGGGATGATCTCAAGGTCATTGTCAATTGCAAGGTATAAGTTACTGATAGTCTGAGCCTGGATACCTTGAGTGGCGTCCACCAACAAGAGACATCCTTCACAGGCGGCAAGGGCACGGCTCACTTCATAGCTGAAGTCAACGTGGCCCGGTGTATCGATCAGGTTCAGGATATATTCCTGTCCATCGGTGTGTTTATAGTTGATCTGGATCGCGTGACTTTTGATCGTAATGCCCTTCTCTCTTTCGAGATCCATATCATCGAGGACCTGGTCCATCATATCGCGGTCGCTAATGGTGCCGGTGGATTGTAAAAGCCGGTCAGCCAGCGTTGATTTACCGTGGTCGATATGCGCGATAATGCAAAAATTACGGATATTCTTCATGTACGAATGCCTCTGTTTTTGAGGGGGCGAAGGTACGGCATTTAGGCCGTTTTATCGCTTCGTTCTGGTGACAGCTAACGGTTGCCGATTGGATCTTTCATCCTGGTGATAACCATGATTTATTCGCCAGCGCCGGTACACCTGGCATCACTTGTTGCCACGCTCGGTTCGGGGTTCCGTTCATTGGTCAGCAGGATGGAAAAAGTTGAAACCGTTTAGGACAGTTTGGTGCGTTCGTTTACCTTGAAGGACTTCGCAAAAATGACAAGGGTTAACCATTCCGACTAAAATTCACCCGGAAAGGCGATACGGAACCATGAAGTGGCTTCGAAACTTTGGCTAAGTTTGAGGGATAAAATGCATTGATGAGATACCTTCTTTTCCTTTCGCTGCTTTTTGCCGCCTGTCAATCGAAGCCAAAATCGCCGATCATCGGTACCTGGGAATTTGAAAGAAATGAACTTTACCCGGGTGTGGAGACCAATCCTCTCATGGATTCTCTTTTGGCTGCACTCACAAAACAACAGGCGGGCCTCACCCTCCAGATCAGTAAGAACGAGTTCCGCGCATGGCAGTCAAAAGACGGCCGGATCGAACCGATGGGAAACCAACCGTATGAATTATCTGCCGGCAATACATCACTGATCCTGAAAAATACCGGTAGACCCGATGATATCTTCCCGATCGTTTTATTAACCGACAGTATCTTCAAAGTAAACATGTTTGACAGCAAAGAAGGATACCCGGTATTCAGGAAAAAGAAATAATCTCTTCCCCCCGCCGCGCATTAACTTTTTTCTCACAGCTTTTAACGATAAATAACATCGGGCAAAACCCGCTGCTACCAAATGTTTTAGAGCCAACCCGCTTTTACGACAGCTGCTGACATTTCTACTTAACATTTCCTTTGCCCTATTTCGGCACACTGGCATCTGCTTTGAAATATACTCTGCAACCGGGCAACAAAAACAAATTCGTACCGCAATAGCCTGGTGATTGCAGTACTCTATTTAAAACTTTTATGAAATGAAAAAAATCTTTACACTGTTTGCAGGCCTGTTAATGACCGTAGCCATGTTCGCTGCCGATCGAAGGCCTGTTGTAACAGTAAAAAAAGCAATGAACTACAAAGTAGTCATCGATGGGAGAACGTATTTCGATAACGACATGACCATGCGCCTGAATAACCTTGGTTATGGCCGTCACACCATCCAGGTGTTCGAAATCCGCAGGGGTTTCTTCGGCAGGGAAAGAATGCTTTCTGCCTCCGCCTTCCGTGTTGAGCGGGACGACCTGAACATCCGCATCGACCGTTATGGTAAAATCGAGATCCGCGAAAAGAATAAGCGGTACAACGACAACCGTGACTGGAACGACAATGACTGGAATGATCGTAACGACCGGAATGATCGCAACGACCGCGACCACCGGAACAACGACAGGTACTAAATGAAATAGATCGTGCAAGCCGTCCCGCGAAAGCTGGGCGGCTTTTTTTTGCCTCTATCCCCTCCAGCCCGGCACAATGCTTGCGACTCACTTCTAAAACGTACGTGATGATACGAAAATTAAAGTCAGGCGAATACCGGATCTACTCGCGTAAGAAAAATCCAAAGACAAACAAACGCCGCAACCTCGGCACTTTCGCTTCCCTGGCAGCGGCGAAAAAACACGAACAAGAGATACAATATTTCAAACGGCATTGAAGCAGGACAGCGACGCTAAATCGCAAAGGGATCATGAACGCTGCCAGGATAATTTTGTATTTTCAATGCATGAGATATTGCCTGGCATTCCTTGCATTGGGTTTACTCCTCTCCTGCTCCTCGCAAAAGATGATCGAAACGCAACTCTATTTTGGCCAGTCAAAACCATCGGGGGAGATGATAACGCAGGAGGAATGGAATGCATTCAAGGAGAACTATATCAGCAAATACTTTAAAGAAGGCAGCACCGTCATTAGTGTGTCAGGCAACTGGTATGATCCCGTGGCGCACAAACTGGTCACAGAACCCACCTACCTCGTTGTGTATTTCTACAAACGCTCACCGTTAAGGTCCCGCCAGGTCGATAGCCTTCGGAATTGGTACAAAACAAAGTTTGAGCAACAATCCGTACTCCGGGTGGACCGGAAAGTGCGGGCGACCTTCTGAACATTCACGGGCGTAACTTCGCGCATGCCTGTAACCAAAGCTCACAGCCATGATGTTCCCGCACTGGTTTCCCTGATCAACAGCGCTTACCGCGGCGAAGCATCAAAAAAAGGATGGACGACTGAAGCCGACCTGCTCGCGGGAGAACTGCGCACGGATATTCCAACGCTTACTGAAATTCTTCACCAGCCATCTTCTGCGATCCTGAAATATTGCAAGGACGATGGATCAATCGCCGGATCAGTGTATCTCGACAAACAGGAACGAGGTCTTTACCTCGGAATGCTTACGGTAGACCCGCAGCAACAAGCCGGCGGCATCGGGAAACAACTGATGAAGGCAGCCGAAGACTTCGCCAGGGAGCACCACTGTTCCAACATCTTCATGAACGTCATTTCTGTTCGATTAGAGTTGATCGCCTGGTATGAAAAATTGGGCTATCGAAAAACGGGCGAGGTAAAACCGTTCCCGGATGATAACAAATTTGGCGTCCCGGTGGTGCCGCTTGAATTTCACATCATGCAGAAAGAAATTTTGCCCTAAGCTTATTCGAACAGGTCTTTCACCTCCGACCAAAACTGGTCGAGTGCGATGATCCGGGGTTTCAAAAAAGAGATGATTGCCGGCCAGTCGTTTTCGTTGAACAGGCTGACGGGCTGCAACAGGTTACCGATACGGCTGATCATGCGGCCGCTCTCGTCTTCAAATTGAAAGTCCCATTGCCACGGTTCTCCCGTTGCCTCTTCCAGGATCGACCTTACGGATTTGAACTGTTCAAATTGAATTTCACGCTGCAACGGGTCCGGGTGCTGTAACTCGATGGCGATCGAGGCCATGCCGCCGGTCACATCCATGCGAAAATAAATATGCCGGATCCCGGTTTTATAGTTCAGCCAGTTGATGGTATCGCCACTGGCTCCTTTGACCGGCCTCAGGTATTGTCCGAAGCTGGTCCAGAAACGCTGCCGGGTTTGAGCTATCTCCTGTTTGCTGTACATCGGCTGCAATTTAGGAACTGGCATAGTTTTCCTAATTGTTGAACTAAAAATTATTATGAAGAACTGGATGAAAACTGCGATCGCCGGCTATGCTGGCTGGAAATGGGGCGGCGGCTGCTTTGGCTTTATCGCCGTATTCGCTATCGTTTACTTCCTGCTGACCAAGTCGAATTGCTGACTATTTTTCCCAGCTTGAGTATTTTGTACGGAGCTTTTGTATAAGTGGTCATTTCCCCGGGGGAATTTATCCTAACTTGATTGGACAAATTATCCCGGATGAATGCCATGAAAAAGTACATGATTATCCTCTGTTGTTGCGGGCTGGCGAAACTCGCTCCTGCGCAGGATACCAAACAACAGATCGAGCGGGCTTGCCTTGACTATATCGAAGGATTCTATGAAGGCGACACGATGAAGTTGGCCCGTGCACTCAAACCTTCGCTTTACAAATTCGGTTATTGGAAAAATAAGCAAACGGGTAACTACGACCCGGATGGCCAAATGACCTACCGGCAGGCGATGGACTATGCTAAAAAAGTGTTTGACAAGAAAAGCTTTCCCAAAGCAGATGCCCCGAAAAAAGTAGAATTATTGGATGTGATGAATACGATTGCTGCTGCTAAAGTCACGGCCTGGTGGGGAATTGACTATATATTACTCGCTAAACAAGATGGTGCCTGGCGCATCGAACAGGTTTTATGGGAAGGACCCTTACAAAAATAAAAACTAATCCTTAACTGTATATCATGATCAAAAACATCACTGCCGTCTCCCTGCTCCTCCTGGCGCTGAGCGCCTGTAAACAAAAGGCGGAGGACCATTCCGAACAAGCCAAAAAAGAAATTGCATCCACGGAAAAAGAATTCGAAAAAATGGCGGAAGAAAAAGGTGTAGCCGAAGCCTTTGGTTTCTTCGCCGATTCTACTGCTGTCATGAAAGGCAATGAAGATTCCGTCATCATCGGGAAGGCCGGTATCCGGGACATCTTTGCGGGCGACCGGTTTAAGACGGCCAGGGTAAAATGGACGGCCGATTTTATTGATGCAGCTGCCTCCGGCGAACTCGGTTACACGTACGGAAAATACCGTTGGGAATTCAAAGACAGCACAGGAAAGATCACCGAATCAAAAGGTATCTTCCATACCGTTTGGAAAAAGCAAAAAGATGGCAACTGGCGATTCGTTTGGGATTAACCTTAATGGATCTGTATGATCCGGGTGACCGTATCCCTTACACCATTGATCGAGGAACTATACTTTATGGTATAATCGCCAGGGAGCAGGAACTGGACAATCGGATCCCTGCTGATATTGATGACGCCATTCCCAAAATCCCAAACCGTGTTCGTAGAAAGTGGATTCAGGGACTTAAACGCTGCGCCAACCGGGTAACCGGAGCACCTGTCAAAGAAATAAGAGAAGAAGGATTTATTGGGCTGCGTGACGGCATCGAGCGTCACCAGTTTACAAACCGAATCAGCACCCGTAGGGCCGGTCGCCCGCAGTTTCAGGATATAAGTGCCGATAAATCCATATTGGTGTGTTGGATTGAATTCCGTCGAAGTCGTTCCATCTCCAAAATCCCAGAAGTAACTCGTTGCGTTTTTCGATACATTGATAAAGGTCAGTGTCGTGGGAACAGAATTTTCATACCCGGATATCGAAAAATTCGCATCGGTCCTGGGCTCATCATCTTTATGCGGATCGCAGCCTGCGATAAAAAAAAGGCCGGTGGCAATAGCCAAAAGAGAAGTTATTTTCATGCTATGATTATTAATGAACGATTGGCAAAATTAGCCTTTCCCATGTTAACGAAATGCTTAGGCTTTTCGCTTCTTAGGACGTGATTTACCAGCTTTTTGCTGCTTTTGTTCACGGAGCTTTTGGCGCTGCCGTTCTACTTTCTGGTTGTGCCTGATTACATCCCAGTATTCTTTCCCGTATTCCACCAGAATCTCGGCCCCGGGAGCGATATCTTTTGTTGCTTCGATAAAGACCCGCAACCCTTCTTCCGTATATGCTGCGTTATTCGTTACACCTTTCACCCGGCGCAAACCCCGCGCATCATTCGCATACCTTGCCAGCGCGGACGCATGCCGGCTCGCATCAATTACGTGATGACGCTTTACATAATAGATGTACCCGTTATTTCCATCGTTATCATCTACGTCTTTCCAATTCGTAATCTTTCCCTTGTATTCTACGATCCGGGTGCCTTTAGGTATTAATTCTTTTGCAAATAACCCCTTCCCTGCGCCGGGCAACTGCGATTCCTTTACCATTACCTTTCTTTCCAATAACGCCATCGTACTGATCTTTTAGTTTAGAAAGCCGCAAAGATAGGCCGGCGAACACTTGATTTGCAACCAATTATTTCCAACCCTCATCTGGATGTTACCGGTTTTGCAACTACTTTTGCCAGTCGAAACAGCACCTGCAATTATGAAACGCATACTCGCCTTCCTTCTTTTTGCCAGCCCGTTTACCGCTTTTACCCAGCAATTCATAGGCAAGAGTCATGCCCAGGTAAAAAAAGAACTCAATAAAAAGCTCGCTAAAGAAGATGGCCTCGCCGTGGTAATGAACGACAATGACTCCACGATCGTCTATTCTTATAAAGATGACAAGGCTCAACCGGTCGACTTCATTTATGGATTCGACAAACACGCTTCCTGCTGGTGGGAAAAAGTGAGTGCCAGCTGCGATTCCTGTTTCCGAAAATACCTCGCAGACGTGCTGGCGCAAAAAAAATATGAATGGAAGAAGATCAATGAGAACCAGTACATCTCCAGGTATGCCGACCATTTACTGATCGAATTACCTGGCCTTTCAAATGATTATAGTTATACCATCCTTCACACCGAATGGACCCGGGAAGTCTACGACATGCTCAAAGGCAATTGAAGCATTTTCTTTATCGCCGATTTCAGTTTACATTTAGCACATGAACCGAATGGACCGGCTGCTGGGGATTCTCACCCTGCTGCAATCTAAAAAATATGTGCTCGCAGAAAAGATCGCGGAAAAATTCAGCATCAGTATCCGTACTGTTTACCGGGATATTAAAGCATTGGTCGAACTCGGCATTCCCGTTAGTTTCGAAGCCCCAAAAGGTTACTTCGTAATACAGGGTTATTTTCTGCCTCCCGTCTCATTCAGTTCAGAAGAAGCCAATGCCTTGTTGCTTTCCGAATCGCTTGTTTATGGTTTTGCTGACAGGTCGATTCAAAAACATTACTCCAATGCATTAAATAAAGTGAAGGCCGTCCTGCGATCCCAGCAAAAGGAAAAACTGGATTTGTTGAATGACAGCATCCGGATGCAAATGCATCCAAACCTTTTGCTTGATGTGGAATGGCTTTCTTTATTACAACAGGCGATCAGCGGGAAAACCATCGTGGAGATCGAATACAAGGATAACAAAGAGCAACACAGCAAACGCCACCTTGAACCGATCGGGCTGATCTTTTATGCGTTCAACTGGCACCTGATCGGCTGGTGCCATACCCGGAATGATTACCGCGATTTCAAAGTGTCCCGCATTATTTTGCTCCGTGACACGGCGGCACCCTTCAAAAAATCGAAACATGTTGCGATCGGCGAGTACATGAAATCGCTTCCCGTAAATTATTAAAAATCGACTGCCATAGGGTTGTCAGTGACCCGGTCTAGTTTTGAATTCTAAAATCAACACTATGACATTTATTGAATCGTTTCAGAAAGAACTCGAGCGTGAATCCTTAACCACCCGCAAAATGCTTGAACGGGTACCTGCAGAAAAATTCGACTGGAAACCTCACGAAAAAAGCATGAACCTGAAACAATTGGCAACCCATGTCGCGGAAATCCCGACCTGGCTGAATCTTGTTCTGACAACAAGCGAAGTTGACTTCTCCGACAACAGCTGGCAACCGAAAGAAGTACCCGATGCTGCCGCCTTGATGAACTTGTTTGAGCATTCCCTCGCGGATGGCCGGGCAGCGCTCGCCAAGGCTAACGATGAACAGCTTAAGGATACCTGGACGATGCGCAGCGGCGACCAGGTCTATTCTTCCGACCCAAAAGATGAAGTATTGAGGGGTTGCTTTTGCCAGGTGGTGCATCATCGTGCGCAGTTGGGTGTGTACCTCCGGCTGCTGGATATTGCGATACCCGGGTCATATGGTCCCAGCGCCGATGACCAGGGATTTTAAATTGACCATCCCCAGTTTCGTTGACTTTCGTCCAGTGGCAAGACTGTCACCTTACCCGAAGTCGTATTTTTGCAGGAGAAAACAAATTGTATGAGCCAGGCATTTGTAAAAGAAAGCGACGAGGAATGGCTGCATGAAGTAGGTCCATCGTTAAACGCGTTGGTGCAATACCTGACACGGCAAAACAACGGCATCCGCGTCTACGAAAAAAGCAACCACTTCAGTAAAAAGCATGGTCGCGAAGTGAGCGTAATGAGCAACGGTTTCGGTTACGCGAAAGATGATGAAGGGAAATGGTTTATTGCAGAATAAAATTCATCGCTCTATGCGGGATATCGCAAAACAACTGGGAGCTGAAATCGATCAGCATATCGGGCAACTGCGTGCTTTACGGCCGGACATGATGAGCCACAAACCTTCGCCTGTAAAATGGAGTAAGAAGGAAGTCATGGGCCATTTGATCGATTCAGCCCAGGCCAATATCCGCCGCATGGTCGTAAGCCAATACGAAGAACGTCCGCATCTCGTGTATAACCAGGATCGCTGGGTACAGGTGGTAAACTACCACCATTGGGACGATCGTGAGATCATCGAGCTTTGGTACTTACTGAATAAACAATTCTGCAGGATACTTGAAAATACCAGCCCTGAAATGGGTGAACGGGTATGCCTTACGCAAGAGCCCCATAACCTGGATTGGCTGGCAAATGACTATCTCAAACATCTTCGCCACCATCTGCACCAGGTGCTGGACCTCGAACCCTTACCCTACCCTTAGTTTTCGAGCATACCGTCTGCCTTCCATTGCTTGAAGACCGCGATCGTACTATCGTTTAGTTTGGGGTGTTTGAACGGCATGAAGCCCCTGTCGCCCGGATTGATTTCAATACGACGAATGATCTCATCGATATCCGCTTTGGTATTGGCGAAATTATCGTAAGCTTTTTTATTACCTCCTTTAGCAGGGATATGACAAGGCGAGCAATTACTCATGATGACCGTACTCACGTTCGCCGCATAGGTTGATTTTGCCACCGGTGTTGTTGTCGTCTTTTTGGAAGACCCACAGTTTGCGAAGATGAGTGCTGCCGTAACGACACCCGTTAAAAGAATATATTTTTTCATGTTGGTTAAATTGAAAATGAAAATAAGCAAAAAAAACAGAACAGTTTTGCCATTTATAATAACGGCGTTCGTTTGCGCCGGGTTGCTTTTCGATACCTTTGACGCGATTTTATGCTGAATGCGACTGCCAAAACTTACCGCAATGCTTATGCCGGTCTCTCCCGCGAGACGTGGTTGCTATCGTTGATCATGCTGATCAACCGAAGTGGTACAATGGTGATACCGTTTATGACCCTTTATCTCACCAGCGGGGAAATGGGTTATTCTGTGGGCGATGCCGGGATCGTTTTTGGAATGTTTGGTGCCGGTGCTTTCTGTGGTGCCTGGTTGGGAGGTCGTCTCACGGATAAGATTGGTTTCTATCCTGTTCAATTATTTACCCTAACAGTTGGTGGCCTCCTGTTCATAGTATTGGGACAAATGAAAAGCTACCCCCTGATCTGCAGTTTCACCTTCCTGTTGAGTTTTGTCAATGAAGCATTCCGCCCGGCAAACTCGACAGCGATCGCCGCTTACAGCAAAGAAGATAACCGAACGCGTTCTTATGCATTGAACCGCCTGGCCATCAACCTCGGATGGGCATTGGGAAGCAGCGTGGGAGGTTTTATCGCGAATATCGATTACGAACTGCTGTTCTGGGTCGACGGGTTTACCAATATCGGTGCCGCGATGCTGATGTGGCTTGTATTAAAACCGATCGGTCATCAACGAAAAGTGAAACAGAAAATCGATGACCCGTTGGTGAAGTCGGCTTACAAGGACAAAACTTATTTGTCGTTTGCCGTCATCACCATGTTATTTGCGTGTTGCTTTTTCCAGTTGTTCAACAACCTCCCGGTTTATCTTTCCAGCACATTGGGATCCTAAGCTTAGAATTCCACGTGGACAAGTTGTCGCGGCCGCTTCTATAGTGTCACCTAAATACTAGTGACTCCAGCGTAACTGGACTGGCCACAGTTAGGCCGCAAATGTAATCACACTGGCTCACCT
>JADMIO011560739.1_pt1 | contig 21572 bp, 23 predicted proteins | sample 8958161 | NCBI WGS metagenome assembly JADMIO01 (sample SAMN16585339, study PRJNA669376) | soil metagenome | isolation source: Crop rotation soil | place: USA: Cullars Rotation, Alabama | collected 2011
GTGGGTCGCCCCGCCGCAGCGGGGCGACCATTTTTGATCATTAAGCGAAAACCATAAACAAGAATGAGAATGAAAAATATATTTCATCCCTATAAATTGATCAGCCGGCAGACTTTCATCATCATGGTGGTGCTGCAGGTAGTGATTACGATCACCTTATGGCACACCATGGCGGATGGTTTGATACCAAAGCCAGGAAAGGTGGCTGAGGCATTCTGGGGATTATTACAGACGAGACTGCTGATGGATAATATACTGGTGAGCCTTGGGCTGACGATGAAAGCAATGTTTTATTCCATTGTGATCACACTGTTCTTTTCCTATTTATCCGTAATGCCGTTTTTCAGAAGCATTGCGCAGTTCATTATCAAATGCCGTTATCTCACGTTGACGGGATTGATATTCATATTTACCCTGTTAACGCAGGATGGTAGCCAGTTGAAGTTATCGCTGCTGGTATTTGGTATTGTACCGTTCTTCGTAACATCATTCATGTCTGTGCTAAGTAGCATCAACAGGCAGGAGTACGAATTATGTAAAACGCTTGGTTATAATAGCTGGGAAGCATTGTATGAAGTGGTGATCATTGGAAAGGCAGACCAGGTATTTGAGATACTCCGGCAAAACTTTGCCATTGCGTGGTTGATGATCACGCTTGTGGAAGGATTGAGCATGAGTGAAGGTGGTGTGGGTACATTGCTGATCAAGTACAATAAGTACAATGATATTACACATGTACTGGCATTACAACTGGTGATATTTCTGATCGGACTTGGATTTGACTATTTATTGGGAGCAATGAAGAGATGGTTGTTCCCTTATACTAAACTACAAACTCAATAATATGAATGCTTTTATAAAAAAGGAGACCGTGTTGCAGGCAAAGAACGTGGGACTTTGTTATGATGGTAAACCTATTCTTCGCGACATCAATTTTGAAATCAGGAATATTGTTCGTCCTGATATGAACCAGGGACAGGTGATATCACTGATCGGCCGAAGTGGTATTGGTAAAACACAATTGTTTAAACTTCTGTCTGGATTGCAAACACCAACATCAGGCGAGATATTAATACATGGTGATCAGAAGGTAAAGCCAGGTGATATGGGCGTTATCTTTCAGAACTATTACCTTTTTGAATGGAGATCTATACAGACTTCCCTGATGCTGGCTGCAAAGAAAAACCCTTTATTGAAAGGGAAGGAGAAAGAGGCCATTAAAGAATATGCCGCCGATTTTGATCTGACCGATCATTTGCAGAAGTATCCACAGCAGTTATCCGGTGGTCAAAGGCAACGTGTGAGTATTATTCAGCAGCTATTGAAAGGCTCCGACTTCTTATTATTAGATGAACCCTTCTCCGGACTGGACGTGGTTGTGCTGGATAAGGTAGTTGAGCTGTTGCTGAAGGTTTCTGTATCTGATGACCTGAAGACCCTGATCATTGTATCCCATGATATTGCAACCTCTGTAGCAATTTCAGATACAGTTTTTATCCTTGGTGAGGAAAAAGGCAAACCAGGTTCTACGATCGTGAAGGAGATTGACCTGATAGAACGTGAACTGGCCTGGGAGAAGGATATCAAGAGCAAGCGGGTGTTCGGCGAAACGATTGGTGAGATCAGGGCTTGCCTGTAACCCTGTTATGGGGGACCCGGTGGTGACCTACGGACTCCGGTTTTCGAGTCTGGTTCTTCCTTAGCGGGACCAACCGTCGTCCTGGGCTATAGACTGTGGAACTGGCTGTCCTCAAAGGGGTTAGTATTTCCAGAAAAAAGGGAATTCAGGGCGATTTGAACGCTGAAATTCCCTATTTTTGCTGCCCCAAAAGGGAAATAATCCTCCTTAGCTCAGTTGGTTAGAGCATCTGACTGTTAATCAGAGGGTCGTTGGTTCAAGTCCAACAGGGGGAGCGAGAAAAAATTCTAAGCAGTTACAAGCAAAGTGGCTTGTAGCTGCTTTTATATTTATTGGTGATTGCAGAATGGGAAGATTTCCAAATAAAAAAGATGTGAGGATTCTGTCCTAATGCAACATCGACTTATAAATCGGAAAGGCCAACTAATGTGGATCGTTGTAATTAAAAACTAAAAAAATATGTTTGTTATCCATTTAGTCTCAGGACAAAGAACATCATATTGGACTGGAGTCCAATTTCAGGAAGAATTTTCTTTCAACTTAATGGCAAATTCCGAACTTTTTAATGACAGCCAAGTCCAGACAGAGGTCGTCAAAGCCAGACAATATGCTAAGGACAATTTACTTCTGGGCAATGTAGTTGTAAAAAACGAATCAAATGTTCCAGTAAATCCTTTTAAAACTGTTAGTCCAGAAGCACACCTTAATTCTTCAAAGGCCGAGGGATTTTTTATCGTATTGGAAAGGGAGGGAGGATATTTTATCTCATCAAATAATTTTGTTCGCGACTCCGAAGGTTCTTCTGTTGTTCTAGAAGATGAGGATCGAGTGTATAATAGGGCGAATCTAGTGGATGGTTATAATACCTTCGCTGGTGCGCTAAGAAATGATCCTTTATACGCAGCTGGGACTTTACTTAAGATTTTTGAGGTTAGGGTTATCGAAAATGAATTTAGAGTAATGAATAAAATGTTGTTCCGAGCTCGATGATCAATTATCATTTAGCTAGATAGTTTGGTGCGCAACTTTTTCATTATTTAAAACCTTTTTAGTCTTATGAGCAAAAAATTAGTAAATCAAAAATCAATTTCAAAAGGTGATATCGAACAAAGTTTTCTTAGTCAATCCTTAAATACCGATTTTATCATTCTTTTTTGTGTGAGCAATAGCACTATTCGAGCTTTTCACAAATACAATGCTTATATTACCTATACTCCCACATCAATTTTTCAATCTTGGTTATCCAGCATTTTGCATCGAGATTTAAAAAAGGCTATATCAAAAGGAATCAAAGAAAAGGAAGGGTTTGTAAACTTTAAAATAGCGTACTTAAACAAATTAGTTACGTACTGGAAGAAGAAAAGTGGATGTGACTACGAACTAAAGTATTATCAAAAAAATAAGTTGATCGATTTGTTTTTTAAGTTTTTAATTCTATGGAATGAGTTAAATAATCATCAGAAACAATGGTTGTTCAGAAATGTAAATGTGCCACTGGACAGCTTGATTTTAAAAGAATTAAGAAAGCATAAAATAAGTGAAGTTAAGAAACTGAAAATACCGAATAAGGAAAGTTTATCGATGAATTGGGTCAAGGAGACTAATTACTATGAAATTCAAAGGGCTATAGCAACTATATTAGTTAATAAAAATCCGATCTTATTTGACTTGATTGTTTGGCATCATAATCGGAATATTTTGAGAAAACCAAACGAGGAATAAACTTGGATAAAATATCAAAACAATGGACATTATTAAGTGTATGCAATAGTACTATCAAATGTAGGAGCTATGAAAGAAATAAAAGAGGTTCTGCGTGCAATTGAAATTGGAGTATGAAAATAAATAAGCTCAACTATTAAGATTGTAGAAAAATGAGGAAACCTGACGTGATTTTTATTAGACCTTGTATCCAGGCAAAAGCGTCAGCGATTCTACCCAAAGTATTCCATCAAATCACTTAGGACTTGTAAATCAATGAGTGTTTAATTTGATAACTGTAAATTTAGGGGGCAGACACGATTTGCTTAGAAGGTTTGCCGCAAAATTAGTCTTGTTTATTTTCGCTTGTCTTTACTTTTTCTTGAAGCTTTTTGAATTTTTTAAGGCAGCTTCAATAATGGACAATACAGAATCTATTTGCTTTTCTATTTCACATTCCCATACTGTTATAACATGCCAACCAGCCTCTGTAAGCGATTTCATATTTTTTTCATCTCGTAATACATTTTTAGAAAGCTTTGTTTTCCAAAAAACTGTATTTGTATCAGGAATACGACCTTCGCGACATTCTCGATGGTAATGCCAAAAACAACCATGTACAAAAATTGCTGACTTATATTTTGAAAATACTATATCAGGCTTTCCAGAAAGATTTTTATCATGTATTCGATAACGAAAGCCTTTTGCAAATAAAGCTTTTCTAAGCATGATTTCAGGCCTTGTATCCTTTGACCTGATTTTACTCATTACTTCACTACGTTTTGCTTTCGACCATGCGTCCATCACTCATTATTTATATAATCACTCAATAGAAAGTAGGCCCTTAGTTTGCAATGGGAATTTCTTTATTAACCAATCTAAAACATCTAATTGGTCAGATGTTGGCGCTCTTCTGACTTGAGCTAATAACTTAATTGCTTGCGGCCTGTTTAATGTAAGATTTGAAGCCCCTTCATTGCAAACAGAGCAGATGGCTCTTAAATTACTAGGATCATCAGTACCACCCATGGATTTATCAATTATATGGCCAATATGAAGTCTTGTTTTTCTCCCTATGTCATAAGGATGGGGTTCTCCTGCAGCAGCACCACACATTTGGCAAGTAAAACCATTTCTGTCTAAAACAAATGCCCTTGTTTCCTTTGATATTCCTCTTTCGAAAGAAGGTACAGGCTTTAAACTGACGAGTAAATATTGTCCTGGTTTAAGTTCGCTTCTGTCATTATGAGTAACAATATTCATACCTTCTTCATTCCGTAACTCGCGCACCCTTCTGCCCCATTCACTTGTGCCTGCAATCTGCCTTAAGGTATTAGAATCTAATATTTGTCCGACATTTGAAATAAAGAATTCACGAAGCTTAGCTCGCGACCCCTTTTTTAGAGGCTTTTTTTGACTGTTCATATTGGGTTATTGCATTTTTTATTGAACAACCAATTGCTTTGGCGACCGGAGGAGGAAATGCGTTTCCTACTTGTCTATACGCAGGTGTTTTTTTCCCCGTAATGATCCATTCTTTAGGAAATCCTTGAATAAGTGCAGTCATTTTTAAAGTAAGTCTTGGCATTGCTTTCGAGCCATTCACAGGTGGAGAATCGGCCAAACCTCTACCATCTACACCTAACAAAGACCAAGACTTTCTTGCTCTTGTTGGACCTAAATCTGCTCCACCATGTTTTTTGGAACCGCCGACTAAAGTCGGGGCTATTCCGTTTGCAATAAGTTTCCAATTGTGGATGTTTTCCCATCCCAAAGAACCCATTTCTTCAAAAAGCAACTCCCCAACAGTTAAGGGTTTTTCAATATTTGGAGTCGGCCATTCAAAATATTTGAAATATTTCTTTTTCAATGCTACTAATAAAGCTCTAGGACGCAACTGGGAAACTCCATAATCTGATGAATTTACTAAACGCCAGTCACATTTATAACCCATATTTTCCAAAGTATATATAATTTGCTCACGATAGGAGTTAAATTTTTTATCCAGAATGCCTCTTACATTCTCCAGCAAAACAGCTTTAGGATTACTCTCGCAAATTAGCCTCAAGGCTTCAGGAAATAAATCTCTTTCATCCTTATTTCCTAATTGCTTTCCAGCAATAGAAAAAGGAGGACAAGGGACACCACCTGCCAATAAATCCAAATTATTATAGTCTTTTGCAGAAAAATTTTTTACATCCTCATTGTAAACTTTCCATTCCGGTCTGTTAAAAATAAGGGTTTGACAAGCATTTTTGTCAATTTCAACTAATCCAACATGATGAAAACCAGCTTGTTCAAGACCGATTGCTTGACCCCCGGCACCGGCGCATATTTCTAAAGAAGTAAGCCTCACTTTTTTGCTCACAAATTTAGTATTTTATATATTTTGGCAAATTATTTTAGTATTGAATAACTAAAATAGATCAACTACTTGATAAGCATATAATTAACTTTTCAACATAGAATTAATCAATAATCCTTTTTTCCAATCTGACAGCTCAGATAATACAAGCATATCTTGGTTTATTTGGTTCAATAACTGTAAAATTCGGGGAGCAAGAAAGTGAAGCAGCCTATGAAGTAAGTTTCATAGCTGCTTTTTCATTTGCACAAGGCTTCCGCTGAGTTTCATCCACGCATTGTGTTCTAGCTTTTGGAGAGCAACTTGCAAATTGTGGAAGCGATGCCAATTCCAGGCAAAGAATTAACCCTAACTTGCCACATTAAATAATGCTAAAATGATAAAGAAGTTATTACTTGTATTCCTCACAGCCTTTGTTCTTTTCTCTTGTGAAAAGGAAAAGAATGCTTCTACATCGTCATCCGCATCCGGAGCCTATCATTTAACTGCCAAATTCAACGGTACGCTGATAGACTTCAGTGCCAGTCTTGCTGCCGAAAAATATCTTGACCCTTCAAACGGTTATACAATTTCAGTACTTGGAATCGGTGGAACTACAAACAGTTCCCTGCCTTCCTTTGACTTTATTATACAAAGTGACTCGGAAATCAAAGCAAAAACGTACAATGAGTCTTCAGATGGAATGCTGGTTTCCTATTCAGATAAAAACTTTAATACCTACGATGAAGATGATCAATTTACAATTACCATCTCTTCAATCACGAATACTGAAGTACGAGGCACTTTCGCCGGAAAAATGATAAAAAGCGGTTCAATGGAAGTTATTAATGTCACCGATGGATCCTTTAAGGCGAAAATATATTGAGCTTTAATACAGCCAAATAATTTTACAGGAAAATTTACCCCGCGTCTCAATTTGACGCTGTACAAAACTGGACAATGACTGTTCGGGTTGAGCAGAACATAAAAGTCATAGACCTCCTGCTGTCCAGTATCAGTCTGGAATACAGCTAAAATCTTGTAAATCAATAAATGTCTGGTTAGATAACTGTAAAATTGGGGGAGCGGAAAAGGTCGACATTTCAGTCGGCCTTTTATTTTTTCCTCGTCTTGGTGTGCTTCCCATGTACTTTATCTGGTTGCGTATATTTATGTTTTGGCTTCAAGCTCCACCAGGCTTCTTGTTCGAAAAGCCATTGAAAACGGCAATCTTAAAAGTTTAAATCGTGTCTTTCTTAAATGTTAACCCAAGACTTTTGCAACTTTCTTGAATATAAACTAACAGAGGTGTTTCGCAATTCATCAAATAATTCATTGAGAAGTTTTTGGTGCGATGGAGTATTATTGCCAAACAATGAAGAAGACTTTTCCCGAAAGACTGTTAATGACAAAAGACAGGTTTCTATGACCATTTTTGTGGAGAAGCTGGGCAGGACCAGTACGAGTTAATATTAATTTTTGGCACAGTTATAACGAAAGTTGTATCTGCTTTTTTATTACATACACCTCTCCAATAAATGTAATTGCTAAGTATATAATTATTTGACCTTGGACTTACTGGCTGTTTACAATAACCCTTGACGTTCTATATGGCTTAACCTCATAGCCACGCTGCGTGGCCGGTATCCATGCTGAGCCCTTACTTATTACACGCATTGCTTCCGCTTCCATCCCGTATCCAGAATTGCTTAGGCATTTAACATCAGACACATGACCTTCTTTGTCCACCAAATATTGGACTATGACAGTATATTTTCCTTTTTTGGCTCCGTTCTTAACAAAAGTTGAAGTGTTTAAATTTTGTAGGATATAATTTTTCCATGTTGTGTCTGTAACTGGAACAGCCCCCATAATATCTGCCTTGGTAAAGACGTTACGGGAAGCAATTTCAATTTCTATGATTACTTTACCATAAGCGCGTTGACTGTAGACTTTATTTGTTAAAATAAGATTTACTATTATAAATAGAAACAGTTTCATTGCAGGATAAATTTAAAAAACAAAGGCATACGAGGAATGCCGCAACCAGTTCAATTCCTTATATGCCTTGTATGGCTAATAAAACTTTCTTATGCTTGCGGCTCAGAAGGCGGCGTTTGAACCGGCTCATAAGCCATGTTATCATCCTGCTTTTTCTTTTTAAACAGACGTGCTATTCCTGCAACTATAGCACCTCCACCCAGGAGGATAAGTTTCCAGAATTTTGCAAAGAATCCTATTTTCAATAATATCTTTCCTGCAACCAATCCTCCTACAGTCCAGGCAGCCACTTCGTCTATATTCGAGTCGAAATCACTGTATTTATTGCCTTCTGTATATTCCGCCATATTTATCACCTGGTCTACATCCGCTCGTACCATGTCTAACTGACTTACACCAGCGATAGCATTCATTGTCAGCATGCCCTTGCGTCCAAGCGAAATGACCTTGTAATTCAATGTATGCTCTTCATCTCCTTCGCTGCGGAGATCAAGCGCCCAATGCAATACTTTTTTCTTTTCATCATAAAAGGGTTTGGCGGCCCAGCCTTCAGTATATAAAGTAGGCAAGCTCATTTCCTTCCTTTTTTTATTTTCATCAATATCATCTTTCTTAATGTCTTTCATCAGGTCGTCATAATCGATATCCTTGGCATCATTATCCTTTACATAACCAACAGGGCTGTATGCTACAATGTAGGCATATGAACTATCACTGAACGGATCTCCATTGGCCGGGAACAGCATGCCCTGCAGGTTTTCCTGAGGAGGATTGCCCCACACTTTTTCAATGATGTATTTACTTTGCTCTACTCCAAGGTATTTGAATCCTTCAGGAACATTCAGCTTGACAACATTAGCAGGTAATAAAATGGTTCCCTTCTCATATTTCATCGCATTCGTTACGGAATCCTGGAAGGCCTGAATTTGTTTCAAAATCAATTCGGTGGAATCCTCATATACCTTTGCGAAGCTGGTAGCCGCAAATGCAATGCAGACAAGGATTGTAAGGCTGGCTTTTTTCATTTACAGTTATTTTAGTGGGCGTTAAAATAGCCTTTTTCCTGCTGAAAATGAAGCCCTGATAAATAGCCAAAGCGTAGTTTAGTCTATTTTCATACATGTGCCTTTGCATCAACATATTATGGTTGTGCATGAAGTATCCGGGCCGTTACCGTAGAAAATTGAAGACCTGAGAAAATTATACTCTACGGCTGTACAATTTTTCCTGAAACCGTGATCGGATTTGCGGGATTAATGGGGTTGTTGAATTTCACCGAACAAAATGTTATCTCTAATTTGTTGTTTACCTTATTCACATAAACTTTCTGATCGGGATTGGCTACAAACTGGTAGGTAATAGTTTCAATATACAATCCTACATCGCCTGGGTCAATCGCAAAGAAGCCGCTTGTACTGTAAACACCTGGTAGTGGAGGAGTTTGACCTAAAAAGGCAAACCGCATAAATGGGCCGTTTATTACTTGCGAACCCTCAACAAAATAGTAACTGCTACCTGTCTGGAAAGTACGACTTGTAAATGTGAAATCACCTACACCGACAACAGAAGAGGTGCTGGTATTGGCCGTTGGTGTACAGGGTATAGTTGGAGCAGAAAGCACCTGAACTGTGGTGCTTCCTTCATATGCCACGCACCCTTCTGAGTCAAGCAAACGCAACTTATATTCACCTGCCTCGGCGGCTGTAACATTCAAAAAATCCTGGTGCCAGGCATCACTTGAATAGATACGGTAGTCTTGCTTCCAGCCGTTGGGACCGGACCATTTGTATAAATAAGCACTGGATCTGACATCAGCTTCCAGGCTTAATGGCCAGCCAACATAAACGGGACCATTATTTTCAAGCGTCAACGGAAGCGGATCGGAACATTTGTTGGACTTTTTGCAGGATGCAAGTATCAAACTAAGTCCCATAAAGATGATTAAGAGGCGGTTCGGGTTTTGCAGTTTCAAAGTGTTGGTGTTTGAGGATAAAACATCGGCGATATGATAATCAATCAATTATAAGAGTTATACATTTGACTCTTATAGTTTGCGAACAAATATACAACTAGGCTTCAAGAATCTCCAGTCTGGCTAAACCATAAATCTTTCTCTCTGGAGATAATATTCCAGGTAAGGTATAAGTTACAATAATAAGTTATCTATATTTTATATTTACGAAGTCAAAGCTGAGATTAAACAATCAGGGAATAATGTCAGCGGACAATAAATTTCTGAGTAATAATAAATACTAAATATCCTTTATAAACGATACAAGTAATTATTCAGGCTAAGATGTGTCACTACCATGAACAACTTTAGAAAACTGGATCCGGAAGAGGATAACAAAACATGGGACAAGTTCTATGAGCTGTTTCATTTTAAGCCGGATATGGATCAGTTTCCCGCAATCAGATCAGACAGGCCTCAATTAAAGCTTGATATCAGCGTATGTTTTTCTGAAGAATATCCTCTTTGGAAATTAGAAGAATATGCTATTAACCTGTTTACGTCTGTTTCAGAGCCAGGTGACCGGTTCTATGCATTGGACTGGCAACATGAAGGCTATGATTTTGATCCCTGGGCACCAATGGATAGAAATGAATTCAATGAATGGATAATCCCGGTTTTGCCTAATGGCGACTATTATATCTTCCTCACAAAAGATTTTAAAAATGTTTGGTTTGGTCATCCCTGGGAGCAGACAATTACATTGATAGGAGACGAAATTGTAAAGCGTGGACAGGAGCTAAATAATATTTTTATACTCCCAAACAGAACATAACTACTCCTGACATTATTAATTAATTAATCAATCCCAATTTGCTTGCGTAAATTATCATCACTAACCTTAAAGACAGTCTCAACTGGAACGATAAGTTTTTCGAAATTTTTATTGTCTACATGTAGCTTTTGCTCTGTTACAAAAGGTGTAATATCCTCAATTTTCTTAATTAACTGCTTGCCAAATTGTTCCAGGACTTTTCCTTTCATTCCAATTTGAATTGCACGTCTGGTAAGTTTTTTTCCGAAAGGATCATGATCCGGATCCCATTGCAATCGCACTTCCTTTTCATTTAACTGTTTTTTCCAGTCCTCATGACTGGTGTAATATTTTGGATCAAAGGATGAAAAAACTGCCTGGTCTAAGATATTTTCGAAATCAGTTTTATTAATCCAAATTGCAAGCACTCTTTCCTGGTTTTCTTTGGAAGCCCAGCCACATCTATACATCATCCAAAGGAAATTGGGCTTTATCCATGACATTCTGTTGTAGCTGTAATGAGTGCCGCCAAGAAATTGGTGCTTTATTGCATAATCCGCGATTTGATTATTGTAAGCCTGGTAAACTACAATTCGATTCTCCTGCTGAAAACCCAGGATGAGCTGGCCTTCCTTAGGCAGACGATTGATTGCGTCTAAATAATTTTCGGTATTTATACTGGTCATTCTAAACCCACCATGGAGTTTCGGTATAATAATCACCTAATTCTTCAAAATCTCCTGCGGCAAGGCAGTCCTGGATATATTCCAATGCCTGCTTTGCTTCTTCTTCAGTTTGCGTTTTTAAAAAAGAAATGGTCCTGTCAACTCCCGCAAAAGGAATCAGCTGAATATCTACTCCGGCCAGAGTATCAAAATCAACACTTTTTGCTTCCCATACTTTTAAACAATCTTCAACATGCCCGTGCATTCCAAGAAGATAACCAGCCAACATCAGATCATTAATCGAAATCTCATTATCTGGATATTTTCGTAATTCAATAAACATGTTAATTAGTGAAAGTGCAAACTGCCGGTCTCGATTAGTTTGAAAATGAGTTACAAGGTCAGATCGTAATTTGCTATCTGACTGTATTGCGAGAATTGTATCTGAACTAAAGCTGTTATTACTTTTAAAATTCTCTAAAACCTGATTTACGTCCATTAGGTATTAAGACTTAATTTTTTAATTCCTGCAAAGCTAATCCCTTACTTTTAGATGACTACTTTTTACCCGGGCTTTTTCTTGTAAGCTCTATTTTATAACTTTAGCCAATAACCGCGATAATGAAGGCCATTTACCTCACCCTGTTTTTTGTAATCTATTCCTCCTTCTCCTTTTCTCAGCAATTGGGATTTACTCAACTTCTTGATAGTGGCAAACATGAATTCCGCCGTCAATTTTCTGATGATACGGTAAAGTCGGGGTTTTCAAATTGTTATTCTTTGTTTGAACGGGCAGTTAAGCTACAACCAAACAATGCAGAAGCCAGATACTGGTTTGGTCATGCCATTGATAAGATAAACATGGCTGATGGTGGTACATTAAATCGATCAACAAGAGAGTTCACAGAAAAGGCAAGTGATCAATTTGAACAGGTAATTAAGCTGGAAAAGAAATATAAGGGCGAAATATTCAATCTTGACCCGTATTCCAAGTTAACTGCCATTTGGGGTAGTTTAGCCTTAGCTTATCTGATCAGAAACGAAAAAGATTCTGCATTGTGGGCTTGTTCAGAAGGAAGAAGAAGGGGTGGGTTTAATGATGGTATTTTGGAATTTAATCGCCAATTGCTTGAAAGCTGCACTCCAAATGCCATACTTCTTTCCCAGGGAGACAATATTACGCTTCCCATCTATTATTTACAGGAGGTGGAAGGTTTTCGAAAGGATGTTAGCATAATAGATGTTAACCTGAGCGCAACAACCTGGTATAATGATTTTATCAGAAGAACAGCTACATTTAAATTTACCTATAAGGATCGTGAACTGGATTCATTAGGATATCGTGAATGGGTACCACAGGAACAAATTATTACCAACGAAAATAATTGGAAAGAATATATCAAATGGACATTAAAACCGACTTATTACGAGGAATATGTACTGAAGAGTGATTTGGTTTTACTGAATATTTTTAAAAACAATTTTTATAAAAGAGACTTCTATTATTCGGGCCAGGTTGTTGACTCTTCTTTAGGAAGCCTGTATCTGGATGCAGCGAATTATATAATTCTTTATGGTGTTCTCTGTAAAGTGGTCAGAACGCCAAATGTGATAGACACCCCGGTTGTTTTTATTCCCCCGCCTCTGAAAAAATACAATATTGACAAAGTGCCACTTGAGATAATCAATAATTCACGAGATGTATTAAATTCATTCAATCAAATGCGTTATGCCTATGTGGTATATATTTGGGCACTTTTAGATAAAAAAAAGAGTAAAGAAGCCAAAGCGCTTTGGAATGAAATGGAAAAGAAATTTCCTCTTTCAAAGCTTCCAATGATAAGTGAACTGGATGAATACTATAAAGAACTTCAAAATAAAATAAATAGTATTCAATAACCTAATCTGTGATTTTAGATATCCCTTCTTCTAATAATTCTTATTATACTGCCCGATAAAACTTAAATAGGTTTCACATTCTTCCACTACCTGTTTGTAATAACTCAAGTCTACTCCCATTCGTTTTGCCTGCGTATAATCAGGTTTATTTTCGTATTCAATATCCTTTTCTTTATTCACAGATTGTATATAATAGCGGTAGTTGGACTGGCAGGTCCGCTCCATGAAATAACATAAGGCGGCCAGTTTTTTATCCTTCGTCAGTTTTCTTGCTATTTCGTAATATAATTTAGCCCGGCGGCAACCGTAATAATCATCAGTAAACGCAGTTTTCTTAACGTCTGTTTCATAAGTATTTGGTTCCCACATACTCCACCATTGTTTTACCATCAGCCAGTTCTTTCCATACCAGGTCATGTTATACCAGGCATTGGCCAGTTGATAATAACATGTTGCCGCTTTATCCTTATCCTTTTTTGCAAGTGCTTCTAAACGGATCATCTCACTTATTATTTCTTCCCGGTTGAGATTCCGTCCGTCACTGGGAGTTATATCATGAGCCTTATTTACATTAAGGTAAAAAGGATTGCCCCCAACGTATTCTTTATATGGACTATCTTCCCAAAAGCTGGCAGGCAGTTGCCTTATAGTGGCAAGCGCATCAGTCAGCCGATGCTGGCGAATGTAATAGCTGGCAAGACAGTCAATTAATTTAGGACGGCTCCATTGATAGTGGGTACTATCATCATCCCAATAATAATATTCAGTGGGGATATGAAATTTCTCTTCGCAAACAAAACGCTCAAATGGGGTTTTATTCTTTTTATCAAAAATGCTCACCATAGTATGATAATCACTTTCCGTGGCCCTCTCCTCTATTTCCTGGTAAACATTTTTGTACCATCTAATTGGCAGTTCTCCAATAGCCCGGTTCGTTTTGCTTAACAACAATAATCCCCTGGCAACATCAGCTTTGGCCATCATTTTTTTGGCCGTATACAATACCAGCTGATTCTTCATCAGGCTGGCATCCTCCAAACCAAGTTCATTGTCCGGGGCACGAACAATGGTCATAAACTGTTTTTCCGCGTTACTATCAAATCCATTTTCCAGCGCCAGCAAGAAACGATGTATTGCAATCTGTGTTTTTACATTACGTGGCAAGGCTTTTTGTAAAGAAGCCAGCTCCAGGTATTTCCCAGAATTGGTGTAATCGCCATTTAGCAGATCCATATAAGCTGCATATAGATAGAGAAGTGCTTTTTGCGGATGCCTGCCATCAGTTATCATTTGGTGCACAAACTGCGAAAGCTCCCTGGCATAGGCTTTATCATTGCGATAATTAAGGGCTGCATGATCGTAATAACTACTGTAATCTTCAGGAACTTCATAAACGGCTGGCGAACTAAAGGATGTAACCTTGTTGGTAAGTAACCAGTCTTCTACTTTATTGATCTCTCTTAACAGGAGAAATGGCAATTCTTTATAGGTCGGCTCAGTGGCATAGATCTCCTTTATTGCTGACAGGCTGCGGCCTGAGTAATTAAAAGTTTTCATAGCCATTATTACATTCTTTTCATGGCTGTTCTTTGCCAGCATCAGGGTATTGTTGACACTATCACCTTCAGACGAAAATCTTACAAGGCAATCGGTGCGATTATAGCCACCTCTGTCAAAAACTTTTGAAAGTAAATAATCTCCTTTCGGTCCCCCATATTTAATAGCTACCTGGTAAAGGGCAGCTGATTTTATCCAGCTCTTTGTTTCTACCGGGGCAACCCAGGCATCATAATACCTTTCAACGGAATCCCGTTGCCCTGTGTAGTTATACAATCGCAGGATTTGGTAAGCACTTCTTAATTTTATAAATGCGTTCGCTGTATTCCTTCGTAATTGTTTGAGCGAATCAATAACAACATTGTTGGAAGTGATGCTTAACATCTGTTCATCCCAGGGATCGGGATTGGCGGCAATATCTTCCACCTTTTTGCTAAGCACAAAATATTGATAGAAGTCTTTATTTTTTGGTTGAAGCAGATAGCTTAAAAATGAATTGTACCTGGATGGTCTTTTTTCTTCCTGGAAAAATAGCTTAGGTGGAACCGAATAGAGCAATGTATCAATATCTTTTTTAGCAGCTTTGTGGTCAATAGCTTCATACCATTCATCTACATTTTGCTGCACATATATTTCCCTTCCAGCATATTGATTGCCTTTGTACAAATAGGAGGAAGCAAAATAAAAGGGGGTGAGATCTCTTTCATTCGTGAGATCAGGCTGAAGGAGCCAAAAGCGGTATTCACCGGGATAGACCCAGAATCCGCATGCTTTTGAAATTTGCTGAGGCAGCAGGAAGCATACACTAATGGAAAGAAGTATAAACTTCATTAATGATTTCATAATTATATTGTTGAAATTCTTTTTTGCTAAGTTCAAACAGTGAAACAGTGAAGGAATCCGTGTTTACCGCCTTTTTACTTAATGCTGTAGCGGCTTTTAACGCTGTTGAATCAATTCCTTCGGTCTTGATCTCATCTCCTATACGCAAGAACAGATCATGATAAACTGTATCCTGGGTTACGGTGTAAAAGTGGTTGCCAGTTGCCTTTAGGAAAGAAACTGCTTTCAGATCCTCTTCATTCAATCCATTTTCCACCTGGTAAAATTCATGGTTGCGGTAGACGATACTCCATGACCAGGCAGGCAATACAATATCAAGGGGAAGCGGATATTTTTTATCGGAAGTAAAATAGGCAGCGGCTAGTTTCCTATCAAAAATGGAATTTAAATCTGTATATTTTTTGGGGTCAGAAATATTGTAAACCATCAGCATACCACGATGCACGGGTGGAACACCTGTTGTAGCTGGGTATTTGTACTGATGCAATCGAATTGTTGCTGAAAGTATAGTGGAATCAGGCAGCATGCTTTTTACTTTCTGAAGGAAGAAAAAGTACTTGCCTTTTGTTCGTGGAGTCCAGTCACAGTCGATCTGAATCTCTTTTGGCAGGATAGTTCCCCTGTCTGCCGGTATATTATGACGTTTTTCATAATCTGCATCCAGGGCATCATATTGAGGAAGGCAACGCCTTACCAGTCTTGTTGCCAGTAAAGGAATATCAAAAGAGTCGATTTGCTCAAAAGTTTTATTAGTGATGAAAATGACCGGGACCAATTGTTTTGGAAAACTGTCATATTGCGTCAGAGCAGTATGCGTAAGTTCTAATTCATTTTGAGTTACAGGGATTGGACCCTGGGAATAGCTCCAGTCTACATCCATTAAATGGACATACAATTTTTCAACCCGGTGCTCTTTCAACATTTTCTTTTCCTCTGGTGTTGGATTGTCTATACGCCAGAAATAGTAAGCACGGGTAATTTTTTTACCGGGTGTTTGTTTACAGGAAAAGAAGAATGGTATGATGCAGATGAAAAGGCAAAGCCTTCGATACCGGTCCATACAGGACGCCCGCAATTTTGAATGCGAAGTGTTAATCTAAATTAGAAATTGTTTTTCAGTTGTGAGAAGTCCAGATTTGTTAAAATGGAATTAATTTTAGGAAGGTAAGTAATTAGTAAACAGATCCCCCGGTTAATGCAACACCTATTTTTATACGCAATAATCTTTTTCCCAACCCTGGTTATAGGTCAGGATGATCAGGAACATTGGGAGCCTTATCTGGCACAATATGAAAAGGGCGCGGGTTCTACCGTAGTCAACATGTCCCTAAAAGACCAGGCTCCTTTTAGTCAATACCCCTGGTTATTAAAAGCAGGCGTCAAAATCAAACACTGTTCGGTTGAAGGGCTTCCGGAACAGGAGGAATGGGATAATTTGCATAAGATATCTGATAAAATTAAGGCAACGATCGATGCTCACGGTCCTTCAAAAGTCCCTGGCATTTTTACCTATCAATGTTGGCGGACAGACTATTATTACATATCGGATACAAATCTCATCCGGCAAAAATTATTAGATATTTTAAAAGAGGCTTTACCTGACCAGGAATATAAAGTAGAAATAAAGCCAGATCCCAAATGGGAGGCCTATCTGTCATTTCTCTATCCCAGCGATGTGATAATGGAATATATCTCTAATGAGAAGGTACTATCGAATTTGATGAAGGCAGGGGATAAGCTTATTAAGCCAAGGCAGGTAGATCACTGGTTATATTTCAGGACTGAAACCAGCCGCGAACAATTTATTAAATATGCACTTCAGCAAAAATATAAGGTAGAAGCGAAGGATTTCCATAAGGATTCCAAACTCCAGTATAGTCTCCATCTTTCCAGAATTGACAAAGTAGATATCACTTCTATTTCGGCCCTTACATTACTACTAAGACAAAAGGCTAAAGAATTTGATGGTGATTATGATGGTTGGGAAACTTTTGTGATAAAGGAATAAAATATTTTGCAAATTCTAAATTCACCAGGAGTTTATTAAAATATTCCTCTAAATCGTAAAATCCCTAATTCCCTGAATTCACAGTAGGAAAATCATGTCAGGAAATAATAATGAAAATATTAGCGGATGTCTTTTAGGAACCGGAATAATAAGTATTGTTATTTTAGGATTTGTATTATGGGGCAATATTATGGACGATGTTCAAAATAAGGGGACAACAAGTCCTATACTATCATTTGGACTTCTCGTTTTGTCAGTTGTCGGAATCATTGACTTTGTTATGACAAAGAAGAGAGATTAATTATTGCTTATGAGATGTAATGGTCCTGCTAAACATCAAAAAACGGAATCTTTAATATGAATAGAAGAGATCTTGATACCCAGGGTATCGGCAAAAGAGCATTAACCATAGCACAAGGAATTGTTGAGGATGCAGGGCATTTTCTTCAGACGGTTGACGGGAGCATAGACAAAGGTATAGATGGATATGTACGGATGCGTAGACGCACCAAGGGATTTAAAGTAATAAACAAGAGAAAAATTCCGGTTGCAGATTATGAAGAAACTGGAAACTTAATAGGAGTGCAGGTGAAGGGAATAAGCCTGATTCCGGAAACAGGCAGCCACTCTTACTATATAGCACTTAAAGACAAATCGTATTTCGCTGTAAACTTTGGAAAAAAAGAAGTTCTGGATAAATTGAAAATCATCTGGTCAAATTTTATCGGTCCGATGATTTTAATATTCGTAGATATAAAGAGTAAAGAATGTTGGTGGGCGGATCTAAAAGACGAAACATCCTATTCTCTAAATGGATATTCGATAATTGTTGGGAAAAATAATAAGTTTACCAGGGATTCTTTCCGATCTATCAATAAGCTAGGTAGAGAACTTTTTTCCAAAAAGGTAATACCTAATCTCAAGGCCGAAAATCATCATTTCCAGTCAATCAGCCTGAGTAATTTTAAAAATTCTGCAAAAGAAGCATATTCAAATCTTTCTGGCTCTGGAGAAATTTTTCTTCCAACAGTGAATCCAACCTTAGGACCTATCCGGTACACACGAAGTGGATGGAATCATATCACACGATTAAACAGAAGAAAAATGAGAATATTTAATTCAATTCTGCTGTTAGGTGTTTCGAGATTAGTTTGCGAAAAGGTAACCAAATTTACTAGTGTAAAGAAGGGTTTGCTTAGGGAAAGTGAGCGCTATTTAAAACGCGTTGAATTCATTACATTAAGAGCCAATATACAGTTTAATTTCCGCGAAAGTGCAGTAGTTCAGGTAGTATTACGTAGAGTTAAAACTTTCGATAAAATACATTTTGAAAATAAGATTGAGGACCAGGTATTTTTCCATTCTGTATATGAGCCTTATCGAAAAGATTAAGAGTGCACTCGATTTCTAACTGCGATTCATCTGCAAAAGCATTCTTCGTTTGATTTGAAATATGTGCACCCTTAAGAAATGAAGATAACCAAAAATCTTGAAAATATTTTCAGGCATGGAAGACAAGGAATTTTCCGGTCAAGCAATTCTTACCAAACCTTAAAAATCTCCCGGCTGCCAGAAACATACATTTCATTCATGTCCTTAAACTTTTCCATGACCTTCTTTTCTTCTTCGGTTTGACCCATTGTCTTCATCCCCTCTTCGTAAGCACTTAGATTCTCGAAAGTGGTTGCAATAACCACACGGTGATACTGACCAGCCATATCAGTCATTACACTGACATTCTTTTGGGGTACCACGTCAGCCCATTCCTTAAAAAGTTTTGCCACTTTGGAAGCATTCCCAGGCTTACAAACAAAAATATCATGTACTACTATCATAATATTAAATTTAAAGGGTAATCAATCTAATTCAATTAAAGGTAACTATTTAAAACTTAATCATATATACAAGCAGGATAGCTTTTAAAGGGTACAAAAAATTTAATATTCGCAACTACCCATATTTACGTTTTTTGCTGCTGCCTAAGCCATTCTAATTGCTCATCAGTGTCCGGTACCCTCAATCCTCTTACTTTCGTAACTCTTGAAATAATATTATCTGCGGTACTGCCAGCAAGTAAAATAATAGCTCCAGCAATAATAGAAGATCTTCCAATTCCCATACGACAATGGACTACAACATTTAATCCTGCCATTATCTCGCCAAAAATGCTCTGTACAAAATCTTCTGTTTTAGTTTTGGAATTGGGTAACGCCCTGTCCTTTATCGGGAAACTCCGAAATTTTATGCCATACTTGTTGCAAAGGGCCTCTTCCTGCCCTAATCCCAATTCAGTTATTTCTTCTTTTTCAAGCAAAGAAATAACAATATCAACCTTTTGCTTTTTAAAGGAGCTAATCTCATCTTCCAGCCATTCATTGCCACGTGGCCTTGCCATAATACCAATCTTCGTAGCATTGCTGAATTCGTGTATCCAATAAATACGGGTTGACATAAAAAGTGATCAAAATTAGAGCATAATATAGCAAGCTGGAGTTTACACAAATGCGGTTAGGAAGCCCCGGAAAATGTCATAACTATATGATTATTAATTTTGAAGCAATTTTAGAATTATCAAATGCAAAAATTCAAGGCCAAATTGGAAATTATAGACATTAACCCTTTTGTATTTGTTCCGTTACGAATACTGAACAAAATTTTCCTTGATGCAAAAAAGGACAAAGGTCCAATTCCCGTTCGCGGGACAGTCAATGGCAAAAAATTTACGCAAACGCTGGTGAAGTATAGAGGAGAGTGGCGTTTTTACATAAACACCACTATGGTACCTAATTCTCCAAAGAAAATCGGTGAAACTATTAAAGTAGAAATACAGTTTGATACCACAATAAGGACATTAATACCGCATCCAAAACTTGAAAAGGCTTTAAAAAAGAATAAGGATGCGAAAAGGGTTTTTGATAGGCTTCCTCCTTCCAGGCAAAAGGAGATCATCCGGTATATTAATCAGTTAAAAACAGAGGGAACTGTGGTGAGCAATATTGAAAAAACAATTGGATTTTTATTGGGTAATAACAGGTTTATCGGGCGTGATAAGCCATAACTGTATCGTGTAAACGGACAAGTTCGTACGAAAATGAACAATTGATTTAAGTGGGTAAAATCATTCTGACCTATAAATCAGGCAGATAGCTAACTGGCACTGGTTTGGCATCAAAAAGCGAACTCTACATTTCATCAGCTTATGCTTAGCATTTACTTCAAATCTGCCTGGCGAAATCTGCTCAAACACAAATTCTTTTCCTTTATTTCTGTAGCCGGATTGGCCATCGGTTTATGTGCCTGTATCCTGATCATCCAATATGTGAACAGGGAACTGGGTGTTGACCACTTTCAAAAGAACCTGAATAATCTATATAGGGTGGTGAATGACCGATACCAGCAGGGATCACTGGTTCAGCACAGCCCTATGACCTATTCCGGCATTGGTAAAGCAATGAAGGATGAGATCCCGGAAGTAGAATCCTACTGTCGTGTAACGCCTTACAGGATAGAGGTTCTCTCCTGGGCAGACAAAAGAATGGAGGTAGAACGTACTGTTGCTGTGGATCCATCTTTCTTCACCATGTTTTCCTATTCGCTGCTGGCAGGAGATAAGCAGACTGCATTGCTGGAACCCAACAGTATTATCCCTTCGGAAAAAATGGCAAGGGAACAGCTTGGAGTGAAAGACCCTCAAACTTTACTCGGCCAAACGATGGTATTTGATTCAGATTCTCTTCCTTATAAAATTACCGGCATTACTAAATCTCCAGCTGGTAATTCACAGTTACATTTTGATATCCTGGTATCTTATATCTCACTTTATAGCAATACCGGCAATAACAGGATGGCGATTGCCGATCATGATTTTACACAACCATTTTTCTGGCAATACATTCAGTTAAAGAAGGGAGCGGATCCTAAGAAAGTGGAACAGAAATTCGCTTCGCTGAATACAAAATACTTCCCCAAGTCGGTGGCAGCAGGTATAAAAGAACTATTTTACCTGCAACCCTTAAAAAAAGCATATCTCTATTCGGATTTCGAATATGAGATTGGTAGAACTGGTAATTACCGTATAGTATGGAGCCTGCTGGTAATTGCCTTGTTTATACTCGTACTCGCCTGGATCAACTATATCAATTTATCTACC
>JADMIO010787631.1_pt1 | contig 21571 bp, 23 predicted proteins | sample 8958161 | NCBI WGS metagenome assembly JADMIO01 (sample SAMN16585339, study PRJNA669376) | soil metagenome | isolation source: Crop rotation soil | place: USA: Cullars Rotation, Alabama | collected 2011
CCTCGACGTGGGTGCGCACCGTCGCGCCGGCGGCGCGGGCGGCGGCCGCGGCGGCCGCGGTCAGCGCGCCGGGAGCGGTGCGGAAGCCGTCGGGATAGAGCAGGCCGCCGACGACGTGCGACGCCAGCGCCGGCTCCTCGCGCAGCACCTCGTCGTGATCGAGCAGCGCGCCGCCGACCGGGTTCGCGCGCAGCTCCGCGAGCTGCTCGTCGGTGGTCGCCAGCATCAGCGTGCCGATCGGCTTCGCGTCCAGGGCGAAGTCGACGTCCGTCTCGGCGGCCAGCCGGCGGTAGAGGCGGATCGTCTCGTCGAACACGGGCGTCAGCGCCTCATGGTCGGGCGGCAGCAGCAGGCCCTGGCTGCGCGCGGTGGCGCCCGAAGCCAGCGCACCCCGCTCGAGCAGCGTCACCTCGGCCCCTTGCTCCGCGAGCTGCCAGGCGGCGGAGGCGCCGACGATGCCGCCGCCGATCACGATCACGTCTGCCATCCGGCGGAATCTACAGCCCGGCCGCCCACCGGCCGATACTGGAAGGCATGGAGGCCGTGCTTCCCCTCGCAGGATTCGGATTTGCGCTCGGGTGGCCGCTGGAGTGGGTGATCCAGCGGTTCCCGCAGGGCGTCGGCACCGCGCCGTCGAGCAGGCGGCGATGGGTGGTCGCCGCGGTCACCGCGCTGCTCTTCGCGTTGGAGGCGGTCTCGATCGGGATCGAGCCGGAGCTCCTACCGGCCCTGCTGCTGACGGCGCTGGTCGTGCCGGCCGCGGCGATCGACCTGGAGCACCGGATCATCCCCGACCTGATCAACCTGCCCGGTGCCGTCGCCGTGTACGTGGTGTCGGTCGCCGTTGCGCCGGACCGCTGGCTGGAGCTGCTGCTCGGCGGCCTCGGCTGCTTCCTGTTCTTCTTCGTGGCCCACATGATCTATCCCAAGGGGATGGGCATGGGCGACGTCAAGATGGCGCTGATGATCGGGCTCGGCCTGGGCAGCGACGCGTTCCTCGCCCTGTTCATGGCGTTCATGGCGTCGACGGCGCTGTCGATGTTCCTGATCGCGACACGTGGGCGCAAGGGCCTCAAGGTCGGCGTCCCGTTCGGGCCGTTCCTGGCCTTCGGCGCGATCGTCGCGCTGATCTGGAGCGCGCAGCTCTCGCCGTATCTGATCGGCGGTTGAGGCCCTCCCGGCTATTGACTGCCGATTCAAACCCCATGTAGGCTCGGGCACAAGCTTCGAATGGGGAGGGTCACATGAGTGCATCCGACGTGCCCGCGGGTCGGCTGAGTCGACGCGGTCTGATGGCGCGACTGGGTCTGGCCGCCGGTGCGGCTGGCATAACCGGGATCGCTGCTCGGCAGGCGACGGCCGGCGGCCCGGCGCGGCCGTCCGCGTTGCCTCCGGTGGTCAACGGCGGCGACTGGCGGATCGTCTGGCCCGGCGTCGCGCCCGGAACGCAGCCGCCGCCGGGAGCCCTGCGCCTTCCCAAGGGGCGGCTGTTCGCCGACGACGGCGCCGAGCTCGGCACGTTCGAGGCGTCCGTGATGCCGACCAGCGGCGCCGGCAGCCATCTGCACCATCTGAACCTGAGCGACGGCACGATCACGGCGGTCGGGCCGGCGACGTTCGACGATGCCACGTACGCGGTGATCGGCGGCACGGGCCGTTACGCGGGAGCCTCGGGTTCCTACAACCTCGTCCAGCGGCCGGCCCCTGCCGGCGGCACCGCGACGTTCACCTTCAACGTCACCACCCCGGAGGTCTGAGATGGCTGTCGACATGTTTCTGAGGCTCGGCGATCTCAAGGGCGAGTCCGTCGACCCCGCGTACAAGGGATCGATCGACGCGCTGGCGATGAGCTGGGGGGAGTCGATGACTCCGCCTGCCGCCGGCGGCGGTGGAACCGGCAAGGTCAACATCCAGGACCTGTCCGTCACCAAGTACATCGACAAGGCGTCGGTGCCGCTGCTCCTGGCCTGCGCATCGGGCATGCACTTCGACACCGGTACGCTGATCTGCCGCAGGAACGGCTCGCGCCCATACGTCTTCCTGAAGATGGCGCTGGAGGAGATCCTCGTGACGTCGGTCTCCCAGGGCGGAAGCGACGGCGAGGATCGATTCACCGAGAACATCAGCCTCAACTTCGGGAAGGTCACCTGGACGTACACCGGCGAGGACGGAAAGGTCGTGACCGGAAGCTGGGACGTGGCGGCGAATCACGGGGCCTGAGATCTCGCATTCCTGAGTAGTCCGGCGTTGACCACCTGGAGGTGGTACGTTGGCGCCCGTGAGCGTTCCCGAGGGATTCCCGCGGCGGTTCGCCGGCCAGGTCGGTCTGGTCACAGGCGCCGGCGGCGCGATCGGGCGTGAGAGCGCGCTCCGGCTGGCGCGGGAGGGCGCGTCGGTGGCCGTCGCCGACGTGCGGCTCGCCGCCGCCCAGGACACGGTCGCCCTGCTGGAGGCCGAGGGCAGCGACGGGCTGGCGCTCGAGTGCGACGTCCGCGACGAGGGCAGCGTCGAGCGGATGGTCGCGGCCTGCATCGAGCGGTTCGGCCGCATCGACGTGCTGCACAACAACGCGGGCGTGCTGATCCCCGGCACCGCCCTGACGCAGCGGCTCGAGGACTGGGATCTCCACTTCGCGGTCAACGTCAAGGGCGTCCTGCTGGTCGCCCGGGCGGTGATCCCGCACATGCAGCGTCAGGGCGGAGGGGCGATCGTCAACACCGGGTCGACGGCGTCGCTGGTCGGCGAGCCCAACTGCGTCTCCTACGACTCGACCAAGGGCGCGGTGCTGCAGCTCACCCGGCAGATGGCGATCGACTTCGCCAAGGACGGGATCAGGGTCAACTGCGTCTGCCCGGGATGGATCGACACCGGGTTCAACGACCCGATCTTCGACGACGCCGGCATGACCGCACAGGAGATCGACGACGCGGTCAAGCTCGCCATCCCGATGAACCGCCAGGGCACCGCCGCCGACGTCGCGCCGTCGGTCGCGTTCCTGCTCTCCGACGACGCGGCCTACGTCACCGGGACGTCGCTCGTGATCGACGGCGGCTTTGTCGCGCAGTAGCGTCAGGTGCACGTAGGGCGCGTTTCGCTGTACCCCTAGCGGTGGGGTCGCATAGCGGGTACGCTATGATCAAATGAGTCGTTATCAGGTCTCCGCGATCCTCGGGCTGGCCGTGGCGCTGGCCGGATGCACGTGGGTGGGCGATCGCCCCGCCGGCCCGCATCATCGCGTGATCGACGAGTACGCCGGGACGTACAAGGGCGTCGCGCTCGGCGACCCGACGCAGACCGTGCTCGACGTGTTCGGCAGGCCCCCCGAGACGACCGGGCCGTCCACGCCACTCGGTTCCGACTTCTACGACGGGGGTCCGCTGATGCAGCGCAATCCGCCCGGCTACATCCGCAAGCCCACGCTGTTGCGCTACGACGATGTCGCCTTCCTGTCGACGCCGACGCGCTACGGCGTGCACAGCATCGTGATCGACGACCCGCAGGCAGCGACGCAGGCTGGGGTTGGCATCGGCGATCCGCTGGCGAAGGCGAAGAAGGCCTATCCGACGCTGCGGTGCACCGAGGAACAGGACGGCGGTGAGTACTCGCCCGACCCTGCTAAGTGCACCGGCAAGCTCGCGGATGGCCGCTTCATCTGGTTCGGCAACGACCCGATCAGGATGATCGCGCTGTCCCCCACGCCCATGACGTAGATCCGAAGGATCGCCCACTCCAGCGAGGACTATGCTCGCGGCAGTCGGTTCGATCCTAAGGAGGCGACATGACTGAGGCCGTGCAGACCGAGAGGGGCGGTCGGATGCACTGGGAGGATGTCGCGGTGTACGCGCTCTCCCTGGCAGGCATCTATCTGCTGATCGGCGTGCTGTTCTTCTACTCCGGCAAGAGCAAGGTGATCGACGGCCACGGTGCGCCGGACGCGATTGCCAAGCAGTTCAAGGGCACGTTCCTCGATACGTTCCCGGGCGTCGACGCGGCGTGGTGGATCCTCGGGATCCTCGAGACGCTGATCTTCCTGCTGCTGCTGGCCAGCCTGATCCGGCTGGAGTTCATGCCCGACCGCCGCAAGCCGTTTCTGCTGAGCGGGCTCGCGCTGTCCGTCTTCACGTTCTCCATCCTGGCAATGGGACAGAACATCACCGGCCAGACGGCGGGCGTGGCGCAGATCTTCGTCTACGCCGGCGCCACGGTCGTGCTGATCGGCCTGGTGCTGTTCATGCCGCCGTACCGGCCGGCGAACTGGATCAGCGGGAGGTGATGGTCAGGAGACCACGGCGATCGCGTCGATGTCGGCCTGTACCTTGCCCGACCCCTTGACGACGGTGAACGTGACGGTGTGCCTACCGGACGATGCGAAGCTGGTCGCCCAGGGGATGACGACAGCGCTCCGGCTTGCGGCGTGCAGATCGAGCGTGACCGGGGTGCCGCCGTCGACGCTCACACGCAGTCCGCCGTAGCCCGTGCCCTTCTCGGTGATGAGCGCGATCGACCGCCCGGTGAACGTATACGTCATCTTCGAGCCGCCCTTGGTCGAGCGCTTGACGTGACCGCTGCTGGCGTCCTTGGCCGCCACCGCTTTCCACGCACCCGTGTAGTGCATGACGGTGGTCGCCTCCTGCAGCAGCTGCAGCGTCACCTTGGGCCCGGGCACGAACCCCGTGTTCAGTCCGCTGCAGTCCTCTGCGTTCAGCTGATATTGCAGCCCGGTCGCGGGCAACAGGCTGTCGGTCACCGACGTGTCCGACGTCGTCGCGACGGTGACCGGCAGCGGTGCAAGCGACGTCGACCGCCGAACCGTATAGGTGCAGATCGGAGCCGTACCTTGCGCCGCCGTCCACGAGAAGCCGAGTGGCACGCGACGGGACGTCAGCTTGCCGAGTTGGATCTGGGGTGCGTCGACGTGGGTGAACACGGGTGGCTGCTGCTGGGTGGTGAACTCGCTGTCGGCGCCGGACGCCGTCCCGGCGCTGCTCGAGGCGACGATTCGGAAGTGGTACGTCGTACCAGGCGCCAGTCCGCTGATGCCCGCCGACTTCGACACCGGCGACGTGCCGCTGCCGGCCGAAAGGTCGGTGGTTTGATGACCGTAGCTCGTGTCGGTTCCCCATTCGAAGCGGTACGACGTGGCGGCGCCGCCGGGCGTCACGGAGCCGTTGAGCACGGCCGAGGTCATCGCGACGGCGGTTGCGGAGCTCGTCGTCGCCGTCGGGCCGAGCGCGGGCACTGCGAACGTGGCGTCGTCGCCGACTGCGATGCCGCCGCCATTGGTGACGACCGCACGGTAGTGGTACGTCGTGCCGCGCATGAGGCCTGAGATCGTCGCCGAGAGCGGGACATCAGCATTCCCCGAGCCGATCGAGATCGCGGTCGTCTGCGAGCCGTAGGCAGTGGTCGGTCCGTACTCGAAGAACGCCGTCGCTGCGCCCCCGTTTGGGTTCCCGGCGCCGTGGACACCGACCGACGTGCCGCTGACCGAGTCGGCCGCGCCGGTGGTCGCGCCGGGCCCGGCCAGGTCGATCGTCGCAATTCCGTGCCCGGTCGCAGCGATCAGATGCGGACCATCCGCATGTATCGCATCGACGATCGTCGAGGTCAGACCGTCCACCGTCAGCTTGCCCCAGTGGCCACCGCGGTCAACCGATTGGTAGACACCGGTGGCGGTGCCGGCGTACACCACCGCGGGGTTCTGTTCGTCGACGGTGACCGACTGGATCCCCGTTCCTGCGAGGCCGGCGCTGACGTTCACAGGCGTCGCCGACCCTGGTGCATAACGGACGACCGCGCTATCCCCGCCTGCATAGGCGGTGCCATCGGACGCAAACACGATGTCGGACGCGTAGGCCGTGACGCTCGTCCACGTGGCGCCGCCGTCGCCGGTTCGCCAGATCAGGTTGAACATGGAGGCGAACACCACGTCGCTGTCGAGGGGATCGACGGTGATGTCCTCCAGTGTGCCGGAACCCAGGTTCGGACTGAACGGGACCCAGGTCGTGCCGCCGTCGGACGATCGGTAGATCACGTTGCCTGCGCTCGTATAGACCGTGTCGGGCGCCGACGGGTCGATCGCAACCGACCAGCGAGAGGCATCGGGCAGGCCGGTGCCGCTGGGCGTCCAGTGGGCACCTGCATCGGTCGACCGCAGGACATCGGTGCCGTTGGCGGCGAAGTAGACGCCGTTGTCCCTCGGGTCGGCCGCCATCTCGAAGATCTGGTTCGCCATCCCGTTGTTCAGCGCCGCCCAGGTGTCACCGCCGTCGTGCGTGCCGAAGACGCCGGCGGCGTCGGTCCCCACCATGAACGATGCCGGATCTCCGCTGGGATCCATCAGGATCGAGAAGGTCGGCCCACCCTCGATCCCGTAGGGCAATATCGTGAAGCTGGCGCCGCCATCCGTCGATCGGTAAAGACCCTGGCCGCCGGCGTACACGTGGGTCGGGGCGCTGGGCGCGACCCCGAGCGCAAAGTCGCTGAGGTACTGGCCGTAGTGGCCGGGGTTCGCCGGGGTCAGCGTCAGGCCACCGTTGGTCGAGCGATAGATCTTGCCGTCGGCACCCGAGTACAGCGTCGTCGGGGAGGTGGGTGCCGCGATCAGCGCGGTCGTGTTCGAACTGCCCACCATCTTCTTCCAGGGCCCACCAGTGGTGTACTTGTACATCCCCTTCGTCGGGATCAACGCATAGGCCGTGGTGCTCACGTTGGGGTCGACGATCAGCGTGCGCAGGATCGCGCCTGCGGCGTGGCTCGGCAGACCGGTGCTGCGGTCGACCCAGGTCGCCCCGCCGTCAGATGAGACGGCGACCGTCGACTGGTTCGTGCCGACCCAGACGGTCTCGGGCGCCCCGGTGATGACCGCCAGACCGGCCGCGCCGGTCGAGCTGTCGGGCGGGGAGCCGCGAAGCGTCCACGAGGCACCGCCGTCGGTGCTCGCATAAAAGCCGCCGGAAATCACCGTGTACACGGTTCCGCCCAGCCACTGGACCGGGAAGCCGTTGTAACAGAAAGGCGGCTGGGGGATCCCGTTCGACGCCGTCTGCCAGGTGGCGCCGCCGTCAGCGCTGTAGAGCAGCCGGCAGGACGAGTTGGTTGCGATCACGTTCAGTGCGTTCGCCGGATCGACGGCCAGCGCGATGATCGATCCGGACGGGGTCGGGACCGACTGCGCGGTGCGCGTCCAGCTGTCACCGCCGTCGTCGCTGCGGAACACGCCGCCGACGACGCCGGCGTAGACGACGTTCGCGTTCGACGGTGCCACGGCGATCGCCGTCACGTGCGCGTTCCCGGGGCCGTGCATCGACCAGATGTCGATCGACGGGCTCGCCGAGGCGAGGGGAGAGGCCGACGCGAGCAGTGCAAGGAACCCCGTCACGGCCAGGAAGACAGCGCGCTGCACACCTTCACCTTCCGATGGGATGGGGCCGGGTGCATGCCTCGTCTGGGTGATCCGACGCGGAGCGACCGCAGATTCACCGGTACGGGCCAGGACCTTCGGCGGCAGTGACGTCCCGGGTCGACTGATCAGGCCGACGCCGTCAGGCGGGTGCCGGTGGCCGACACCTGCTGAAGGTCGTACTGCGCGACGCGGTACACCGCGCCCGGCTTGCCCGAGTCGCAGACGCTGTGGGCGGTGTCCGTCAGGATCTTGCCGTACACGCCCGGTTTCAGCTTCGGCCCCCAGTTGTGCTGGCCCGAGTCCTGATTGAGTCCGCCCGCGATCGAGTAGGTGTCGAGCATGTGCACGGTGTAGCACCCGAGCACCCGGCCGTTCCGGAGGTCAATCCCGAACACGCCCTCGCTGGGCCGGACGATCATCGTGGTGTGCACGTCGGCGCCGTAGCCGGTCTTCGTATGGGTGCCCGCGCGCATCGAGACCTTGACGTCGGCGGCCGCCAGTTGCTCGATCCGCTTGCGCGTCGCCGCGGTCAGCGGCGGCATGTAGCCGTTGGCGGCCTTGGGCAGACTGAGCGGCGGCTGCTTCTTATACCAGCCGAACGTGATGAACCCGGTCTTCCATGCGCCCGCTTCACGGGTCACGCCGATGATGTACCAGGGCCGCTCGCCGGTGGTCGTGTTCAGCGTCTGCACCTCGGCCATGAACGACCCGTTTGCGGACGTGCGCGGGATGATCGGCAGGACCCGCAGCAGCGTGTGCTCGGCCTTCGGCGTATTGCACCCGCAGATCACGAACTGCACGTACGAGGAGTCGATTGCCTGCGCTGCGCCCGTCTCCATCTCGCCGAAGCCGTTGGCGTCGTTGCGGCCGATGGTGTTCTCGCGCTGCGTCCAGAGCTCCCGGACGACTCGCGTCGCGTCAGCCGGGGAGGGCATCTTGGTGGCGGTGCCCGTGCCGCCCGCGCCCTGGCCGTCCCCGGGGAACGTTGCCGGATGGATCACGCTGTCGCCACCCGACGCCTGGCCGCATCCCGCGGTCACGGCAATCGCCACGACGATCACTGCTGCTCGAACGACCCCGAACACTGCATCGTGTTCATCGGCACGTGGTGCTCCAAACTGAAGCCTCAGCGGTGCCAGTGGTTCCTGACCCCCATGGCACCTGGGCCCGGATAGGCTTGGCCACCCGATGGAGCTCACGTATGTCACCGCCGGCGAATCGCACGGACCGGGCCTAACGGTCGTCGTCAGCGGCGTCCCGGCGGGCGTCGAGCTCGATCACGACCTGATCCGCCGCGACCTGGCACGCCGCCAGGCGGGGTACGGCCGCAGCCCGCGCCAGAAGCTCGAGCAGGACGACGTGCGGCCGCTCGGCGGCCTCCGCCACGGCCGCGCGCTGGGCAGCCCGATCGCGTTCTTCATCGAGAACCGCGACCACAAGAACTGGACGCATCCCATGAGCGCCTGGCCGGTGACGCCGGAGGAGCTCGAGGAGTACGGCTGGCGGGGCAAGCCGATCCGGCTGCCCCGGCCGGGGCATGCCGACCTGCCGGGCGTCCTCAAGTACGGCCACGAGGACGTGCGCAACGTGCTCGAGCGCGCCAGCGCCCGCGAGACCGCGGCGCGGGTCGCCGCCGGCGCCGTGGCCAAGGCGATCTGCCGGGCGATCGGGATCGAGGTGCGCTCGCACGTGCTGCAGGTGGGCACGGTGCGGGCGACGCCGCCGGCCTGGCTGTCGATCGACGACTTCGAGCGTGCGGAGCGATCGGAGGTGCGCTGCCTCGACCCGACGGCCGAGGCGGCGATGATCGAGGAGATCGAGTCCGCCAAGAAGGAGCGGGACACGCTGGGCGGCGTCACCGAGGTGCGCGCGTTCAACGTCCCACCCGGGCTGGGGTCGCACGTCTCCGCCGGGGGGCGGCTGGACGGCCGGATCGCCGCAGCGATGCTCTCGATCCAGTCGGCCAAGGGCGTCGAGATCGGCGACGCGATCGCCTCGGCCGGGCGCCGCGGATCGAGCGTCCACGACGAGATCCTGCACTCGAGCGACACGGGCTACCACCGGGAGACCGACAGGGCGGGCGGCCTCGAGGGCGGCATGACGAACGGCGCCGAGGTGATCGTCCGCGTGATCTGGAAACCGCTGCCCACGCTGATGCGGCCGCTGCGCAGCGTCGAACTGGGCACACACGAGCCGCGCGAGGCGCACGTCGAGCGCAGCGACGTCACCGTGCTCCCGGCCGCCGCGGTGGTCGCCGAGGCGGCGCTCGCCTTCGAGCTGGCGCGGGCTGCCCTGGAGAAGTTCGGCGGCGACTCGGTGGAGGACCTGGTGGCCGCTCACCGCGCCTACCTCGAGCGCATCGCCCGGGCATGATCCCCGGCCCCTACCGGAACCTCGCCCTGATCGGCTTCATGGGCGCCGGCAAGACCACCACGGCGGGCGTCCTGGCGAGCGAGCTCGGCTGGGACGCTGTCGATGCCGACGCCGCCATCGAGCAGGCAGCGGGCAAGCCGGTCGCAAGCATCTTCGCCGACGACGGCGAGGCCGCCTTCCGCGAGCTCGAGGAGCGGGTGATCGGCGAGCTGCTTCAGCGGATCGACACCGTCGTCAGCCTGGGCGGCGGGGCCGTGGGTTCGCCGCTGATCCGCGAGCGGCTGCGCGACGGCACGTTCACCGTGCTGCTCGACGTCTCGCCGCAGACCGCCTGGCGGCGGGTCGAGGCGGAGGCCGGCGAGCGGCCGCTGGCGGTCGACCCGTCGCGCTTTGCCGAGCTCTACCGGGAGCGTCAGCCTCTGTATCGCGACGCCGCCGACGCCTTGGTCGACGCGGACGAGATGAGCGGCCTGGAGCCGCTGCTGGTGCCGCTCTGCCGGACCGGGGCGATCGAGGAGCTGCCCCGGCTGGTGCATCCGCGTCGCGCGGCGCTGGTTGCCGACCGCGCCGTGCTGCGTCTGGTCGGCGCGCCGGTCGAGCCGCTGGTCACCGTGCGCCTGCCGCCCGGGGAGGCGGCCAAGACGGTCGCCGTCGCCCGCCAGGCCTGGACACGGCTGGCGGAGCTCGGCCTCGAGCGCGGCGACGTGGTCGTCGGGCTGGGCGGCGGCGCGGCGACCGACCTGGCCGGGTTCGTGGCCGCGACCTACCAGCGCGGCGTGCCGTGGATCGCCGTGCCGACGACGCTGCTGGGGATGGTCGACGCCGCGATCGGCGGCAAGACCGGCATCGACCTGCCGGCCGCGAAGAACTACGTCGGCGCATTCCACCCCGCCGAGTGGGTGGTCGCCGACCCCGGCGTGCTCGACACGCTGCCGCTGCGCGAGTGGGCTGCCGGGTTCGCCGAGGTGATCAAGACCGGGCTGCTGGCGGGCGGGCGGACATGGGACCTGGTGACCGGCTGGGAGCCCGGCCGTGGCACACCCGAGCGGCGGCTCGAGCTGATCCGCCGGTGCGCCGCGTTCAAGGCCAACGTGGTCGCCGAGGATCCCCAGGAACAGGGGCGGCGGGCCGTGCTCAACCTCGGCCACTCGATCGGCCACGCCATCGAGGCGGCCGCCGGCTACTCCGGCATCAGCCACGGTGAGGCGGTGGCCGTCGGCCTGCTGCCCGCACTGTGGCTGTCGACCCAGCTCTGCGGCCTCGACCCGCGGGTCGAGGACGAGGTGCGGGAGCTGCTCCTCCGCCACGAGCTGCCGACCTCGTGGAGCGGTGTCGACCGCGCCGACGTGCGCGCCGCGCTGTCACGCGACAAGAAGGCGCGCGCCGGCCGGGTGCGGTTCGTGCTGCTGGAGGCGATCGGGACGCCCGTGCACGGCGTCGACGTGCCCGACGATCTGATCGATCGCGCGATTGCGCGAGCCGTGGAGTGATTGACTATGATCCGCTGTCCCTCGACCAGTCACACGAGGGCGAAGGACGGAACACATGGCGGGCACGATTTGGCGAGTGGTGGTCCTGGCGGCCGGGATCCTGGCCGGCTTTGCCGTCGGCTTCTCCGCCGCGCTCCTGATCGTCGGCACGGACTACACACGTGCGTGCGTGATCGCCCTCGCGGTGTGCATCCCCGTGCTGGCGCTGTTCGCCCGTGAGCTGATCGCGATGTGGAACGGCGTCTCGGCGAGGCGCCGGCCGCCGCGCGAGTTCACCCCGGTCGTCGACCCGGAGCTGTCCGACGTGTCGCTCTGGGAGGTCCGGCGATCGCTCGAGACCGCCGTCGAGTAGTCACTCGTCGTCGTTGCCGGCGGCGTCCTTGCCTCTGACCCCGATCGTCCGGTCATGCCCGAGGTTGCTGACCAGCACCGCGACCACCGTGACGAGGTAGAGCTGGCCGATCAGCCCCTCGAGCGCGGCCAGCATCCGCTCCGGCGAGCCCCGGGCGGTGAGATCGCCGTAGCCGACGGTGGCCATCGTCACGTAGCTGAAGTAGACGTAGTCGGATGCGTCCGGGTGGGCGGTCTGAACGAAGAACGGGTCACCGCTGATGTCCGCCGCGAAGCCGTACAGCAGCGCGAACACGACGCCGAGCAACAGGTAGATGCACAGCGCGCCCATCACCGTCGAGGCGGTCACCTTCGGATGCCGCCACAGCTCGCGGGCGATCGTGTAGGGCACGACCGCGGCCAGCATCATCGTCATCACGTTGGTCGTCCAGTCCACCGCGCCGTCGGTGGTTCCGGTCGCCGCCGCGTAGAGCGACGATGCGATGCCGATGATCACCACGACGAGCGCGATGCGGATCGTGATCTTGCGTGCGTTCGACGTGCGCAGCGCGAGCAGGACGGTCGCGCTGATCAGGACGGTCGTCGACACGCGGGACCATGTCCCGTTGTCGGAAATCGAGATCGACACGATCGTCAGCAGGATCAGGAGGAGCAACAGCGCGTAGCGATCCCGGCGCCGGGGTGTCAGGCGGTCGATCATCGCCGGAGAGCTTACGGGACGCCCATGTCGTAGGCTGCGCGGGTCGATGCAGATCGCCATCCTCAACGGTGTCAACCTGAACATGCTGGGCAAGCGCGACCCCGCCGTCTACGGGTCGACCACGTTGTCCCAGCTGGAGACCTTGATCTACGGGTGGGCGTCGGACGTGGGAGTGACGGCGCGCTGCTGGCAGACCAACAGCGAGGGCACCTACGTCGACATGATCCACGAGGCGTACACCGGCGGCGTCGACGGCCTGATCGTCAACCCGGGCGCCTGGACGCACTACAGCTACGCGATCCGCGATGCGCTCGAGGTGTTCGACCGGCCCAAGGCCGAGGTGCACCTGTCCGCGATCGAGCAACGGGAGGAGTGGCGACGCCACTCGGTGATCGCCGACGTGGTCGACCACCGGATCTCCGGACACGGCGTGGACGGCTACCGCGAGGCGATCACCTACCTCCAGGAGCGCGGCGGGTGAGCTACGGCGACCGGCTGGCGCGGGCCGGCGAGCGGGTGGAGGAGCTGGAGCTGGGAGGGCTGCTGCTCACCGACCTCGTCAACATCCGCTACCTGACAGGCTTCACCGGTTCGAACGCGATGCTCGTCGTCGCGCCGTCCGCCTCGGTGTTCCTGACCGACTTCCGGTACGTGGAGCGGGCCCAGCCGCTGACCGAGTTCACGGACGTCCGCCGCGGCGAGCGCGACATGCTGGCCGAGCTGGAGGACGCCGTCCGCGAGCTGGCGGACGGCGGGACGCTGGGCTTCGAGGAGGGCAACGTGACCGTCGCGCGGCACCGCCGGCTGGCCGAGGTGCTGTCGGGCATCGAGCTCGCCCCGCAGGCAGGAGTGGTCGAGGGACTGCGTGAGGTCAAGGACGCCGACGAGATCGCCGCGGTGCGGCGCGCGGCGGCCGTGCTCGAGGGCGTCTACGAAGGCATCGCCGAGGAGGGGCTGACCGGCCGCACCGAGCGGGAGGTGGCGTGGAACGTGCTCGAGCGGTTCCACGAGGCCGGCGCCGAGGGCCCGTCGTTCGGTTCGATCGTCGCCTCCGGATCCGCCGGCGCGCTGCCGCACGCCGAGCCGCGCGACGAGGTGATCGGCGCCGGCACCCTCGTCACCATGGACATCGGGTGCGTGTTCGAGGGCTACTGCTCTGACTGCACGCGCACCTTCGCCACCGAGGGCGACCTGCCGGAGGAGCTGGCCGAGGCGTACGCGGTCTGCCTGGAGGCGCAGCTGGCCGCGCTCGACGCCGTCCGGCCGGGGGCCGGCGGAGCGGCGGTGGACGCCGTGGCCCGCGACCTGATCGAGGCGGCCGGGCACGGGGCGCACTTCGGCCACGGCCTGGGGCACGGCGTGGGGCTGGACGTCCACGAGGCGCCGCGCCTCGGGCCCAGCTCGTCCGCAACCCTCGAGCCGGGCATGGTCGTCACAGTGGAACCCGGCATCTACCTGCCCGGCGTCGGCGGCGTGCGCATCGAGGATCTGGTGGTTGTCACGGCGGATGGTTGCGAACGCCTGACGGGCTACCCTAAGGAGCTGATCACGACCGGATGATGATGCCGGGAAAGCGAGCACATGGCTGAGACCGTCACGACCAACCAGTTCAAGAACGGCATGCATGTCGAGGTCGACGGCACGATCTACCGGATCGTCGAGTTCCAGCACGTCAAGCCCGGCAAGGGCGGCGCGTTCGTCCGCACCAAGCTGAAGGCGATCGACTCCGGCGGCGTCGTCGACAAGACCTTCCGGGCCGGCGAGAAGCTGACCCGCATCCGCACCGAGGTCAAGAGCGTCAACTATCTCTACAACGACGGCCAGGACATCCACCTGATGGACGCCGAGACGTTCGACCAGATCCCGCTGCCCGTGGGGATGGTCGCCGAGGAGCTGCCGTTCATGCGCGAGAACGACACCGTCCAGCTGATGACGGTCGACGGCAAGCCCTCGTCGCTGCAGCTGCCGGCGGCGGTGGAGCTCGCGGTCACCGACACGGAGCCCGGCGTCAAGGGGGACACGGTGTCGAACGTGACCAAGCCGGCGACGCTGGAGACGGGTGCCGTCGTCCAGGTGCCGCTGTTCGTCAACGTCGGGGACGTCATCCGGGTCGACACCCGCGAGGCCCGGTACATCGCACGCGCGTGACCCGGATCGTCGACACCACACTGCGGCTGCTGTCCCAGCCCCCGCTGGTCGGGACGCTCTCGACGGCCCGCGTGCTGGAGGTGGCCGAGATCCTGGACGGCGCCGGCTTCGGCGCGCTCGAGGTGACCGGCGGCGGCTGCTTCGAGGCGGCCGTCAACCGCGGGTCGGAGAGCCCCTGGGAGCGCGTCCGCGCGATCCGCGCCCGGTGTGACAACACGCCGCTGCAGATGGCGCTGCGCGGCCGGTTCCTGGTCGGCTCGCGGCCGCTGCCCGACGACCTGGTGCGCCGCTTCATCCTCTGCGCCGCCGAGAGCGGCATCGAGATCTTCCGGCTCCACGACCCGCTGAACGACGTCGAGAACCTGGCCTCGGCGGCGGCCGCCGTGCGCGAGGCCGGCCGCACGCTCTACGCCGGCCTGGCGTTCTCCGGCGCGATGCCCAACCTGCCGCGGGTGCTGGACAAGGCCCGTCGCCTGTCCGAGCTGGGCGCCGACCACGTGCTGCTGCACGATCCGGCCGGCGCGCTCGACCCGGGGACGTGCGACAAGGTGATCAACGAGCTGCGCGAGGCGGCGGGCATCCCCGTCGGCCTCTACTGCCAGGGCACCGGCGGCAACGCGATGGCGATGGCGATCGAGGCCGCGCAGCACGGCGCCGAGCCGATCGCCGCCGCCTGCTATCCGGTCGCGTGGACGCTGCACCGGGTCGCCACCGAGGTGCTGTGCGAGGGACTGACCGGGCTCGGCATCGAGCACGGGGTGGACGTCGACAAGGTGTGGACGGCCTCCCGGTTCATCGACGAGCACGTCACCTCGCAGATGCCGGCGCCCCCGATCCCGCCGCGGATCACGCTGCGCACGGCGTTCAACCGGGTGCCGGTGGGGATGGTCGCCGAGCTGGACGCCCGCCTGCGCTACCTGGGGGCGCCCGACCGGCTGGACGAGGTGCTCGACGAGATCAAGCAGGTGCGGATGGACTGCGGCATGCCGCCGCTGGCCCAGCCGGTGGGCGGCATCCTGGCCGCCCAGGCCGTCCTGCATGTGCTGTCCGCGCGCCGCTGGGCCGAGGTCTCGGACGAGATGCGCGACTACCTGTCCGGCGTGTACGGCACCCCGCCCTACGACCTGTCGCCGGAGGCGGCGGCGTTCGCAGTCGAGCCGCCGGCGCCGGAGACGATCGACCTCGACCACATGCGCAGCGAGGGCATCGCCGCGAGCGAGGAGGACCTGCTGCTGGTGGCGCTGTTCGGCGAGGAGGCCAACCGGCTGCTGGAGGCCGTCCGCGGCCGCACCGACCGCGACGAGACTCCGGCGGACGGCGGGCTTGACCGCGGCGAGGCGGCGCGCATCCGCGAGCTGATCGACATGGTCGAGACGTCGGGCGTGGGGGAGCTGACGATCGAGGATCATGGCGTCAAGATCACGGTGCGACGGCAGGACGACCGGCAGCCTGCCGCAGCGCCGGCACCGGCCGCGGCGGCTCCACAGGCGGCGCCCGCGGCCGAGCCCCAGCCCGCCTCGGTCTCGACGGTGATCAAGATTGAGTCGCCGATGGTCGGCACGTTCTACCGGTCGCCGTCGCCGACGGCCGATGCCTTCGTCGCCGAGGGCGACCGCGTCGAGGTCGGGCAGACGCTGTGCGTGCTGGAGGCGATGAAGCTGTTCAACGAGTTCAAGTCGGAGCACGCCGGCGTGATCCGGGGCGTCCTGGTCGAGAACGCCCAGCCCGTCGAGTACGGCCAGCCGCTGTTCGAGCTCGAGCCGGCCTGAGGCCATGCTCGAGCGGGTGCTGATCGCGAACCGCGGGGAGGCAGCGGTGCGGCTCGTCCGCGCGTGCCACGACCTGGGCATCGAGGCGGTGGCGGTGTACTCGACGGCCGACCGCGACGGCCTGTGGGTGCGGCTGGCCGACCGCGCCGTCTGCGTCGGGCCGCATCCTCCGGGGGAGAGCTACCTCAACGTTCCCAACCTGGTCGCCGCAGCCGAGACCACCGGCTGCGACGCCGTGCACCCCGGGTGGGGCTTCCTCGCCGAGAACGCCGGCTTCGTCCGCGCCTGTCTGGACAACGACCTGGTGTTCGTCGGCCCCGGGCCCGAGGCGATCGAGATGATGGGCGACAAGAGCACCGCCAAGCAGACGATGCGCGACGCCGGCGTGCCGCTGGTGCCTGGTAGCGCCGACCGCCTCTCGGGCGCCGGCGAGGCGCGGCAGCTGGCCGAGGGCGTCGGCTATCCCGTGCTCCTCAAGGCCGCGGCCGGCGGCGGCGGGCGCGGCATGCGCCTGGTGCACGCGCCGGACGAGCTGGACGAGGCCTACAGCACCGCGTCCGCCGAGGCCCAGGGGGCGTTCGGGGACGGCGGGATGTACCTGGAGAAGGCCGTCGTCGAGCCGCGCCACGTCGAGATGCAGGTGCTGGCCGACGGCGCCGGCGGGGTGCTGGTGCTGGGTGAGCGCGACTGCTCGATCCAGCGGCGCCACCAGAAGCTGATCGAGGAGGGGCCCTCGCCCGCGCTCGACCCGGAGACGCGGGCGCAGATGGCGGCCGCCGCCGAGCTGGCGTGCCGGGCCTGCGACTACGTCAACGCCGGCACGGTCGAGTTCCTGCTGGACGCCGAGGGCCGTTTCTTCTTCATCGAGATGAACACCCGGCTGCAGGTCGAGCATCCGGTGTCGGAGCTGCTGACGGGCGTCGACATTGCCTGCTGGCAGCTACGGATCGCCGGTGGCGAGCCGCTGCCGGCGACCGGGCTTGCGCCGCTGCGCGGCCACGCGATCGAGTTTCGCATCAACTGCGAGGATCCGCGCCGCGGGTTCATGCCGGCGGCCGGCACGGTGACGCACCTGGCGGCGCCGCTCGGGCCGGGCGTCCGGTTCGACACGCACGCCTACGAGGGGTACCGCGTACCGCCGTTCTACGACTCGATGCTGGCGAAGCTGATCGTCCACGGCAGCGATCGCGCCGAGGCGCTGCACCGCGCCCGCCGGGCGCTGGGCGAGCTCGAGGTCGAGGGCGTGGCGACCACCCGCGAGCTGTTCCTGGAGATCATCGAGGAGCCGTCGTTCGCCGCCGGCCGCTACACGACGGCGTACCTCGAGCAGGTGGGGCCCTCGCTGCCATCGCTGTCGGAACAGGCGGTGGCATGAGCCTGCGGGTGCGCGGAGCGGTGCTCTCGGACGACGCGGTGGTGTCGATCGTCCGCGGCGCGGTGGCAACGGTGGAGGGCGCACGACTCGACCGGCCCAGCCGGATCGCCCGCGTCCTGCCCGGCCGGCGGGGCGCCGTGGAGTGGCGCACCGACGCCGACGGCATCCGTTTCGACGTGGACGTCGCCGTGGTCTACGGGCTGCCGCTTCCGGGTACGGCGGAGCGTGTGCGCGGCAGCGTCGCCTCCGCGATCGGCTCGATGACCGGCCTGAACGTCCGGGCGGTCGACGTGACCGTGACCGGCCTCGACCGGACGGAACCGGGAGACCGGCCGTGAGCCGCAAGGAGGAGCGGCGGGCCGCGGCCTTCCTGCTGTATCAGCGGGATCTGCTGGACAGCCCGTTCCCGGAGCTGTACGACGCCTACGAGCGGGACAACGGGGCGCCGGTGTCGGCGTTCTCCCGGGAGCAGGCGGAGGGCGCGTGGGAGGGGCGCGGCGACCTCGACCGGCTGATCGACTCGGCGGCGGCCGGGTGGAGCGCCGACCGGATGGCCGTGCTCGAGCGCAACGTCCTGCGGCTGGCGGTCTACGAGCTGCGCACCGGGGAGGTGCCGCCGGCGGTGGCGATCGACGAGGCGGTGTCGCTCGCCAAGCGGTACGCGTCACCGGAGGCCGCGTCGCTCGTGAATGGGATACTTGGGAACATCGCCCGAACCGAGGGGGTGGGGACATGACCGAGCAGATCGAAGGACTGACGGCCGAGATCGCCGACCTGCGCGCCCGGCTGGAGCGCGAGGATCTCGACGCCGATGCGGCGACCGAGGTGCTGGAGCGGATCACCGCCCTGGCGCAGCGGGCGCTGGACGAGGTGGAGCGGCAGGCCGGGGAGCTCGAGCAGCGGCAGCCGTCGACCTGATCGAGGAGTATCTCCAGGGCGTCGCCGGCTCGGCCCTGCCGGAGCTGGACGAGGCGATCCGCTACTCGCTGCTGTCCGGCGGCAAGCGCGTGCGGCCGCGGCTCTGCCTGGCCGCGGCGGAGGCGGCGGGCGCGGATCCCCGCGATGCGCTGCCGGCGGCCGCAGCGCTGGAGATGGTGCACGCCTTCTCGCTCGTCCACGACGACCTGCCGGCGCTGGACGACGACGACGAACGCCGTGGGCAGCCGACCAGCCACGTGCGCTACGGCGAGGCCGTGGCCGTGCTGGTCGGGGACGCGCTGCTGAACGGTGCGCTGCGGCTGGTCGCCGAGCGGCTCGACGCCCCGGCCGAGGTGCGGCTGGCGGTGACCTCGGAGCTGGCGCGCGGCGTGGCCGGCATGATCGACGGCCAGTACCTCGACGTCACCGCCGACGGCCTGCCCGACGAGGGGGAGCTGATCCGCATCCACCGTCTCAAGACCGGGGCCCTGATCGAGGCGTCCGTGGTGTGCGGGGCGCTGGTGGCGGGCGCCGAGCCGGGGCCGTTCCGCGCGTACGGCGCCGAGCTGGGGCTGCTCTTCCAGATCGTCGACGACATCCTCGACGAGGGCAGGGACGGCGAGCCGAGCTACGTGAACACGCTGGGCATGGAGCGTGCGCGGGCGCTGGCCGACGAGTCGCACGCACGGACGGGCGAACTGCTGGGCGCGATCCCGGGCGACACGGCCGAGCTGGCCGGCCTCACCGAGATGGTCGCCACCCGGACCGCCTGATGGCCCGCCGGCGCCTCGACGTGCGGGTCGCGGAGCTGGGGCTGGCCGAGTCGCGCAGCCGTGCGCAGGCGCTGGTGATGGCCGGGCGGGTGACCGTCGACGGCGCGGTCGTCGACAAGGCCGGCGCCCCGGTCGCCGACGAGCAGCTGGTCGAGGTGGTCGCGCCGCCCAGGTACGTGTCGCGCGGCGGCGAGAAGCTGGAGACGGCGCTTCGTGGGTTCGCGATCGACGTCACCGGAGAGCGCTGTCTCGACGTCGGCGCGTCCACCGGCGGGTTCACCGACTGCCTGCTGCAGCACGGTGCGGAGCACGTGATCGCCGTCGACGTCGGCCGCGCGCAGCTGCACGAGCGCCTGCGGGCGGATCCCCGGGTGACCGTGCTGGACGGGGTCAATGCGCGCAACCTCGCGCCGGATCTGCTGCCCTATCGCGCCGGTTTCGTCACTGCCGACGTGTCGTTCATCTCGCTGCGGACGGTGCTGCCCGCCGTCGTCGGCTGCCTGGCCGAGCGGTGGCGGGGCGTCGTGCTGGTCAAGCCGCAGTTCGAGGCCGGGCGCGACCGCGTCCGCAAGGGCGTCGTCCGCGAGCCGGAGGTGCACGCCGAGGTGCTGCACGACGTCGCCGCGGCCGCGGAGGCGCTCGGCGTGACCGTCCTCGGAGTGTGCGATTCTTCCCTCCCCGGCCCCGCCGGCAACCGCGAGTTCCTGATGGAGCTGGCGTCGGCGGGCCATCCGCTGACGACCGACCAGGATGTCGACCTCGACCGAGCAATCAGGCACGCCGTCGGATCCCGCTGAGGCGCGGCCCGTGACGCGCGTCGCCGTCGTCACGCACGGCCGGCCGGACCGGATCGGCGACGCGCTGGAGCGGCTGAACCGCGTGTGCGCGGAGCACGGGGCCGAGGTGGTCGACGACGCCGACGCCGAGCTGGCCGTGGTGCTGGGCGGCGACGGCACGACGCTGCGTGCGCTGCACCGGTTTCTGGGCACCTCGGTGCCGTGCCTGGGTGTCAACTTCGGCCGCGTCGGGTTTCTGACCAGCGTGGACGGCGCGCACCTCGAGGACGGCGTGGCGAAGGCGCTGGCGGGCGGCTACGAGGTGGTCGAGCTGCCGACGCTGGCGGCCGAGGACGGCGAGACGGTCGGCGTCAACGACATCGTCCTGTCCAGCGGCACGCTGGGGCGGATGGTGATCGTCCGCTGGTTCGTCGACGGCGCACCGATGGGCGAGCTGGGCTGCGACGGTGCGATCCTGGCGACGCCGACCGGCTCGACGGCGTACAACCTGTCGGCCGGCGGCCCGGTGATGGCGTGGGGGACGGATGCGTTCGTCATCTCGTTCGTCTCGCCGCACTCGCTGCACGCCCGCTCGATGGTGCTCGGCCGCGGCCACCATGTGGAGATCGACAACGCGACCCCCGACGTCCCGATCAAGGTGATCGTGGACGGCCACGAGATGCGCGAGGTGCCGCCGGGCGGCCGGGTCGCCGTGCGGCTGGGCGACGAGTGGGCCCGCCTGGCGCGGGTGGAGGGCACGTCGTTCTTCAGCCGCTACCGCGAGACGTTCTCGACGTAGTGAAAAAACGGGGTCAGACCCCGTTTTTTCAAGCGGCCTGTCGTCCTGACCGCGAGCCATACTGCAGGGCCCGTGTTGCTGCGACTCCACATCGAGAACCTGGCGCTGATCGAGCATGCCGAGCTGGAGCTCGACCCCGGCCTGAACGTGCTGACCGGCGAGACCGGCGCCGGCAAGACGATGCTGGCGCAGGCCATCGGCCTGATCGCCGGCGGGCAGCCGGCGGCCGAGATGGTGGGCGTGCACGGCGACGAGTCATACGTCGAGGCCGAGTTCGCAGTGCCCGAGGAGTTCTTCGCTGACGACTCCCTGGAGGCGGTCGCGGCGCTGCGGCCCGAGGGCGAGGAGACGCTGGTGGTCGCCCGCCGGCTCTCGCGCGCCGGGCGCAGCCGGGCTCTGGTCTGGGGCCGGTCGTGCGCCCGCGCCGACCTGCAGGCGATCGGCGAGCAGCTGCTGGAGATCTCGTCGCAGCACGAGGCGCGGCGGATGGCGCGGCCGAGCCACGCGCTCGACCTGCTCGACGACTACGCCGACCTGGGAACCGCGCGCCGGGCGATGGCCGACGCCTGGTCGGATCTCCGCGCATCCCGGGCGGAGCTCGAGCGGCAGCGCGAGGCGACGCGCGACGCCGAGCGGCGGCGCTCGGAGCTCGAGGGGCTGGTCGAGGCGATCGCCGCGCTGGCGCCCGGGAAAG
>JADMIO010950804.1_pt1 | contig 21571 bp, 19 predicted proteins | sample 8958161 | NCBI WGS metagenome assembly JADMIO01 (sample SAMN16585339, study PRJNA669376) | soil metagenome | isolation source: Crop rotation soil | place: USA: Cullars Rotation, Alabama | collected 2011
GACGGAGTTCGCCGAAAGCCCCGCGAAGGCCGAGCCGTTGTTGCCCGTGCCCGACACATAGGCATAGAGGATTTCGCTGAAGCCGTGCGGCCCCGCATTGTTGACGGCGGCGGCGGCCGAGGGAATGGCGAGCGCAACCGCCGTCCAGCCGAGATACATCAGCGGCAGCACGAGAATGGCGAGCATCGCCATTTTGACCTCTTTCGCCTCGATTTTCTTGCCGACATATTCCGGCGTGCGCCCGACCATCAAGCCGGCGACAAAAATCGCGACGACGACGAAGAGCAGCATGCCGTAGAGCCCCGCGCCCACACCGCCGACGATGACCTCGCCGAGCTGCATGTTAATTAGCGGAATCATGCCGCCGAGCGCCGTGAAGGAATCGTGCATCGCGTTGACCGCACCGCACGAAGCCGCCGTGGTGACGACAGCGAACAACGCGGAGGCAACAATGCTGAAGCGGACCTCCTTACCTTCCATATTGCCGCCGGCAACGCCGAGCGCGTGCATCGCGCTTGTGCCGTTCGCCTCCGCCCAATAAGCGACGATGACACCCGCGACGAACAGAACACCCATCACGGCGAAGATCGCCCAGCCTTGCTGCTCGTTGCCGACCATGCGGCCGAATACGTTGGTCAGGGCGGCACCGATCGCGAAAATTGCGACCATCTGCAAAAAGTTACTGAGCGCCGTCGGATTCTCGAACGGATGCGCGGCATTTGCGTTGAAGAAACCACCGCCATTCGTGCCGAGCACTTTGATCGCGACCTGCGAAGCGACCGGCCCGAGCGCAATCGTTTGCTTTGCGCCTTCGAGCGTCGTCGCATCGACATAGGCGTTAAGAGTCTGCGGCATGCCCTGCCAGATCAGGATCGCCGCGAAGACGATAGAAATCGGCAGGAGCACATAAAGTGTCGCGCGGGTCATATCGACCCAGAAATTGCCGATCGTTTTCGCTGAAGCGCGCGCGAAGCCGCGGATGAGCGCGACCGCGAGCGCGATGCCGGTCGCAGCGGAAAGGAAATTCTGCACGGTGAGGCCCATCATCTGCACGAGATAAGACATCGTGCTTTCGCCGCCATAGGCCTGCCAGTTGGTGTTGGTGACGAAACTCACCGCCGTGTTGAAGGCAAGGTCAGCCGGTACAGACGCTTGCTTCGCGGGATTGAATGGCAGGAAATCCTGTAAACGCATCAAAGCGTAGAGGATCGCAAATCCGCCGATCTGAAATAGCAGCATCGAAACGGTGTAGGTTATCCAGTGTTGCTCGCGTTTTTCGTCGACACCGGCGATGCGATAAAGATCCGTTTCGATCCGGCCAAGGACCGGCGACAACAAGGTACGTTCGCCGGAAAAGACGCGCGTCATGTAGCCGCCGAGCGGCTTTGTCAGCGCGACAATCACGAGACAAAAGAGCGCGATCTGAATCCAGCCGATGAGCGTCATAGCCGCCTCCTTAAAATTGCTCGGGACGCAGCAATGCGTAAACGAGATAGAGAAGGATCACGGCGGAGACGAAGCCCGCGAGCGGGTAATCGACGATCACGGCCGCCTCACAAGCGTTCGCAGGCGAAAACGAAAGCGATCGAAATTCCGAAGAATACCGCGCCGAGCGCCAGCATCATGACATCGAGCATCGCTGCCTCCGAACCCGCGTCAGGCGGGACGGCCGCAACATCGGTTCGGCTGCATCAATTTGCGATGGGGAAATGCTATCGGGGATATAAAGAGCGCATAAAGGCGCGTGTTTACCGGCCTTTAGGCCGCGCCGGGTTTCCAGCGCTGCATCAGTTTTGCGTAGATTTCCGTTGCTTCCCCGATACGGTCGACGAAGCAATATTCGTCGATTTGATGCGCCATGGAGGCTTCGCCCGGCCCCAGGATAATCGTCGGCGGATTGCCAAGCGCCGGTTTCAGGACCGACGCGTCGGTGAAGTAAGGCACGGTCGCATAGGGCGCTGGCGCTTTTCCCGTCACGTCGCGGACGACCGCAAAGACTTCGCCGATCCATTTATCCCCGGGCTCGCTCCACACCGCGGGGACATCGACCAGCGGGTTCATCGAAATTTCTTCGCCAAGCTCAGCCGCGAGATGTTCCTTTACGCGCGCATGCGGAAGCGACGGGATCGTGCGGATATCGATATCGATCTCCGCCCGATCGGGAACTGAATTCACGTTGATGCCCGCGCGCACCGCGCCGACGTTCAATGTCGGCTTGCCGAGATGCGGATGCGGCGCTTCATTGAACTCGAAGGCTTCGAGCTTGTGCAGCGCGCGGCCCGCCTTGTACGCCGCGTTCACGCCGAGATGCGGCATCGAGCCATGCGCGGTGACGCCGGTTGCGACCGCGCGCAGCCAGAGCGCGCCTTTATGACCGACCATCGGCACGTTCGAGGTCGGCTCGCCGACGATCAGCGCACCGCCCTCTTCGAGCGTTTTCGATTTCACGAGTTCGCTCGCGCCATCGCAGCCGGTTTCCTCGCCCGCCGTGATGAGCAACACGACGCGCGCATCGCTTTTCCCGTTTCGCGCAATTCCGCAAGCGGCGGCGACGAAAGCGGCGACACCCGCTTTCATATCCGTGGATCCGCGGCCGTAAAGGCGGCCGTCAACAATCTCGCCGCCGAATGGATCGTATTTCCACGGCGCATTGCCGAGCGGGACAGTGTCGACGTGGCCGGTGAAACAAATCGGCCGTCCCGCCGAAGCGTCGCCGAGCGTTGCCGTCAAATTCGCGCGGCCATCGGTGAAACGCTGCACCGATGTCTTGATCCCGGCGTGAGACAAAACGCCTTCGAGCATTTTCACGCAAGCAAGTTCGCGCCCCGGCGGGTTGATCGTGTCAAAGGCGACCAGTTTCTGCGTGAGCTCTACGGGATCGATGTCGGTCATGTCTTGATTATGCGGCGCAGATCACATTGAGCAAGGCCTGGCGGCCTTCGTTCTTCACGACCGAAAGCGCCCGCTCGATCGCCGCGGGTAGTTCTGCCGGGTCTTCTACGCGCTCGCCGTAACCGCCAGCAGCAGCGCAAATCTGCTCAAAGGCGGGAAGATTCTCAAGCCGCGTGAAAGGCGCGGCGTTGCTGCGCTCCGTCTTGCCTTGCGGATACATCTGCAAGGTGGAGCGGCGCACGGCGTTCCACATGCTGTTGTTCGTAACGATGAAAAGAACCGGGAGCTTATGCAGCGCGGCGGCGTGATGCACGGTGACGGGATTGCTGAACATATAAGCGCCATCGCCCGTGACGGCGATCACCTGCCGGTCGGGCGACGCTAATTTTGCACCGAGCGCGGCGCCCGGACCCCAGCCCAGGCCGGACGCGGAGCTCGAGCCGAAATAGCATTCAGGCTGGTCGAAATTGCAGTGATCGAGCTGCAACGTGTATTCGTTCGTGACGATGGCGTTCGGGTCCTTGGCCGCTCCGATGCAATGGCTGATCCAGGCCATGCTCATCGGGGATTGGCGTGCGCTTTTTTCCCGAAGCGCTTTCCGCTCGGCTTCCAGTTTCGCGCGTTCGGTTTCAACCCACTTGCGGCGCTCCGCGATCGCACTGTCCGCGATTTTTCCTTTCAGCGCGGACGTAAGCGCAACCAGCGTCGCGGTAGGACTTCCCGCAAGACCAAGGTCGCACGGAAAGCCGCGGATCGGAATCTGCTGGTGCAGCGGGTCATAGCCGCACTGGATCACCTTGCAGTCCGGTTTCGGCATCGCCTGCACGGGAAGCCAGGGAACGTTGCTTTCCAATACGAGAATGACGTCGGCCTGCTTCAGCCAGCGATGCGGATCGTAACCGAGATTCATCGAATGCGACGACGGTAGCGACAGGTAGCGCGGCCGGTGCTGAACGACGGGAATCGCAAAACGCTCGGCAAACGCGGCGAGCATTGAGAAGGCTTCAGGATCGCGCGCGGAATTTGCAGCAACGATCAAAGGATTTTTTGCGCGGGCGAGCATCTCTGCGGCGGCTGCAATCGCTTCCGCATTCGGCGCGGGGGGCGCGGAAGGCTGCAACCGCTGATTCGAAATCGCTTGCATGGCGCGCTCGCCCAGCACCTCGCGCGGCAGACTGAGATAGACGGGACCGCGCGGTTCGCTCGCCGCGATCGATAAGGCGCGATCGACGACGGTCTCCAACTGTCCCGCTTCGCGCAATTCGTATTCCCATTTGACGATTTCGCGCAGCATCCCGGCCTGATCGTACATTTCCTGCGCCCAGTGGATGTAGCCGTCGCGGGAGCCGTGCCGGCCGTATTCGGTGATCGGCGAGCGCCCCGCCGTCAGCAGCATGCCGACATTCTCGCGCGCGGCATTCATCGCGCCGCAAATCATATTCGCAGTGCCGACGCTGACATGCACCATCACCGCCGGAATGCGATGCGAGACCATGGCGTAGCCATGCGCCATCGAGACGGCGAGATTTTCGTGCGCGGCGAGAATCGGGCGCGGCACGGATGCGCCGGTTTGCTCGGCGTCGACGTAAGCTTCCACAATTGGCGCAAAATCGGTCCCGGCGTTGCCGAACAGATATTCAACGCCGCGATCCGCGAGCAGCTTCAGATAAGCGGCTGCAACCGTGTTCGACGTCGATGCGCCGCCTTGCGCGGCCGGCGCATCTTGGTCGGGGCGAAATGCGGGCATGGTTTATTCGTCGGGTTCGTCGAAGAGGATGAGCTGCTGCCCTGCTCCCGACGCGTTAGCGCGTTCCAGAATGTGATTGCCCAGCATCACATCGCTGATCGCAAAACCGCGATGCCAGAATATGATGCGCTCGTCCGGGCTTGTGCGGCCGGGTTTCCTGCCGGCGACGATCTCACCGATCTCGGCATGAATGCGCGATGCGGTGAGCTCGCCGCTCTGGATCAGGGGGAAAAGCTGGCCGCCTTTCTGGCATTGCGCCCAGTCGTCGACGACGATCTTGCCCGCGGTTTTTACAGTCTTCGGGTCGATCGCCATCACCCATCCATAGGTGACGAGCAGGCAATTCGGTTTCAGCCATTCGTCGCGGATCAAAATGGTAGGCTTTTCCAGCCGCGTCGCCTCGATCACGATGTCGGCGCCGCGGACGGTTTCTTCGGGGTCGGCGACCGCGCGCGCTTTGATGCCGAGTTCGTCCTGCACTTTCTGCGCCAGCGCCTCGCGGGTTTCGGGACGCTTGCTGTTGATGCGGACTTCCTCGAGGTCGAACATGCCGGCGAGCGCCGCGATATTCGCGAATGCAGTACCCCGCGCGCCGATATGCCCGACGATCTTGGAATTTTTCGGCGCCAGATGCCGAGCGCCCGCGCCGGTGACCGCGCCTGTGCGCGCGGTCGTAAGATCGGTTGCGTCCATGATCGCGCGCGGGATCCCCTTGCGCGGATCGTAGAGCGTCAGCATCGCGACTTCCGACGGCAGGCCGTAGCGGAAGTTTTCGACGTAATCGCCGATCACTTTCACGCCCGCCGTGTCGTTCGGCTTCGCCCAGCCCACAAGGATGTTGAAATGCCCGTTGTAGCGGTCATCCAGATCGATGTGGGACTTGGGCGGAAGCACGACTTCGCGGCGGCCATGGGCGGCGAGTCCCTCTTCCACAATTTCGACGACGGATGCCATTGCCGGCATCAGCTTCCGTACATCCGCGCGATTCAGGAATCGAAACTCGACGCGTGCCATGATGCTTACCAGTTCGCTTTCTTGCCGAGCTCTTCGACTTTCTTGCGGTCGAATTTGTTGATCTCGTCGATGTACTGGTTGGTGTAAGCCGATTTCACATCGAAGTCCTTCGGCAACAGCCCTTCGCTGATCGCGACATCGGCAAGATCCTTCCACTTGGCGTCGATGTTCTGACCCCATTTGGTCGTGCCGGCCGGCAGCTTCATCAGGTCGAAGCGCGCGGCGAAGATATGTTCCGCGTCCTTCAGCGTCTTCGGGGTCTCTTCACCCTGCGGCTTGGTCGAAGGATAAAGCTTCCAGTGGTTGTGGACGGCGGCCGCCGGATTGGCGAGGCCGATGAGCGTCGCTTCCGCGATGCCGCGCGCGATCTTGACCGCGCGCTCCGGATCCTTGGCGAGCGATTCCTCCGTCGTGATCAGAACGTTGCCCGGCATGCCGCGCGCCCATTCCGGCACGAGATGCACGAATTCGAAGCCGTTGTTCTCGAGCGCGGCCACGATCGTGTCCCACGCCGCCCAGACGTCGATCACATGCTGGCGGAACGCATTTGCGGCCGGGCCGCCGAAACCGACAGAGACCCACTTCACGTCCTTGTCGGGATCGATGTTGGCGCGCTTCAGAATCGTCTTCATGAACGGCACGGAGCCGGCGCTCATGTCGGGAACGCCGATGGTCTTGCCCTTCACGTCCTCGATCTTGGTGATGCCGCTGCCCTTCAGCGCGACGACCTGATAGATCGGCTGCTGCGCATAGGTGTAGATCGCCTTCACCTTGATGCCCTTCGAGCGCGCGATCAAAAGCGCGTCGGTGCCGACGGTGGCGTAGTTCACCTGACCGCTCGCGACCTGCTGAATGCCGGCGGTCGCGCCGGAGAGACCAAGCACTTCGACGTCGAGGCCCTGATCCTTCCAGAGACCGAGCCCGACCGGAATCGAGGACTGCGCGGCGTGCCCGACCGAGATATTCGTGGTCGTCACGGCGTAAATCACTTTCTCACCCGCTTGCGCCGCGGTGACCGACACGGTCGCCGCCGCCGCAAGTAATATCGTCCAAAAACGTCGCATTGTTCGTTTCCTCCCGTTACCAGTTTTGTTTTTCACCTTCGACTTAAATTGCCTGCGAGTTGAAGCCTGCGTTCCAGAACAAAAGCTTGCCCTGCACGAGCCGCACGACCATGCTCATCGCGACGCCAAAGACGCCGAGGATCACGAGGATCGCGAACATCTGCGCGACGTTGAACTGGAAGTTGGCTTCCAAAATCAGATTGCCGAGCCCGGCCTTCGAGCCGACGAATTCGCCGACGATGGAACCGAGAATGGCCAGCACGATCGCGACATTGAGGCCGGCGAAGATGAACGGCAGCGCATTCGGCAGCCGCACCAGGCGGAACGTTTCCCACTTCGTCGCGCCAAGCGAGCGCATGAGATCGATCTTGCCCTGATCGCAGGATTTCAGCCCCACGATGGTGTTCACGAGAACCGGAAACACCGCAACGAGCGCGACGATCACGATCTTCGACTGGATGCCGTAGCCGGCCCAGATGATGATGAGCGGCGCGATTGCGATTTTCGGCAGCGTCTGCAAGGCGACCAGCCACGGGTAAACCGTGCGCTCGACGATGCGAAATTGCGCGACGAGCGCCCCGAGGCCGATGCCAAAAAAGGCCGCAAGGAAGAAACCAACCAGCGTCTGGAAGGCGGTCACGAGGAAATGCTCGACGAACAGGCCGGACTTCAGCCCGTAATAAAGCGAGTAAAAGATCGCGGATGGCGGCGGCAGGATGAAATCGGGCACTTTCAACACGCGCACGGCGCCTTCCCAAACGATCAGCAGGAGGACAAATCCGCCCCATGAAACGAGATAGTCGCTCGCCGGAATCTTGAACCGGCGCACATGTGCGCGGCCACTTGCGATCGCGGGTCCAGAGGGTTTTGCGATGTCAGTCATGGTGGATCCTTTCCGATCCGGTCTTGCCGTCCTTCGGACCGCCGTCGCCGTGATCGAGCAGATGCCGCAGCTTGCGGGTGTAGTTTCCGAAAGACGCCTCGCTCAACAAATCGAGATTGCGCGGGCGCGGAAGATCGATGCGCACGTCCTCGATGATCCGTCCCGGACGCGGCGACATCACGATCACCCGGTCGCTCATGAAGGCGGCTTCCGAAATCGAGTGCGTGATGAGAAAAACCGTCTTCTTCGCCGAGTGCCAGATTTTCAAAAGCTCGATATTCATATGTTCGCGCGTGAGCGCGTCGAGTGCGCCGAACGGCTCGTCCATCAGAAGCACCGAGGGATCGTGAATGAGCGCGCGCGCGATCGCGACCCGCTGGCGCATGCCGCCCGAGAGCTCGAACGGATATTTGGTTTCAAAGCCCTTGAGGCCGACGAGATCGAGAAGCCAATAGGCGCGCTCGGTCGCCTTTTTCATATCGAGCTTGAGCACGTTCGCCGGCAGCAGCACATTGTTCAGCACGGTGCGCCACGGCAGCAAATTCGCATCCTGAAAGACGATGCCGATATTCTTGTTCGGCCCGGTGCGCTTCGCACCGTCGAGCAGAAGATCGCCGTCGTATTCGGGCTCGAGCCCGCCGATGATGCGAAGCAGCGTGGTCTTGCCGCAGCCGGAGGCGCCGATCACCGAGACGAATTGCTGCGAGCCGATGCTGAGGTCGATCTTCTGCAGCGCATTGACTCTGTCACCGCCCGCGGTCGTGTAGGTTTTGCTCACGCCTTTCAGCGCGACGGCAATCTGCTCCGTCGGCGCGTTCTGCGCCGGCGCAGGCGCGAACTTAAGAACAGTCGAGGCAGGTTTCATATTGGACGTACTCCCCAAGAGCGGCTTTAAGAGCGGCTTTTTGCCGTTTTATTTTCGCAGCAAGAAACAGGCCAAAGCGATGTTCCCACTCGTCCGCAGGGCGCACTTGTGCTTCCACAAGTGAATACCGCCGGAAATTATGGGCGGCGCCGGAAGGCGGTGTAAACAAAGCTTTTCCTTTGTTGCAGTTCAGAAAAGACGAAGCAGTTTGCATTCGGCTTCTCCTCACAAATCCAGCACGAGCCGCGCGCTCTTCGCGCGCGAGACGCAAATCATCATGGTCTTGTTTTCGGCGCGCTCATCGGGCGAGAGCAGCGCGTCGCGATGCTCCGGCTCGCCGGCGAGAACGCGCGTCTCACACGTTCCGCAAATGCCTTCCTCGCAGGCGCTCTGAATGTCGTAGCCGTTGTCGCGCAGCACCTGCAGGATCGACTGATCGGGCGGAATGACGAAGGTCGCGCCGCTTTTTGCGAGCTCCACCTCGAATTGAGTGTTCGGCCCCGCTTCAATATCGGGCGCAATGAACCATTCGAAATGCACCTGTTCCTGCGGCCAGGATGCGGTCGCGTCTTTCACCGCATTCATCAGGCCTTTCGGCCCGCAACAATAAATATGCGCCTCGGCGGGAAGCGAACGGACAAGCTCGTTCGGGTCGAGGATCGGCGTTTCGCTGAAATGCGCATGCACGCGCTCGGGCGCGAGCTTTGTGAGCTTCTCGTAAAAAGCGGCGTGCCGTTCGGAACGGGCGCAATAGTGCAGCGTCCAATCCTCTCCTTCGGCGTGCAATTTCGAAATCATCGCCGTGATTGGCGTGATCCCGATGCCGCCGGCAATAAAGAGATTCGGATGCCGGCCCGGCGACAGCGGAAAATGATTGCGCGGGCCGCCGATGCTGAGCACCGCGCCGACCTCGATGCGCTCATGCATGCCGGATGAACCGCCGCGGCTTTCCGGCTCTTTTTTCACGGCGATCGTGTAGGGGCCGGTCGCAACGGCATCGCCGCACAGCGAATACTGGCGAACGGGGCCGCCGGGGATCTGCACGTCGATATGCGCGCCCGGCGCGAACGGTGCGAGCGGACGGCCGTCGGCCGATTCAAGGTCGAAGGTCATGACGTCGATCGCCGGGTGGCCGACGGAAACCACCTTCACGCGCCGGAGATCGAGCGGACGGCTGCTGGTCATCGGCCCGATCTTTCCCGCAAATGGTTATCGGCGAAGCTCATGATCCTCCGTTATTCCGCGAGCTCGAGCGAATTCTTGCGATCTCCCGCCATCGCGGCGGGATCGATCGCGCGGCAGAAGGCCGCCGCGTTCTGGATGTGCGCGCGCATCTTCTGCGCGGCTTTTTCGCCGTTGCGCGCTTCGAGCGCGCGGAAGATTTCCTGAATCTCGCGGTAACCGTCCTGAGTCCGTTCCAGCGAAACGGAGCAAGCACGCCGGATCCATTGCACCTTATCGCGGAGATCCATCAGAATACCGAGGACCAGCGTGTTGTTCGCCGCCTGATAGATCGTCAGGTGAAACTGGTTATCGAGATCGATGAACAACTCGCTGCGGCCTGCGACAATGCTCGGCCCGAGCGTCTCGAAGGCGACGCGTAAAGTATCGAGCTCTTTTTCGGTGATGCGCTCGGCGGCGGCGCGCGTCGCGTGCATCTCGAGCACCGTGCGCAGCTCGGTCACTTCCTCGATGTCGCGATTGGTGAGCGCCTTCACAAAGGTGCCGATCTGCGGCGAGACGGCGATCCATCCTTCACTCTTCAGGCGCGCAAAGGCGGAGCGCACCGGCGAGCGGCCGAGATTGAGCTCGGACGCAATGCGCGTTTCCGACAGGCGCTCCCCGAGCCGGTATTCGAGCTCGACAATGCGGCGCTTGATCTCGCGATAGGCTTCTGCGGCCGAGTGAAGTTCGCCCATTTATGTCCCCATCGAATTAAGCCGGTGCGATCGCATAACCTTCAACCTCCAATGTCACGCCTTCCAGCCCCATCGTGCCAAGCGGCACTTCGGTCGTCGGCGGCGTCTGCGGACCGAAGCGGCGACCTTTGAGCGGCGTCGTTCCGGACGCGATGCTGCTGAATTTGTAAAAGCCGGTGACCTCGACCATGTCCTGCATGCGCACGTCGAAGCCGGCGAGAATCCGCCGGATGAATTCGAGCGTGTTGTCGGTCTGACGGCTCATATTTCCGTCGTCGACGACAAGGCCGCGCTCGTCCATCGAATACTGCCCGCCGAGCACGATCAGCCGCCCGACCTTGATCCCCTGCTGAAACGAAACGCGCATCGGCCAGTCCCAGTGGCCGAGCGGCCAGGAAAGTGCGCGCGGCAGGCGGCCCTCCGGGCCGCGCAGCGCCATGACTTCCTGCCGGATCATCGCGCCGTCGGGGTAAAGCGCGGGCACGGGGACGCCGGTCGCACCGGGGCCGGGAAAACGAAACGCGCTGCTTCGCACTTCCGCGGCGCGCCGCCAGTCGGCATCAGTGCCTTGACCGAGATACCAGGTGTTGATCTTGGCGACGTCGTCGAGATCGCATCCGAGCGATTCGAGCACGCGCGAAATATTTTTGATCGTGAGCTCCGCCTGCGCGACGATGTCGCCGTCATGCTGAAGCGCGCCCTTGCCGTCCTTCGACGACTGCGCGCTCACGAAAACGAACTCACCGCAACGCAGTCCTTGGCTGAATTCGCCGCTCTTCGGCCAAGGCCAGTGACCCGCGGGGTTCCCTGCGCGGCGCGGCGCCTTGCCGTCGGCATTGTCGATTGCCGTCGCTTTGATCAGCACCGCCATGTCGGGATGCCAAAGCTTCGGCAGAGCGACGAGCGAGATGACCGGAGGAACGTCGCCAGTGATATGCGAGCGAATGCGACGCAAAAGCTCGGCTTCGCTTTCCGCGTCATTCACCGTATGAAAGACGACGAGCTTCACGATGTCGGCGGCGCGGCCGCCCAGCGATTCCACCGCGCGCGCGATTTTTTTCATCGCGGCGTCGGCTTGCTCCAGCGGGCGGCCGGGATGAACAATCCCGCCTTTTCCGTCGCCGTCATACTGTCCGGCGATCCACATCAGCCGATCGAAGCGCGCGCCCTCGCCTTCGACGCGCGACGCTTTCCATGCAGAGTCCGTACTCCCGTCCGAATAGAGAAAGCCGTGCATCTGCGCTTCCGCCCTGGAAGTTTTTTCGGCGAGAGGCGCGGTGTGCAGGGTCATGGCCATTCGCTCTCAGTACTCGCGGCCGAGATCGACGACGTTGGTCAGTGGCTCGCCGGCGAAATAGTGACGGAGGTTCTGGAAGAAGATATCGAGCGTGCGTGGCACGTAAGCGTCGATGTCGTCCGAAAGCACATGCGGCGTGATGATGAGATTGGGCGTCTCCCAGTACGGCCAATCCGCGGGCGGCGGCTCTGGATACGTCACGTCGATCACCGCGCCGCTGAGATGCCCGCCGCGCAAGGCAGCGTCGAGTGCCGCATGATCCACGAGGCCACCGCGCGACATGTTCACGAAACTCGCGCCCTTTTTCATCAGCGCAAATTCCTTGGGGCCGAATAGGAAGCGCGTTTCTGTGGTCAGCGCCGTGTTGACGAGCACGATATCTGCGCGTGGGAGAAGCGCGTGCAGTGCCTCGGGCTTATGCATTTCATCGACGGACGGATGCGCAGTATTACTGCGCCGGATACCCAAAACCTTCATGCCGAAATTCTTGGCATGAACGGCGGCACCCCCGCCGATTTGGCCGACGCCGACAATCAGGAGCGTCTTCCCTTCAAGCGTCGTCGTGAAAATGCGATTCCACTTGCGCTGGCGGTAGCTCGTCGCGAGTTCCGGCAGGCGCGCATTGACCATCAATAGCGTCATCAACGCGGATTGCGCAGCTTTCGGCACATGCGCGCCGGCGTTCGTCAGCACGGTGACGTTTTTCGGCACCCAATCGAGCGGCAAAAGATAATCCACGCCCGCGCCGAGGATCTGCAGAAGCTTCAGCTTTGGCGCGTCCTTGCCGAGTGTGTCTTTCGGAAAACGGTAGGTGATCATCGCATCCGCCGCCGCGGCGGAATCGCGGTAATTTTCCTGATCGAACCCCCACGTCGTCTTCACGCGTTTTGCGACATCGGGAAAACGCGCGAGCGCGGGCTCGTACTGGTCCGGCCGTACAATAAAGACGGGCATGAGCGAGCGCGCGTTTTCGATGTGAATCCGGAAGGGATTGGCTTCCGAATAATTTCTTGCTTCCGCGCTCGCCATTTCTTTTCCGCCGTGCATTTTTTCGATGCTCTCTTTTACTCAGCTGCTTGACGCGACTCCGTGCCTTCGCGCAAAGCGCGCGAGCGCGGATCGTCGGGGCCTACCACCTTGTCGAGGACGTAATTGCCGATCCGGTGGACGACATATTCCTCGAGCGAATAACGGCCCGGCCGGAACGCGCCGGAGCCCATCGCCTTCTGCACGTTCGGATTGATGGTGAGATCCTCGCGAATGATCTGCGAATATTTGTGATAATATTCGGGACCGACGATGGTGCCGAAGTCCGGCCGCTCGACCGTGCTGCGCGGGAACGTCCAGTTTTCGTAAAGCAGCAGCTTGTCCGGTCCCTTCGGCAGATACTGCCGATATTTCATGTAGGACGACGTGATGATGATCTGCAGGCTCGGCTGCAGCCAGATGTGGTAGAGGCCGGCTTTACGGTTTTCGCTGAGACCGGGGACTTCCGGCAGACCCGAATAGGCGACGACGCTGCGTTTGCTGTACATCGCCTCCCACGGGCCGTTCGTGCGCTCGAATTGCCAGTTCTGCGGATTCTTCGGATCGTAATGCTGCCGGTGGACCGTCGCGACGTGGTAATTCTCGAAGGCGTTTTCGAGCCAAACCTTCCAGTTGCAGTCGACTTCATATTCGTCGACATGCGTCCACTGCATTTCCTCGAGCTTGTATTCGGCAAGAAACTCCGGAAGATCGCCGAGCCAGGTGTTCAGCGGCGCGGCATCCGCGTTGAAGGTCACGAAGATGAAACCGCCCCAAATTCCCGATCGGATCGGGATCAATCCGTAGTCGTCGTTGCTGAAGTCCTCGACGCCGGCAAGCGGATGTGGTGACCCCGGAATTCCCACGAGCCTGCCATTCAGCGCATACGTCCAGCTATGATAGGGACACACGAAGGAGCGGCACTTGCCTTTGCCTTGCGTGATGATCGCGCCGCGATGACGGCAGACGCCGAGATGAACCCGCACTTCGTTTCCGTCGCGAACGACGATCAGCGGCTGGCCGATCACTTCATAAGTGAAATAGTCGCCTGAGTTCGGGATCTGCTCGACCCGGCCGACGCACAACCATTCCTTGCGGAAAATGACGTCCAGCTCGCGCTGGTACCATTCGGAACTCGTGTAGCACCACCCCGGTAAAGGCCCGGCCTGCCGTAGCGGACGGCGCGTCAACTCATATTGCTGCTGGTCGAACATAGAAGAAGTCATGGGCTGGCTCCGTTCCCTAGTTGACTAGTAGTCAATCGATCTTTTTATAATGAGTCAAGAATGCAGCCGAAGATTTCCTCCGCCGGGAGTAGTCGCGGCCAAGAACAGGGGACGCGATGTATCCGAAGCTCGGACTCTTCATTGATGGTCAGTGGTTGAACGGGAGCGGACGGAAAGCCGAACCCGTCATCAATCCGCTGAATGAGACAACGCTCGCGGAACTTCCTCACGCCAGCAAAGCTGATCTCGATCTCGCACTTGCCGCGGCGAAAAAAGGTTTTGAGGTTTGGCGAAAGACATCGGCGTGGGACCGCGCGCGGGTCATGTCGAAGGCCGCCGAGATTATTCGCGAACGTTTGGAAACAATCGCGACGATCCTCACGCAGGAGCAAGGCAAGCCCGTTGGCGAAGCGAGGCTGGAAGTCGCCGCCGCGGCCGATGTCGTGGAGTGGATGGGCGAAGAAGGAAAGCGCAGCTACGGCCGCGTCATCCCTTCGCGCATTCCCGGCACGCGCATGTTCACGACGCAGGAGCCGGTCGGCATCTCGGCGGCGTTTACTCCGTGGAACTTCCCTGCCCTCAGCCCGACGCGGAAAATCGCCGGCGCGCTCGGCGGCGGCTGCGCGCTCATTCTCAAACCATCGGAAGAAACGCCGGGCGCTGTTGTTGAAGTCACACGCGCCTTCGAGGAAGCCGGGCTTCCCGCGGGTGTGCTCAATGTCGTATTCGGCGTTCCGGCGGAAATTTCGGAATATCTGATCGCCAGGGAAGAGGTGCGAAAAATTTCGTTCACCGGCTCGATTGCGGTCGGCAAGCATTTGACCAAGCTTGCTGCTAATGGCGTAAAGCGCGTAACGATGGAGCTCGGCGGGCATTCACCCGTCATCGTGTTCGACGACGTCGATCCAGAAAAGACCGCGGACTTCACCGTTGGCGGAAAATTCCGCAACGCGGGGCAGGTTTGTATTTCTCCGACGCGTTTCTTCGTCCACGAAAATTCCTACAAAAAATTCGCAGCGCGCTTCGCCGAGAAGGCGAATGCGGTGAAGCTCGGAAACGGCATCGAGAAAGATACGCAGATGGGCCCTCTCGCAAATGCGCGCCGATTGGAAGCAATGGCGGGCATCGTCGCCGATTGTCAGGGCCGCGGCGCGAAGGTCGCGGCTGGTGGCACACGGCGCGGCAATCAAGGCTATTTCTTCGAACCGACGGTGATCACCGATATCGAAGACGACTCGAAACTGATGACGCAGGAGCCATTCGGGCCAATCGCGCCAATCATTCCTTTCAAGACCTTCGACGAAGTCGTGGCGCGCGCGAATTCACTCGAATACGGTCTTGCCGCCTATGCTTTCACGAACAGCACCAAGACCGCGAATGCGATCGGCGACGCATTGCAATCGGGTATGGTCGGTATCAATACGTTCGCGATCTCGATGGCGGAAACGCCGTTCGGGGGCGTCAAGGAGAGCGGATACGGCCACGAAGGCTCGGTGGAAGGGCTGGAGGCCTACACTTCTAAAAAGTTCATCTCACAGGCATAAAGCTGCAACACAGCGCGAACCGGAAGCGGAACGTGAACAGCGTAGAACTTCTCGAAAAGCTCGTGCGCTTCCCGACCGTGAGCGACCAGTCCAATCTGGATCTCGTTCGGTTCGTGCAGGAGTTTCTTGCGGCGCGGGGAATTTTGGCGACGCCAGTTCCCGATGAAACCGGCACGAAAGCGGGCCTGTTCGCGACGATAGGACCCGATGCACCGGGTGGAATTGTTCTTTCTGCGCATACCGATGTGGTGCCCGTAAAGGGACAAAGCTGGAATTCCGATCCGTTTCAGCTCGTAAAGCAAAGCGACCGTCTTTACGGTCGCGGCACGGCCGATATGAAGGGATTTGTCGCTTGCGCGCTTTCGGCGGCAAGCAGGGCCGCACAGCGGAAGCTGAACCGGCCGCTGCATCTCGCGCTTTCCTATGACGAGGAGATCGGCTGCGTCGGGGTGCGCCCTCTCCTGAAAGCGCTTGCGGATAAAGCATTAAAGCCTTCGCTTTGCATCGTCGGCGAGCCGACCGGGATGCAGGTCGCGCTCGGGCATAAGGGAAAGACGGCGGCGCGCGCGGTCTGCCATGGCAGCGAAGGACATTCCGCGATGGCGCCGCTTGCGCTTAACGCCATTCACCTCGCGGCGGATTTCATCGCATGCTTGCGAATTCGTCAGACCGAGCTCGAACAGTATGGCGCGCGGGACGACGCCTATGACGTGCCCTACACCACCATCCATGCCGGAAAAATCGCGGGGGGCCTCGCGCTCAATTTCGTTCCCAGAGCATGCATAATCGACTTCGAAATCCGCAACATTCCGGCTGAAAATCCCGAGAAAATTCTCAGGGATATTCGCGCCGACGCGGACGCAATCGTGAAACCTTTAATCTCGCGTTTCCAGCAGGCGCGGATCGATATTGAAGTCACGAACAGCTATCCGGGTCTCGAAACAAATCCGGACGGTGAGGTCGCAAAGTTCATGAAAGTTGCGGGCAACGAAAAGCCAATCAAGGTTTCCTTCGGCACGGAAGGCGGATTGTACCAACAAGAGCTCCGCTTCCCGACCGTTGTCTGCGGGCCCGGCTTCATGGAGCAAGGCCACAAGCCTGACGAATTCATCGCACGCGAGCAGATCGCGCGTTGCGACGCGATGCTGCAAACGCTGATCGAGGATCTCGCTTCGTAAAGCGATCGGTTAGCTATCGCCGCTGTTTTCCCGGCGCGGCCATGCCGGGGATATGCGTGTCCGAAATCGAAGACTTGCAGTGCGCCTCGAACGCCTCAATGAGCCGCGACTTGCGGCGCTGGCGCAGCGACGTGAGACCCAAAATCATCGGGCGATGCTTGCCGGAAAGCTCGATCCGCTTCATGGGTCGGCCGTCCATCGCGATATCCGAGCGCGGGCGCGCATTCGCGAGCGTATAGCCGTAGCCGTTCGCGACCATGGTGCGGATCGCATCCTGATGCGTCGATCGCTCGGCGATGCGAGGCTCGAGTCCTTCTTTCAAAAACAGCGACAGGAAATATTCCCGGCTGATCGGCAGATCGAGCAAGATGAACGGCTCCGCCGCGAGTTCCTTCAGCTTGATCGAAGAGCGCTGCGCCAGCCGATGTCCCTTCCCCACCAGCACATAGGGCGGCAACGCCGCGAGCGGCTGAAAATCGAAATTATCGGGAATCAGCAGATCATATGTGATTGCGATGTCGATTTCCGCGCGCCGCAAGGATTCCAAAAGCTGCTCGTGATCGCTCACCTGATGGCGGACCTGCGTCGCGGGAAAGCTGGTCGTGAACGAGTGCGACAGCTCAGGCATCACCGTTGAAGCGATAACGACAAGGCACCCGAGCGAGAGCTGCCCGCGAATTTGGTCGTTCATGTCGGAGGCGGAAGCGTACAGATTTTCCGCCTGCTGGATGAGGCGCTTGGCTTCGGCGAGCAGAACGCGTCCGATCGGCGTCAGTGACAATCCTTGCGCGTGATGGCGGACGAAGAGCTGCGTGCCCAATTCTTTTTCGAGATGAGAGATCGCGGTCGAAATCGAAGGCTGGGAAATCTTCACGCGCTCCGAGGCAAGCGTAATGCTTCCGAGTTCGCCGGCGGCGATGAAATATTCAATCTGGCGGAGCGTAAAACGCATGATCCCGCTAACTTAGCCGAGGGATCAATTCGGGCAATTGGATTTATCCGCCAGCGTTAAGCTATTCGTCGCCGGGCACGCCGAAGCTCGGCGCCACCGATGGATCGAGCGCGCGCCGCACATAATCTTCCATCTGCGGGCGGTAGACAGCCCAGACGTTTTGAAGATCGGCAATCGGGGCGTCGCTCCAATCGACCCGCAAATCGGCGACCGGCCATTCCACTTCGCGCACGACGAGGAGTCCCGCCGAATGCACCGGTCCCGCCTCGCCGCCCGCATCGAGCCCGGCGGCAAGCGCTGCCAGCAACCGTTCCGGCAGCGACCCCTTCTTCGTTTCAAAAGCCTCCATCATCGCAGCCGGAACGTTTTCATTGGCGAGCAGGTTTCCGGCGGCGATCGCATTTTTTCCTTTTGCCGTCGCATGCGTGCCGAGCGTGCCCGAGCCGGAATAACCCGCCGTCCGTCCCTTCGAGTCGACGAGAAGAAGCTGCCGGTATTGAACAAGGGGCGATCCCGTCAATTCCTTCAACGCGTCTTCAGCGGAGGCTCCGCCTGCCATCAAGGCGAGCCCTTTGTGCCCAAGCCGCGGGTCGGTGATGTTCTGGCTTGCGACAACGCCCACCCCCGCGCGCGCATGCGCGCAGCGCGCCGCCACGGCGGGCGAGCTCGATGAAATGGCCATGCCGAACATGCCGCTGTCAGCGCATTTCGCTGCGATCGAAAAAGTCATGACTCTATTCCTCCGGGATCACGGCGATGGCGTCGATCTCGACGAGCCACTCAGGCCGTGCCAGCGCCGAAACGACAATTCCGGTCGAAACCGGATAGACGCCTTTCAGCCAGCGGCCGACGACGCGGTAGACTTCTTCGCGATAGCGCGGGTCGACGATGTAGATCGTGATCTTGCAGACGTGCTCGAGTTTCGCGCCCGCCTCCTCCAGCAACTGCTTGATGTTCGCCATCGCTTTTTCGGCCTGCCCGCCCGCGTCGCCGATCGCGACGCTCTTTGAAGTGTCCAGATCCTGTCCGATCTGCCCGCGCACGAAGACCATGCTTCCGCGCGCCACGACCGTTTGGCAAAGGTCGTTATCCAATTTCTGTTCGGGATAGGTGTCCTTGGTGTTGAATTTTCGAATGCGCTTGTGAGCCATCATGATGCCTTTGGAATGAACGACGTTATCCCTTGAACGTGCGAAAAAATACGCGGCACTCGGCCGCGAACAGATCGGCGGTCGGATTCGATTTTCCATTCAAACGTCTAGCCAGCGCAATATGGCTGGGCCGCGTTTTATCCCGCAACGGACGCGTGGTCAGCGCGCGGCCGTCATAGGACATGTTGGACGCGGGTTTGGTCGCGAGCAGGCTGTAGCCGATTCCGCGGCCGACGATGCCCCGCACCATCTCGAACGACGTGCTGCGAAGGCGAATTTCCGGCGTCAGATTCCGCTCGCGAAACAGCGACAGGAAATAATCGCCGCTCGGCGGCGCGTCGAGCAGGATCAGCGGATGCTTGCTCAATTCGGCAAGCGAAAGCGAAGCGTGCTGCGCCAGCGGATCGCCCTCGGCCAGCAACACGTAAGGATCGAGCGCCGCCAGCCGCTCGACCTGAACGCCATCATGCAAGCCGAGATCGTATAGAAGCGCGAGGTCGACGTCCCCGACCTGCAGTCCTTCAGCGATGGTCCGCTGATCGCCTTCCAGGAGCTTCAACTCGATCTTGTGTCCCGCGATTGCGAGCCGCTCCAGAATTTCCGGCACGACATAGGGCGCGAAGGTATGGAAGACACCAAGGTTCAGGCGCCCCGCCGAAGATGACGGCGCGTCGGTGCCGGAGATCAATCCGAAGCGCGCGGGCGCTCCATAGGCGCGGTTGGCGTAAATCAAGGGCGAGCCGGGACCGGCGCTGAAGATTTCCTCGACCGCGCCGAACAAAACATGATGCGTGCCGATCTGCTGGTTGGAAAGAAGCTTGCAACTGAACGCGACGAGCGCGTCTGCGACCCGCGGCGCGCCGACCGCATCCTTCGCCCATTGGGTGCAGGCGAATTTGTCGCCATTCGTCGTCTTCAATTTTCCCGCGAAACAATCGGAAATATAGGATTGATCGTCACGCAGGACGTTCACGCAGAATACGCCATTCGCCATGATCGCTTTTGCGGCCGGGCTCAATGTGTGAATGCAAACGAGAAGCGTCGGCTTCTCGGTATCGGCGGAAACGGACGCCATGGCCGAAACCGTGACGCCAAAACGCCCCGTCGGCCCGTCGGTCGTGACGACGCTCACCGTGCAGGCGGCGTTGCTCATGCCGTTCAGGAAGAGCTGACGGAGCTCGGTGTCGTTCGCGGGGCTCGGCGTCGCGGTCATCCCATCATCTTCCGTTGCGCCGCCGCTCGAATTATTCGGCGGCTTTCGCCTGATCGCTGAACCATTGCGTGACGGCCCGGTCGCCCTCGGGCCGGCTGGTTTTTTCCAATACGCGATCGGAAAGGCCTGCAGCTTTCTTCACGAATTCGAGCGGGCCGTTCCAGTCGAAGCTGCGATAGACGGCGGCGAGATGCGCGAAAGGCGGCGATTGCGCGAAGAGCTGGAACGTCAGGCGATGCCCGGCGTAATCGGAATTCAGCATATCGCGCGCGAGCGCCAAGAGCTTGCGGCGATCGTCAGCGACCCAGGCTTCGTTCACGGTATAGAACTTGTCGAGCCACGGCTTCGTTTCAGGCGCGTCGAACGACGCCTTATCGGGGGTGACGCAAATCTGCCCGCCGCACAATTCGCGCGCGATGTGAATCATTTCATGCAATTGTGAAATCGCGAGCACGCGGCCCGTATAAAGCAGCGACTGATTGGGCATCATCAATCCGCCCGGGCTGCGCTCGGCAAGTGCGACGGCGGCGGTCAAATGCGCGTTGATGCCTTCGCGATAGACCGCGAGCTGCGCGAGTTTTTCCTGCACGGCCTGCTGCTTGTCGAGGCCGGTCTGGCGCGCGTTGAAGAGCGCAGCACCAATCATCATGTCGGCGAATTTCAGCGTACGCTGCACATAGGCGAAAGCAGAGTAGCGATGCAGTGTCGCGCGGATGAAGGCCGCGGCCTTCGTGTGCCGGTAGAACAGCACGTTCTCCCAAGGGATCAGGACGTTGTCGAAAATTACCAGCGTGTCGACTTCGTCGAATTTATTCGCGAGCGGATAGTCATCCGCCGGCGCGCGGCCTGCAAAGCCGGTGCGGCAAATGAATTTGAGATTGGGGGAGCCGAGATCGCAAATGAAGCCAACCGCGTAGTCCGAAAACGCGCTGTTTCCCCAATTCGCGATCGTAGGTTTGGTGAAAGCCTGGTTCGCGTAAGCGGCGGCAGTCTCGTATTTCGCGCCGCGCACGATCAGCCCGGCGTCGGTTTCTTTCACGACATGCAAGAGCATGTCGGGATCCTGCTCCTGCGGCGGCTTTGAGCGATCTCCCTTCGGGTCGGTATTGGCCGAGACGTGGAACGGGTCGCGATGCAGCACCTTTGAGATGTGCTCGCGGATGTTCTTGGAGAATTGCGGGTCGACTTCGTTCAGAACATCCTGGCCGTCGAACAGCGACCACATCTCGCCTACGGTCTCGTCGCCGACGCGGGTGACGACGCCGCCGATTTCCTCGAACACCGTGTCGGTCGCGCGCCGCTTGTCCCACCAGTCCTGCTGGCTCACCGGAAGCTTGTTGTTGATCGCGTGCGTCTCGCCCTTTTCGTCATAGGACATGATGTGGCGCTTCGCCGGCTCGTGCTGCATGTCGTAGATGCGCGCGCGGATCGAGACCAGCGGCTTGAACATCGGGTGCGTCGTCACATCGCGCACGCGTTCGCCGTTGATGTAGACTTCGCGGCCGTCGCGGATCGATTGCAGATATTCCGAGCCCGTGCGGATCATGTTCCCTCGCCGTCCCTGTAGAAGCGTTGTTTTTCAGATAATCCTACGGCGGGG